>Ga0105049_10001957_pt1 | contig 24400 bp, 20 predicted proteins | sample MAT06_FD_78087 | JGI IMG/M metagenome (GOLD analysis project Ga0105049, IMG submission 78087) | Freshwater microbial communities from Lake Fryxell liftoff mats and glacier meltwater in Antarctica - MAT-06 | ecosystem: Environmental > Aquatic > Freshwater > Ice > Liftoff microbial mat | place...
GACCATCGCAACTTTAATTAAGTCCGCTGCGGAGCCTTGAACGACGGTGTTGATGGCCAGGCGTTCGGCGAGGGCGCGGCGTGAGGGCGTGCGGGAGTGGGAATCAAGGATTGGTCGGCGGCGTTTGAGGATGGTTTCAACGTAACCATTGGATCGGGCGGACTCGATGCATTCCTGAAGGAAGGTGGCGATGCCCGGGAATCGCTTGCGGTAGCCATCGATGATGGTGGCGGCCTGATCCTGGGGAATCTTGAGTCTTCTGGCAAGGCCGAAGGCGGTGATGCCGTAGACGATGCCAAAGTTAACCATCTTCGCACCGCTACGTTGGTCGCGGGTGACTTGATCCAGCGGAACTTTGTGGATCTGGGCCGCGACGGCAGTATGGATATCTTCATCGCGGAGGAACGCTCCGATGAGTGCCTCATCGCGAGACAGGTGGGCCAGGAGACGTAACTCGATCTGCGAATAGTCGGCAGTGACCAAGAGAAAGCCCGGTTCAGCGACGAACGCTCGGCGGATATCGCGCCCGATATCGGTGCGGATGGGGATGTTTTGAAGATTCGGGTCGCTGCTTGCCAAGCGACCGGTAGCCGCGACGGTCTGATTGAAACTAGTGTGAACACGTCCGGTGACGGGGTTCACTGCGGCTTTGAGGGCGACCAAGTACGTCGAGACGAGTTTGGTGAGTTGGCGGTACTCGAGCACGAGGGCGGGGATAGGGGTTTCAAGCCCGTCGTCTTCCGTAAGAGATTCGAGCACTTCTGCATCGGTGCTAAAACCCGTCTTGGTCTTGCGGCTTGGCTTAATTCCCAGACCAGGGAGGAGGTCTTCGGGGGAGTTAAAGAGGGCTTGCGCGAGTTGGCGGGGACTGTCGGGATCAAAGACGCGCCCGATTGATTCAAGAGCGAGGCGGGCCAGATCGGATCGTAATATTTCTATCCGCCCTGCTAAGCGGGTTCGCTGGCGATCCAGCTCGTCGGTATCGACCCGCACACCGTTCCATTCCATTTCAGCTAGGGTCTCGACGAGCGGGAGTTCGACTTCGGTCAGCAGGGGGAGGGCATCGGCCTGCTCAATCGCGGGCATGAGCGTGTTCACGAGGCGGAGGGTGACATCGGCATCTTCTCCGGCGTACTCGGCAGCCTGCGGGATAGAGATGGTATCGAACGTCCGCATTGACTTTCCGGTTCCCAGAAGCTGCGAGAGTGAGATATTGGTTCGCCCCAAGAATGCGAGCGAGAGTGAATCGAGGGAATGCGAGGAACGCGAAGCATCGAGCAGATAACTTGCGATCATGCTATCGCAGCCGCCCCATTTTTCCGCAGAGGCCGTTAGCGGAGCGGGGGTATGAGGGGGCGTGAGGCCAGCGAGGCGAATTCCGGCGGCGCGCAGCATATTGATATCGAACTTAAGATTATGTCCGCATTTGGCGATCTCACCATTTTCCAGCACGGGGCGAAGGGCCGAGACTACTTCGGCGAGCGAGAGGTGCGGCTGGCCTGCGGGGGCCATGACGGGAATGTAATAACCCTTGCCTGGTTGCGTACTTATGCTTATACCGCAGAGCTTGCTGGTATGCGGGCTAAGTCCGGTGGTTTCGGTATCGATGGAGATGCGGCGAGACGCGGCCATCTGGTGGACGAGGGCCTGTAACTCTTCTGCGGTTGTGATGGCACGGTACTCGCCATCATGCGCTGTAATAAACACGGGAGCATCAAGTCGAGAGTCGGGTTGCTGGATTAAAAAGGCTGCACCACTCGTAGAATCAGAGAGCGCTGAGTCCATCGCTTCAAAGAGTCCTCCACCGAGAATCGGTTCGGACGACTTGGCGAAACGGCGGCGCGGGGCTGGGGTCGGCTGAGCGTTCGCTGAGGCTGTGGGAGGCGATCTGGAAGCGGGGGTGTTGGGGGTGTTAGGAGGTGTCGCCGCGAGGGTCGAGGTGGGGCCAGTGAGGCCGAGCCGTGAGGGACGGGCTTGACCACCGCCGATGCCGCTCGCGCCTCCAACGATTGCACGCACATCATCTTGATAGCGGTTGAATCCAAGCTCTTTGAGGGCGGGGATGAGCGATGGGAGATCAAAGTCAGTGACACGCGCTGCGGCGAGATCAAACGTAAACGGGACATCGCGCCGCAGTGTTATAAGCTTTTTGGCGAGGGCGAGCGAACCAGACTCAATCGCCTCAAGCAGCCGGGGGAGGATGCGGGCCGAGACCTTGGAGGGATTGGCGACAAGTGCTTCGAGCGTACCGTAATCTTTGATTAACTTTGCGGCGGTCTTCTCTCCGACGCCATCGATGCCCGGAACATTATCGCTGGCATCGCCCATCAGCGTTAACATATCGATCACCTGCCTTGGCTGGAGACCGGTCTGCGCTTCAAGAGTTGCTTGGGTGAAGGGAGAGTCGGTGTGTACATCGAACATGCAGACACGGTCGCCAGAAAGCAACTGTTTTAGATCCTTGTCCTTTGAGACAAGTCGGACCTGCAGTTCGGGGTGTTCGGCACCCATCCGTTCAACCAGCGTGGCTATGACATCGTCGGCTTCGAACCCTGGGGCACCGATCACCGGCACCCCGATACGCGTCAGCACCTGTAAGCATCGCTCGACCTGTTGCTGCAAGTCTTCGGGCGGGGCATCGCGGTTGGCCTTATATAAAGGATAGAGTTCGGACCGAAAAGTGCCACGATCGCCGCCGACATCTAGGGCGAGGGCAAGAAAAGTGGGCTTTCCCCCCACTGTTTGTATGTTGGCGCCTTCAGCACGCAGCAGCTTGAGCAACATGCCGATGAAACCGAACGTCATGTTGGTCGGCTCGCGGGTGACTGGGCTGGTCATCACCGTGCGAATCGCGTGGTAGCAGCGAAAGAAGGCGGCGTAGCCATCGATAATATAGAGAGTTTCAGCGGGCATAACTTGTCGTCTAAGGGAGCTGCAACTAGTTCACCAAACCGCGCCGGGGATCAACCTCTGAAACATCCTTATCCCGCTACCGGCGACGCGCGAGAGTCGCCGGACTAGACCGTTGGTGGAGAGGCCAGCGCGATAGGAGTGCCCGCGGCATCGACCGAGACCATCACAAGCTGGGCTTCGGTTACTGGGACGCATTGCCCGGAGTTGTAACGCTCGGCCTCCACCTCCACTTGAACCGTAACGCTTTTGGTGCCGATTCGAAGTGCTCGTGCGTAAAAGTTAACCACATCGCCGACATGGACCGGGGCCTTAAATTCAACGCGGTCGATCGCGGCGGTTACCCAGCGGTGGACGCCGTGACGCCTCGCTTCGACGAAGCCCGCCTGGTCAATATAACTCAAAATGACACCGCCAAAGATCGTCCCGTATTGATTTGTGTCCCTGGGGAGAGTCACCACTCGTAGCGAGAGCCGACGCTCGATCGTGACTGCCGCGGCGGGTGGAGGGGGAGTGGCACTCATGACGGCGGAGGGTAGCGGGCGCGCTGCCAAGCCCGGAATATCTCGGAAGGTTGCGGGAAGGGGTGCGAGAGTGGTGGCTTTAGAGGGCTATGTGCCTCGCGATTGACTGCGGGGTGGTTCCTACAGTTTTGCATGTCCGACTCAGAAACCGATGCGTGTTGCCAAGAAGAATCGTGCTGCCAGGAAAAAGCGGACGGAGGTCCGCAAGGCGGGTGCTGCGGTGGCGCGAAGCCTCCGCAGCTTACGCCGATGACGAAAGAGCAGTTGATAAATCTACCATCGGCAGCGCTGATTTCGCGGTATCGGCGGGGGATTGAGAACTTTGATCGGCGCGTGTTTGAGCTCAATGAACGGGAGCTTGACACGGCATTTTTGCCCGAGGCTGGGGTGGGATTGTGGCCGGTGCGGGTGTTGGTGGGCCACTGCGCTGATGCGGACCTCGCGGCGATACACCGGATGAGGCGGGCTGTTGCGGAGGAGAATCCACTGCTCGCGGATTGGGATGAGAATGCATTTGTTGACCAGAATTTGTATGGCAACGATCATGCGGGGTATGCGGACAGTGTTGAAGGTGACCGTGCGAGGGTGATGCAGTCGCTGGGCGGGCACATGGCCGTGATCCATACATTACGTCAATGGGCGGGGCAGTGGTTGCTTACGTTGACAGAGGCGCAGTTGGACCGCTTGGCAATGCACCCCGTGAAGGGGCCGATGACGGTTCGGCAGATCGTCGCGTCGTATACGTTTCACATTGAGCATCATGCACAGTTCCTGACCAAGAAGTTGGATAAGCTTGTTGGCCCGGCGGAAAACGTAAGTTCGGGCGCGAACGCACGCAGCGAGAAGACGGGCGGGGCGAAGAGCGGTGGCTGCGGATGTAACTGCGGATAAAGTGGGGCTTAAGCAGCGGATAAACTGCGAAAAGCTCGGCGCGGAGTGCGCGAGCCGCTCGCGCCGAACGCTGATAGCGAGCTCTTCAGGAGCGGCCGTGATCTGAGGAATCAGTAACCTATTTGGTGGGAACAAAATGGCCGCCGAGCTTCCTTTCTGCTCGGAAGTTGGGCGGCCGGATGATTTGCTTCTTCGTTAGTCTACCTTGTCTTGCGCGAAGACGGCAACTCCGGTGAGCTTGCCCTCCACCAAGATTCTCGCATAGGTCACCAATCGCCAGCCGTTGTTTGCGCGTTGCGTGAGGAGTGCCGGTAGCTTGGTGGCGTCATCCTCGGCTTCGAGCTCGAGGTTTCGGGGAGGGGCGTCGGTACTTATAAAGATTGACGAGTTAAGCAGTTGCTCTGGGGTTATGACAGCACGGACGGGAGAACTTCCCGAAGAGATTGAACAAAGCTCGCCACCCTGATTTTCGTTAAGTTGAAGGCGGCTTTGAAGTGTGTCTAGCGTTACTTTCTTGCCAAGCGGGACATAAATAGTTACCATTACCAATTCCCCTTTCCGAGAACTTCATCGAAGGCGGTTTTATAAAGCTTGCTCTGTTCGCTGGTTAACTCGATCTCAAAGACGTAGTTGCCTAGAGCCTGCTGGTCGGTCTGGCCAGCGGGTATTGTAATTCCTAATTTGGTCACCAGCAGCTTCGCTTGCGGGTCTGTAAGTTTACCAATCGCAGCGTTCACACGTGCGGCGAGCTTGATGAGCTCGGGTGCGACGGGAAGTTCGAGTGCGCTACGGAGAGCGGCATCGCGGGCTTTTTCAGCGTTCAGCTTCTGCTCAGCGGCTTCCTGCGATTTGACCGAGGCCTGCTCGGCGAGATTCTGGAAACCGCTGGCAAGCGTTCCTGCGTAGTACAGGTCAATCAGGTCATTCCAAGCTTCTTCGAAGGAATACTTATCCGCTTGAAGTTGGGTCATCTTGGCCAGTATGAGTGCTTCCTGCTTAAGCCGGCCGGAGCGGAGCGAGGCAATGATGGCTTCGCTGGTTTGCTCGCGGAAGAAGTTCTTATCAACGGAGATGGCGGCGCCCTGGGTGGCGGTTGCGATGGCGGAGAGGATCGTCTTTCCTGCTTTGCTTCCTGTAATAGTTGAGGCCAGGGTGAGGGAGATATTCGCAAAGTCAAAACCGGTCTCCATCGCGGCTATCTTTTCGCGGAACTGATCTTCAAAGAGGCCGGAGTGGTCACGGATTTCAGCGCGGATTCTGTTGATTATTACATCGCGAAGGCGCGTGGCCGTTGCGTAACGGGCTTCGTCAGTTGCCGCAGTTGACAGGTCGGCTAAGCCCACGGCCGACTTGTAAGATTTGAGATCGGCATTAAAATCTACTATCGAGTAGGTGCCGAAGCTGTTCGCTTCGGATTTATCGATCATCGCCGTGGGGCGAACCGGCCGCTGACCGCCGGACTTACACCCGGTGAGCGGAACTGCGAACGTAAAAATCAAGGACGCGGTTATCAGGGACGTAACTAGTGGTCGGGAGAGGGTGGGGCACTTCCACCGCGCGGCGGTGGCTGCAACGTGCAATCGTTCGTCTTCCATGTTTTGGAACCTCAGTTAAAGTAAACAGCACACACGAAGAGCCTAGGCTAACAAGGAAGGCTCGGTAGAAGAGAGGCATTATTACTGCGTCTGTGCGCGCGGTTCATCCGAAAACTTTAGCGGGGCATATGCTTTCGTCATGCTTGACCATACCTTTTTGCAGACAAAGTTTGGCCAGGCACTGCCCTTCGCCTCTTATATCGCGACGGGCACCGGCGACCAGCGCAACAACTGGCAGCGAATGCATGACCGCGTTTCGCTGGCGCCGCAACAGTCGGCGCTGCTTGGCGGCTTTGTTCGACAGATGAACGTGCTGGTTACCAGCGGGCTTTGGTGCGGGGATTGCGCTCAGCAGTGCCCGATGTTTGCGAAAATCGCCGCGGCTAGCGGGGGGAAGATTGATTTACGCTTTCTTGACCGAGATAAAAACATGGATCTGGCGGACCGGGTGCGGATTTGCGGTGGCAATCGGGTGCCGACGGTAATCTTCATGGCGGAGGATTTCGAGTTTGTTTCGCTGCTGGGAGATCAGACATTATCGCGGTTGCGGAGTAAGGCGGCGAAGGCGTTGGGAGAATATTGCCCCTTGCCGGGCGCTGAGCTTGCAGAAGATGAGCTAGGGCAGACGTTGCAAGAGTGGGCTAACGAATATGAGCGGGTTCAACTCACCTTGCGGTTAAGCTCGCGGTTGCGAGATAAGCACGGGGACTGAGCGGGGTGGTTAATGCCTGGTTGCGGTGTAGGGGTAAGCTCGGTAACGTAAGTTGATGGACAGCGGATTGCCCGCGGCAAACTAGCGGAAGGCCTCCTGCACGGCGCGAGCGAGCTTATCAGGTACTGGCCCGGGCTTGGGGGCGTAGGACTAACTGTCAGCGCGGCCCGCGCGCGATTCGAATTTTAGTACCTATTGCAATCTCGCACATTCAGAGAACCGAGCGGTAGGTGCCAAGTTAGAGAGTATTGACCCGAGGGGCATTCATTGAAGCCTGTGCAGCAATCTCTCGCGGACCGCTGGCCATTCTTCCGCGATAATGGAAAAGACGACGGTATCGCGGACGAAGCCGTCGGGCATGACACGATGCTTGCGGAGCACGCCCTCTCGGATGGCGCCGAGCTTGGTGATGGCGCGCTGGCTTTGGATATTTCTGGCATCGCACTTGAGCTGCACTCGAAGAGCGCCCCACGTGTCGAAGGCGTGCGCGAGCATTGTTAATTTAATATCGGGGTTGACCGTGCCACCGCGGTGAGGCTGGGTGATCCACGTTCCTCCGATCTCAAGATTGCGGTGGGCGGGCGCGATATCGAGGTAGGATGTAATTCCAACCAGCCGGAGTGGTGGTGGGTCATGCGGGAAGGGTTCAGATGTGGCTTGCTGAGGCCGGAGCAGTGCGGCGAAGACAACGCGCGCTGGATCGGCGCTCACTCTCGAAATATAATTTATAACTTCCGGCAGTGTTGGGGCGGCGGGCTTGTCGGGATGGAACGCGAAGCAGGAGTCATCAATCGCGGCGAGCATCGCGGCGGCGTGCGAGGTGCTGAGAGGGACGAGCATGGTAACTCTTCCGGGGGCGGGAAGGAGTCCCTGGGAAAGTGAGTTGGCCGCCGCGGGCGGGCGTGAAGGAAGGGGCATGCCGCGATAGGGTAGAAGCGCCGGAAGCGAGCACGCCCCGCGATGACTCCGAGGGGCAGGGCTAGGTGAGGGATAGACGCCGCGTGGCCAGCGCCGTGATGGGTCGATACGCTTAGATATGGCTATCTGGTTCTTCTCGCTATTGTGCATGGTGGCAGTGTTGGGAGCTCAGTCGGTATGCTTGGCCCAAGTTGCCCCACAAGTTACGTTGCGGAGTGTGGTGGCGGCTGACAAGACTAACGTAACTTATTTGTTCTTAGGTCCGTCTGCGGGCGGCACGAAGGTGCGATCGGTGGTGGCACTCGCGCCTGGATCGGGCGATGAGTCGATGGGGCGAACGGTGCTAGAGCGTTACTTCGCATCAGAGGCGATGCGCCGTGGGTGGTCGGTCTCGGTGCCGGTTGTGCCGGCATCAGAGGCGGGGAAAGCGGGTTATTTTCGCCGCCGGCCTGATCTGGTGGTTGCGGTCGCTGACGATGTGGCTAATCTGCTTAAGATCGACGGGGGCTCGCACCTTCTCGCGGGGGTTTCAAACGGCGGGCTGGACGCGTTCGCTGTAGCGGTCGTAGCACCGGGGCGGTTTGGTTCAATCACCGTATTACCGGGCGCGCTCGATGCTGAGATCACCGATGAGGAGTTGACACAGCTTAAGGGAAAGCCGATTACGATCGTCGTCGGCGAGAAGGATGGATCGTGGAGAGCGGCGGCTGAATCGGCGCGGAAGCGGTTAGAGGCGGCGGGCGCGGCGGTGGTCGTGCGATCAATCGCTAGTGGTGAGCATGTATTAAGATTAGAATCACGAGCACTTATGGATGTGTTAGGCGGTGATCAGCGAGCGGCGACATTGGATGGACTCGTTATGAACACGGGCGGGTCAATCGCGGGATGGACGCAGGAGGCGGCGGAGGTGGGCAAGGAGAGGAGGGACCCGCCCGTAGCACTGGATGTGAAAGAACGAGCGATCGCGGGTGTGCTCGATGATTTTCATGACGCGGCGGCGAAGGCCGATGAGGAACGGTACTTCCAGCATTTCACGCCCGAAGCTGTATTTTTAGGCACCGATGCGACGGAGCGGTGGACGTACGCGCAGTTCCGTGCGTGGGCAAAGCCGCAGTTTGCAAACGGGAAAGGGTGGACTTATTTTGCACGGGACCGGCATATCTTCATTTCGCCCAACGGAGATTGCGCGTGGTTTGATGAGATGTTGGACAACAAGAAGTTAGGCGAATGTCGCGGAAGCGGCGTGTTGGTGCGCATCGACGGGGTGTGGCGGATCGCGCAATATCATCTAGTGCTCCCGGTGCCCAACGATCTGGCGGATGAGTTAGTACGAAGGGGGCGGGAGTTGGCCGAAGATCGTAAGTAACGGCGACTGCTGTTGATTGCGGGGAGCCTCGCGACCGGCGTGCCTGTGTCAGCTGAGTAGATAATGTATTATTACGATTGTCTGATCGTCGTCAAGTGGCCGTAAGCCGCGGTGCGTGAACATGCCTTGGTGGATCTCTTCGATGATAGCGTCGGCCGGACTAGCGCGGCCGATGAGGACCGCGCGTTTGATCGCGTCATCAAGCCCCTCTTCACCGAACATTTCGTTTTTCGCGTTGAAAGCTTCGGTGATCCCATCGGTGTAAAGCACGAGCGTATCGCCCGGTCGCAAGTGGACCGATTGCGTCGCCGCGTTGGGAAGTATCGGGAGAATTCCCAGCGGAATGGTCGTACCCTGATCGATCGGGGCTATTACAGCGGAATCTACCAGTGGAATCGCGAGATGCCTGAGAGAAGTAAGACGCTCGGGCAAAGGGAGTTGGCGTAAACGCGGCGGATTGTGCCCGCAGTTGCAGAACCGAAGCGTTTGGGTGGAGGGCGCGAGAATCGCAAAGAACGCGGTTACAAACGAGCCATCAATGCCAGCGTCGTAAAGGCGGTTATTTGCGAAGGACATGATCGCCGCGGGGTCTAGATCGGGACCGGTGGGATAGGCGTGGAGAATGGCGTGGAGCATCGCCATGACGGTCGCCGCGGCGGGTCCGTGGCCGGAGACATCGGCGATCAGAATGCCCATCTCGCCGTTTGGGAGAGGAAAAAAATCGAAGTAATCGCCACCCGCGGCGTCGCTCGTAAGATAACTCGTGGCAATGTCAAAACCAGGGATTCGGGGGAGGGCGTTTGGAAGCAGCGACTGCTGGACGCGGACAATTCCCTCGATCTGCTGGGCTAAAGCAGAGTTAAGAGCTTTGATTTTGTTGAGGAGGTCGATGTGGCGGTTGGCAGCGCCGAGAAGATTAGCTGTAAGTGCTGCATGGCCGACGTCTTTGGGTTGGATATGGCCTTCGGGAACATTGCTGAAGGCGAAGGTCCACTCGCAAATTTCATCGCCATCGTAAATTGGGATAACCATGCAGGCCCGAAGGCCAGCGACGACAGGTCCCGCGAACTCGTCTTCGATCTCCGGCAGTTCGTAGACCATCTGGGGAGCGTTTCCCTGAATCAACTTGGCGAGCACCCCGCCCCGCCGCGGGGGAAGTTTTGCGAGTGCTTCGGGGCGCATGTCACGGCTGTGGGGCACGCGGCCATCGACGGCGTCGGAGGCTCGCACGGCATAAGTTACTTTGTACGCTCCGGGGCCTTGTTCATCGTTGACGGGCACGAGTCCAACGAACGCATCGATAGGTCGGACCTTTGAATATTGGCCCATGAACTCGCCGAGCACATCGCGGGACGAAGTTGAGCGGGTCATCTGCCGAAGCATCGCAAGGAGCGGCTCAATCGATGGTTCGGATTTGAGATCAAGCCACTTCACGTGATTTAGGGTATTCGTGGGGAGGACGCGGTGAATATCATCTATGTGAATCGGAGATCCGAATCTGTTGATGTGGGTTCTCAAGCGACCGCAGACCAGAACTATAAGGCAATGATTAATAACACCGCGGCCGAAATTCCTAACGCGCAGGGTACGAGCGGGCTCACTGGGGCGTCGTCTGCTCCGAGCGGTTGGATGGCGCTGACATTGCGGGCCGCAGCCATATATAACATCCTGTGGGGTGCTTGGTGTATTTTTTTCCCTGGACATCTGTGGGAGCTGATGGGGCTCGCGCAGCCCAACTATCCGTTTCTGTGGCAGTGCATCGGGATGATTGTCGGGGTGTATGGCGTCGGATATTGGATAGCGGCGAAGAATCCCGCCACACATTGGCCCATCGTGCTCGTCGGACTGCTGGGAAAGATCTTTGGTCCCATCGGGTTTGCGCAAGCCTACTTTATCGATCAAGTGTTGCCACTTCGGTTTGGCTGGATGCTAGTCACAAACGATTTTATCTGGTGGATACCGTTCGTACTTATATTACGTCATGCTTATGGCGTTCATGAGAGGGCTCGGATCGCGGGCCGGTACCTCTCTGGGGCGAGGGCGGCGGGAGCGGGTTCGAGCGATGAAGCTTTCGTGCGAGATGGTCTTGACGTAGTTACATCCAACAGACTTACACTCGGACAAATGAGCGAGCAAGGTCGCGTGCTTGTCGTATTCCTCCGGCACTCGGGGTGCACGTTTTGTCGCGAGGCACTCGCGGATATCGCGAGGGTTAAACAATCGCTGGCGGGTGTCGGGACGACCATTTGTTTAGTGCACATGGGAAGCAAAGAGCAAGGAGCTGCGATGCTCGCGGAGTACGGATTGGACGAGATCGCAATTATCAGCGACCCCGAACGCCGGATGTACAAGGCTTTTGATCTACGTCGGGGTACGGCGGGCCAACTGCTGAGTTGGCGCTCTTGGATTCGCGGTGCCCACGCTGCGATCAGCGGGGGACACTGGGTTGGTCGTTTGGTGGGCGACGGTTTCCAAATGCCGGGTGCGTTCGTAGTTTACCGGCGGGCGATCGTTGGTGGATTTATACACGAAACCGCGTCGGACCGACCCGATTACTGCGGGCTGGCAGCCTGTGGAGTTGTCGCGCCCTGAGAAGAGGGACCTTTGGGGTTCGCAAGGTGCAAGAAATTAGCGAGAGCGATCGAATCAGGGTCGCACGGTCGGTGCAGCTCCGTCCCGGAGTAGACCAACGATGGGGATTGGAGGTTCGCATCGCCACTTTTCAGCTGGAACCTCCGCGTGTGTGTTGAAGCGAAAACGGTTGAGGCAGCGGCAGCGACATCAGTGTGTTCGGTAGGTACGGAATCGGGCGGCGGATTATTTCGGTCTGGAGTTTTTCTGCGTGTGGAAATGGATTCTCATTGTTTTGTTGACGCTTATTGCTTGCCTCATGGGCTTAGGGTATTGGCTGTCGGCGAGCGGACAGCTTGAAGCGTTTCGACAGAAGTATGACCCCGGCGCGAAGATCGACGAGGTGCGGCTTACGGAAGTGAAGCGCGGCGATCTTGTTCGGACAGTCTCTGCGCCAGGGCAGGTCGAACCGAAGACGAAAGTGGAGATTTCTGCGCAGGTTTCAGCGAGGATCATTGCGCTGCCGTTTCGCGAAGGGCAAACTGTAAAGAACGATGACGTGCTGGTGCGGCTTGACGGTCGCGATCTCGCGGCACTGCTGGATAGCGCGAAGGCCCAGCTGCGCAGTGAAGAGGCCAGGCTTGAAGGGGCGCAGGCTGCGCTCATAAGTGCCCAGCTCGAGTTTAATCGGCGCAAGGAGCTCTCGGCGACGAAAGATATTTCTAGGGCCGAGTATGAGGGCGCTGAAGTTGAGTTTAAGCAGGCGCAGAGTCGGCTGTCGGTAGCGGAGCGATCGATCGACATCGCGCGGGCAAATATTCAGCGGGCGGAGAAAGATCTGGAGAATACGGTCATCAAGGCGCCCTTTGACGGGGTGATCACAAAATTAAATGCGGAGGTAGGCGAGACAGTCGTAATCGGCACGCTTAACAACGCGGGATCGGTAATTATGGAGGTTGCGGACCTTACGGTAATGCTGCTTAAGACTCGGATCGATGAGGCCAACATCGCGCCGGTGAAGGATGGACAGCGTGCAAGGGTGTACGTGAACGCGTATCCCGAGTTCCCGTTTACCGGCACGGTGGGTCACATCGGGCTCAAGCGCCAGGTTGATAACGACGGCACCGCGTATTTCGAGACCGACATCCTTATTGATAAGCCCGCTGAGATTATGTTACGATCTGGGCTGACGGCCAACACCGACATACAGGTTGAGACTTTTCGGGATGTTATAAAGCTACCCAGCCAGGCGGTGCTCGACAGGGCGACCGAGGATTTGCCGCGCGCGGTCGTCGAGGGGAATGCTCAACTAGATCGCTCTAAGAAGTTTGCCCGGGTTGTGTTTGCAATCGAGTCTGGCAAGGCAGTGCCTTACATCGTAAAAACGGGCGCGAGCGATTTGACAGACACGATCGTCACTGGGGGACTTACTCCGGGCATGATGGTTATCTCGGGGCCGTTTAAGCTGCTTGAAAAGTTGAAGGCGGACCAGAAGGTGAAGGAAGCGGGCACCAAGACGGAGGCGGCGTTACCTGCGCAGAGCGGTAGCAATTGAGTTTACCGCATCCCAAGGGCGCCCCGTTCACAGACTTTGAGTAAGCTCGTACCGGGGCGAACTCCGCCAGCAGAGGCCACCAGAGCAACGAAAGCAAACTAATTCATGCAGCCCACGATTCGTGTCACGAGCATTACCAAGGTATACCGAATCGGGAGCGAGGAGGTGCACGCGCTGCGGGGCGTTGACCTTACCATTCAGCGCAATGAGTTCGTGGCGATAATGGGGTCTTCAGGAAGCGGCAAATCGACGCTTATGAACATTCTGGGGTGCCTGGACCAGCCGACGGCGGGGACTTATGAACTCAATGGTAAGTTAACCCACCGGATGAACGCGGGCCAGCTTGCCCGGGTTCGCAACGAGGAGATCGGCTTTGTCTTTCAATCCTTCGAGTTATTAAGCCGGGCCACCGCGCTGGCGAACGTGCGGATGCCGCTGACTTACTCTCGCCGTTTTTTCTGGGGAGCCAAAGCGCGGGCGCGGCACGCGCTCGAGAAGGTGGGCCTTGGCGATCGGCTCGCGCACAAGCCGAACCAGTTGTCTGGGGGCCAGCGGCAACGGGTCGCGATCGCGCGTGCGCTGGTCAATCAGCCCAGTATCCTGCTCGCCGATGAGCCCACTGGCAACCTGGATTCGACCACGAGCGATGAGATCATCGGGCTCTTTCGGGCGTTGCACGCGGAAGGGCAAACGATCGTAATCGTAACTCACGAAGAGGACGTGGCGGGGAATGCGCAGCGGATTATCCGCCTCCGAGACGGTCGGATCGTCTCCGACCATCCCACCACTTCTGATCCGATTCACCAAGCCTTTCTGAGCCGCGCGCTCGAGTCCGCGCAGCTCAAAGCCAGCAACGCGGCGGATGGAGGCGGCGTATGAGCCTGGTACGTCTGCTTATTCAGACCGTCGCGCTTGCCATTCAGCAGATCTGGGCAAACAAGGTTCGGGCGTTACTTACAACGCTTGGAATCATTATCGGCGTTGTCGCGGTGATCGTGCTCGCCGCGGCGGGCCAAGGCTTCAAAAGTTTCGTCCTGGACCAGTTTTCTACGTTCGGCACGAACAAAGTGTGGATCTTCCCGCGCATGCCCGCGGAGCAGCGGGACCGATTTTCGTTCCGCCAGATCCGCCTGAACATTGACCAGGTGGATACGCTTCTGGCAACCTGCCCCTCGCTTGCTAATATTACGCCGATTATGCAGATTAATGCCACGGTGCAGGCGGGCGACCGGGTGCGGCAGTTTGTTAATATACAGGGTGTCCGCCCGTCTTGGCACCAGATCGAGGAACGCTCGGTCATTCGAGGCCGCGCGCTAATGCAGGTTGACGATGACGAGCGTCGGCAGGTCTGCGTGGTCAACGACAAGGCAATTCAAGAACTGGCTTTGGATGCCGACCCCAGCGGTACCACCATCTTGGTGGGTGAACGGCGCTTTCTAATTGTCGGTGTGGTCGAAACCAAGCAAGTCAGCCCGATGCTAGGCGGCAACGAGGCGCAGACGGAAATTTTCATCCCCTTCTCCACCGGTGTTTCGATCCGGCCCGAGCCGCGGATGTACGCAGTGGCGAAGACCAAGAGCCCCGAGCTATTCGAGGACGCCAAAGCCGAGGTGAGGGCGCAGTTACGTCGGCTGCGTAATCTTCGGCCCGAAGACCCCGATACGTTCGGCGTCGAAGCGATCGAGGCGGCGATTAGTCAGTTCAAAAAGGTCGCGGCGGGAATCACAATATTCATCGCGGGTGTGGTTTCCATCTCGCTGCTTGTGGGGGGGATCGGGATCATGAATATTATGTTAGTATCGGTCAGCGAACGAACCCGAGAAATAGGTCTACGCAAAGCCATGGGCGCGCGGCCCAGCGTGGTGTTATTACAGTTTCTGGTCGAAGCCGTCACTCTTTGCCTCATCGGCTGCGCAGTCGGGCTGGGAATCGGCATGACGCTCGTCTACATCATTAGCAACGTGGGGGGTGAGGATTTCCCACTGCGCAAAGCGGCGGCACCAATGTGGTCGATCCTCCTCTCGGTGGGCTTTTCAGCGAGCACCGGGGTTATCTTTGGGATGTTCCCGGCCATCAAGGCGTCGCGTTTAGATCCCATCGTCGCACTTCGACACGAGTAGCCCGATGCAGTGTTTCTGCGGGCTGCCAACGGAGCTGGTTCGCCCGCTTTCGGTAATGATCTGCGGTGCCGCGGATTCCTACTATGGTGCTCATGTCCCACGACCCCATCGCCGCGGCAACACTTGAACTCCTTGAGCGGCACGATCCGGCTATCGCCGCGTTAATTACTCGGGAAGCTCAACGGCAAGCTTCAACGATTGAGCTGATTGCCAGCGAGAATCACGTGTCGCCAGCGGTGATGCACGCGATGGGGACGTGCCTGACGAACAAATACGCTGAGGGCTACCCGGGGGCGAGATATTATGGGGGATGCAGATTTCACGATGAGATCGAGAACATCGCTCGCGATCGGGCAAAGGCACTCTTCGGAGCCGCTTTTGCCAATGTGCAGCCGCACAGCGGTGCGCAAGCCAATCAGGCAGTAATGCAGGCGGTGCTTGAGCCGGGCGACTTGTTTGCCAGTCTGGTGCTTAAGGATGGGGGCCACCTTTCGCACGGGATGAAACTTAATTTCTCCGGCCGCTTTTTTAAGGTCGTCCATTACCCGCTGCACTATGCGAGGGATCACCCCGACTTTGAACGCATTGATTACGATGCCGTACGCCGGGTGTGTCTTGAGAGCAAGCCGAAATTAATTATGTGTGGTTATTCCGCCTACCCGCGCATCATAGATTTTAAGCGTTTCCGCGAGATCGCGGACGAGTGCGGCGCGCTGCTGATGGCCGACATCGCCCACATCGCCGGGCTGGTCGCTGCGGGAGTTCATCCGGCGGTCTTCCCGCACGCGCACATCGCAACCACTACTACCCACAAGACGCTGCGCGGGCCACGGGGCGGGTTAATCTTAACTAACGATGAAGAACTTGCGAAGAAGATCGATAAAGCGGTGTTCCCAGGTGCCCAGGGCGGCCCGCTCATGCACGTTATTGCGGCAAAGGCGGTTGCGTTCGGCGAAGCACTCAAACCAGAATTTAAGGTGTACAGCCAGCAGGTTGTTAAGAATGCAAAAGCACTCGCCGGAGCGCTTGTCGAACTGGGATATCGAGTAACCACCGGCGGTACCGACAACCATTTGATGCTGGTGGACCTGCGGGCAAGAAATGAGAATCTTACCGGGAGCGAGGCCGAAAAGTGGCTTGAGGGTGCCGTGTTGATATGCAATAAAAATGGGATTCCCGATGATCCTCGTCCGCCGAAAATTACATCCGGCATTCGGCTCGGGACCCCCGCCAGCACGACGCGCGGGTTTCGCGAGCCGGAGATGCGGCAAGTGGCGGCGTGGATCGACCGTGTTCTGATTGCGGGCTTGGGCGGCGAAGCACAGTTAAGCCGCGAAAGCGAGGCCGTGACGAGCGAGGTTGAGCTTTTGTGCAGCCAGTTTTCGCTCCCGTAATGTGATCTCACTCGTATTGTTGAATAGCGATACGTAAACGGTCCGCGCCGGGTTTGTACGCGGACCTTGTCTTGGGGCTGAGCAGGTGTGAGTTGGGCACCTTCAGTCGCCAGAGTGTGGGGCGGATGCCTCAACCTCGGCAGCGGTTTAGCGCCTACTCCGTGTTAGCGACCCAGAACTAACAACTGCTGCAATAGTTCATCGGCGGTGCGAATTATCCGCGAGGACGCTGAGTAGCCCGTCGATGCCAGAATCATCTTGGTAAACTCTTCGCCTAGATCAACATTTGATGATTCCAGTGCGCCCGAGATAAGTTCGCCGGTTCCAAAGCCCCCGGGAGTAGTGAGCACCGCCGTACCGCTGTTGGGCGCCGCCCGGAACATACTACCCCCCGCATCCACAAGGCCTTCGGCGTTGTTGAATGTTGCTATCGCCACCTGCCCGAGCGTGCGAGTCAGCCCGTTGGTGAAAGCACCAGTGATCAGCCCGGTGCGCCCTACGGAGAAGCTGGCGAGGGTTCCCAACGGAGACCCATCGCGGTAGGTCGCTGAAAACTCTGAAACATCGTCGGCGAGCGATGTAAGTCCGTTAGATCCGCTCGCAAAATCGAGCGAGATGGAGAGGGGCGATGCCGCGCCCGTACCTTCGCGGTCAATTAGAATAGTCGCGGGGAGCGGATTAATCGGCTGCCCATCGGTATCGAACCTGATCGTGCCGGTGGCCAACTGCGTCGCCGAGTCTGAATCGTCGGCAGATTCAGCGTAGTAACGCCATCGGGTGCCGCTCGAATCGCGCCCGTCCAGAACCATGCTTACGTCAACACTCACTTCGCTTCCGAGCGAATCAAAGGCGGTAAAAGTAGTTCGGATGCTTTCCCCATCGGCGACTGCCACCTTTGTTGCGGCGAGCGGAGTACGAACATAATCTCCGGAAGATGAGAGCAGTCGAAGGTCCGAAGTATCGAGGGAGAGATCATTGACCGTGCCGGTGTTTCCGACGATTGTGAGAAGGCCGGTCGTCGGATCCAACGCCACGCCCGGAGTCAGGGTATCGGGATTGGCGCCAGCGCTGCTATCAAGCCCTAACGCCGACGTAAGAAATACGTTCAGCTCTGCGACGGTTGTCGCCGCGCCAATGGTTAGAGTAGCGGTCGGAATGATCTTTCCGCCCTTCTCCGCGTTCTTCAGTTCAAGCAGCTGCCCAGCGGTAAAGAGCGGTGTTCCCGAACCGGGCAACTGTGGATCCTCAATCCCGACCAGCGGCGTGGTATCGTTGAGTCTGCGCGGCGGCGGGGGCGCGAGACTGGCCACCGCGATCAAGCCCGCGCTAGTGGTTCCCCCCAACCTAATCTGTGCCCCTTTGGTGGGCAAACTCCCTTCCGAGTTTAAGTTGCCCGAGAACCTAACCGCAGTCGTCGCCTCGGCGATCTTGAGCTCGCCAACGGGGACCTTTACTGCCGCGGTCGTGCCTGAAACTACGTTGAACGCGGCGTCAACGCCGTAACCCTGGAGCCTCTCACCGCTTACGGTCACGAGTTCGTGAACCGCGTTGGGGCGGAATGCGCCAGCGCGGGTATAGAACGTCTGCTCGCCCTTTTTGACAGCGAAAAAGCCAGCGCCATCGATCGCCAGATCGCGGCCATCTCCGGTTGTGGTGGTGACACCGGTACTAAAGCTACGTTGTGTGCCCGCGATGTTTACCCCGTGACCAACTTGAAACGGATTGTTTCCCCCGTTCACCTCGCCAGGGGCGGTGCCCTCGCTCATCGTGCGCGAAATCGCGGTTGAAAAGAGCACACGGCTTGACTTATAGGCGGTAGTATTAACGTTCGCAACGTTGTTGCCAATTACTTCGATGGACTTAGCGTTGGCGGCAAGCCCAGAGAGGCCGGTGAATATCGCGGTGGTTGAGGCCATAATTATATTTCGTCAAAGTTGAGCACCGCTCTGTAATGTCTGAGAACTGGGGAGTGGCCTTCGGCACTGGTATCAGGAACTTAAGCGCCGCCAACGGTCGAAAGAAACTTCGCCATTTGTGGGCTTGAGATCTGATTGGGAGCCGCGCCCGGGGGAGGGAGGATGGCGCTAGAGCCCGCATCGGCTTGGGCGTCGGCGCCAACAGGCGCCGAAACAATTGCATCCACGTCGGGCATTGACGCGGTCCGCGATCCCCCCGCCTCGCCCATGATTGTTCGTGAGGTGATATCAACTTGCAGCGCACGGCCATCGACCAAAACGATAGCGCGGTCCGCGCCGTTCGCTTCGGCGAGGTCCGCCGCAGCCGCGATCCGCTCAAGCTGGTCGGTGGTCAACTCAATATTGACACCCTTGCCGATCTTTACCGGCGAAAGCCCCTTCGCCGCGCCGGTGCGGGCTTCTTCCAGCAACTTGTCAAATGACATTGCGCCGACGCTCTGGTTCGCATCCAAACCTGCGCTAGCAGGCTGGCCCGAAGCCTGCCCAGACTGAAACAACGGCCCGCCATTGACGGCTCTTGATCGATTTTGCAGGGCGTTAAGAATATCGTTGGCTTGCATAATAAACTCTACTGTCAGTACATTAACCTTCGGTGCGGAACTTACGATCTTCGATAGTTACAAGACTTACTCGGCCGCGACAAGCACTTCATCGATGCGTGCCATGGCGATCCGTTCTCCCGACTTGAGCGTTACTACAGCCCCTTCGCTGGTATTGCTGATCCCCCCCACTGTCCCCGCGACACGCTGATTGTCATCGGTCACGCCGCTGACGAGTTGGCCTAGAAGTCCAGCGGCCGCGGCGAACTGGTTCTGCTGGACCAGATCCTTAAGCCGGCCGCTGAGATCCGTATCGGCCTGGATGCTCCGAAGCGTGGAGATCTGATCGAGCAGTGCGCTGGTGTCGTTGGGGCTAAGCGGGTCTTGGTTAGCCAGTTCCGTAAATATGATCTTCGAAAAGTCTTCGGTGGTGAGCGCACTGAGGCCGCTAGGACCACTCGGCTTGATCGTCGGCGAAGGTGCAAAGATGTCATTCTCGATGGTTGGCATAAGTTATTACTTTCTACACGGTTCAGGCTCGCGTTCACACTAACTCATCTACACGCGCAGAACGAGCGGGCAGCACAATCAGCGATCCGTCGTGGCTACTCGCAACTCCCGTGCCATGGTTGGGATCAGCCCCCACCTCCCCTAATTCGTGGGAGTCCACTAATATAAATTGCTCGGCGGAGGAGGATGTGCCTGCTTCCCGCTTGCTTTGTTCGAGCCCGACGCCATGAGGGATAGCGGGAGCCACCGGTCGATGTTCGGCGAACATCACTTGGGGAGCGATTTCGTCGCCGTTTACGAGGCTGGGATCCTTCTCCACGGTTATGGAGGCAACGTTCAGCCCACGCATCTGAATCGCGGCTTTCAACTGCGGCAACTCTGCGGTTAGCGATTGCGCCGCCGCGAGCGAGTCACACCGGAGCGAGACTGTCACCCATCTGGGTTGGTCGGTGCTGCCCGAGACTGATGCCCGTTTCAGATCACCATAAGTATTGGTAACGCGCATCGAAACTCGGCCGAGAACTTGTGAGGACAAATGTAACTGGACTTCCCCATCGCGCATGGCCTTGTCAAGCGAGCCACTCACAGCCCAAGCGGTTTGAGAAGCATGCTGGGTCTCGGAGAGCCGATTCAACAGCAAGTTTGATCGCTGCGATGCCTGATGGGCTTGGGCGGATTCGGAGCTATCTGAAAGACTCTTCCGCGCCGATGTAGCCGTCGCACCGCCTGGGAGGAGGGGGGAAATGTGCAACACACCAACGCTTATCTTTCCTTGACTTTTGTTTACGGCGTTGGTTTGCGGCGAACTCGCAGCTTCTGGATCTGATTCGCCGCGCTGTGCCGACATGCCCGCAACACTGAATAATCCGATGGCAGCGCCCGCTGCGGCGCGAAGAGTTCCGCTCGTAAGAGGCGACTGCTCTTGTTCCCCGTCCGAGTGCTTACTATGCCCGGCGGCGACGGCGACGGGTTGTTGCAGTTGGGCATCACACGGCTCTGGCGCGAGCTCGAAAACTGAGCCAACTGAGTCGCCGTTGGGCCGGTTCCCCTTGGGACTATTGCCGTTTCGAGTTGCCGCGCTATCTCGGCCACCCTCGGCGGCCCTTGATGGCCGCTGTGAAGCTTCTTGGGCTGCCGCATCGCCTGCCTCTTCATCAGCCGACATTCGCTCTTCAGGTGCCGCCCGCAGTTGCTCCGCGACAGCGGATGAGATAAGTCCATGATCACCGCCATCCCGGAGCAACGCCGCGGCGCGGTCGTCGACGTCGGTGCCCGCTTGGGTTGATGCCCGATGAATCCCGCCACCTGGTGCAAGCCGCTCAAGATTATGCTTATGACTTAATACCGAGCTTTGTTGGACGACGGAGGTAGAAGGCCCCGAAGCCGCTGAGGGCAGAAGGAAGAGTGCGGCCAACGGTTGATTTACCTCGCCGGAGAAAATCGTGCCGCTGGGTTGCGAATGGGCTGCCGACCGCCCACCCGATAGAACCTGCGCAAAGTTACCCGGCGGCGATTGAGCCTCCCCGGCGACCGAACCCACGGCACGGCCAACGTGTGCGGTGGGGGCATTCGTTTGCGGCTTGGTCAGAGAGCGTAAGGGTAACATTAGACTATGCACGGGTTGGTTTTGTCTTTCCCTTGCGAATACTTATATTGCGGCTGGCACCGCGCAGCATAAACGTGAGCACCACCGTCCGCCTTCGGCGAGCGGGTGGCGGAGGAAGATCGGTCCCCGCTTGTCGCTCAGCGTTGGTCAGCTGTCTTTGCGGGCACAGCTAACGCCTGGCCCTTCGGATCGGCAACGGGCACGGACGGCTTATTACGAACAGCTTCTAGCAACTTTGCTGCCAAGCTTGGATCCTCTTTGGCAAACTCGGTCATAATCTTCGACCGGGCACGGTCTTCCATTGCGTCTAGGTACTTCACGACCGCCCTCAGGGAACTCGGCTCGGCTGAGGACGCCGACGACGCCCCGGGGAGGGGGGGTGCGGCGAAATCAATCGATGCACTTCCCGTTGCCGACGGCGCAAAGTTAGCCGCTACCGATTGTGGAGTTGCCGCTGGATCGCGCAGAATCTGTAGAAGCACGGACTTGGCCGCAGCGGGTTTTAGCGAGGTAAGTATTGCTAGGGCCTTCTGAAACTGGTCCGAGGCAGTCATGTCCGTGGACTGCGCTTGTTCGGCAGCGAACGCCTTGCGCTGCAGCTCTAGTTCCGCGCGCTCCGTGGCGAGCCTCTCGGACTGCTCGGTTAATCGCCTTTGTAAGCTTTCGACCTCCTGTTTTAAACGCGCAGCTCGCTCGCGGTCAATCTGCGTGGCTTCCACCCTCGCCGCCAGTTGCTCTGACGCAGTTAGCGGTGGCTTGGCGGCCTTAGCGGCCTCCTCGGCTGCTTCCTTCTCAGCTATCACCTTTGCAACTTGTTCTTTTTCCGCCGCCTGTTGCGCTGTTATGGTGATACCAATCGCCTGCCGTAACTGCCGGACCCGATCCATACTGAGTCGATCGGTGGCGAGCAGCCAGCCAGCGAATCCGACGCCCGCCAAGAGGTTCGCAATTGCGATAATAATTAAGCCGAGTATCGCTGTTTTCATGGTGTACCTACGCAAACTCCGTCAACACTTATCATCGTCGCAAAAAGTTATGTCAATGATCCACGAGTGCCCGAGCCCAAGCCCGAAACCGACCCCGACTCCATAACAAAGCTCCGCTGCGCCACCTCATCCATCAGGGCAGAATCAGCCTGCTGTTGTTCATATAAATAATCCGCATACTGGCGCTCTTTGAGCAACTCGACCGCTCGACGGTCCTTCACTGCCGCGAGCAAAGCACGCCTCGCGACCGCCAAACGCTGATGAACGCCCGATAATTGTATTACATGCCGCCTCGCCCGTGCATCCAACGCCAGCGACGCCGCGGCTTGCATCCGCGCGCCCCTGGTATCCGGGGCCTTCCCGCATATGCTGGTGGGAGTAAGCATGACACGCATTTCTTCACGCAGCATCGCCAGTGAGGTTTGGCATGAAGTGATAACGCTTTCGCCCGATGCGCGTTGCATTTCTAACGCGGCAACATCGGCCTGTCGGAGCTTTTCAACCGCTGCGCGTTGCCGGAGCACCGCGGCGAGTCTGAAGACGAATCGTGCCATGGTAACGTTCTTCCGTAATGGTATGACTGCGCCACTGCTTACCTTAAGTGCTCGGCCGTAGGCTATTTCTTGCCAACCTTACCGCTCACACGTTGTAACATTTCGTCCGCGAGCTGATGCATTGCGGCCAACGCGGCGGGAAACTTTTCCCTCGCGCCGGGCTTTGACTCCTCGGTTGACTGCCGCAGGAGCACATTAATTTTATCGATGAACTCGACCGCCGTGTCCGATTCGACCCTCGCCCCCTTGGCGTACGCACCTATCTGAATCAGATCCTCTACTTCGCGGTAGACCGCCAACATCCGCTGGAGCATCCGACGCGATTGCCCACAACGGGCGTCGGTGACTTCGTTGGCGACGCGCGACACCGAGTCCAAGACGTCGATGGCGGGAAAATGCCCCCGCTGCGCTAGTTTCCGGGAAAGAATTACGTGACCGTCTAGGATGCCGCGTGCGGCATCGGCGATCGGCTCGGTCATGTCGTCGCCGTCAACGAGAATCGTGTAAAGGCCGGTGACCGAACCGGCGGGGCGTGAGTCGGTAGTTTCGTTGAGATTCGTGCTAAGACCCTCTCCCGATTGTAAGTTGCCCGCTCGCTCTAGAAGCAGCCCTAGGCTTGCAAACACGCTGGGTGTGTAACCCTTGGTGGTTGGTGGTTCCCCAGCTGAGAGGCCGACTTGACGCTGCGCGTGGGCGAAGCGAGTCACCGAATCCATCATAAGCAGCGCATCTAGACCCTGGCCGCGAAACCATTCCGCCGCGCTGCATGCGAGCTTCGCCGCGCGGATTCGCATGAGAGGTGGCTCATCGCCGGTAGCAACCACAACCACGCTCCGCGCCAGCCCCGTGGGGCCAAGGCTCTGTTCAAGAAAGTCCCGCACTTCCCGACCGCGCTCACCGATGAGCGCAATGACGTTCACATCGCTGGCCGCACATTTTGCGATGTTGCCAAGCAGAGTGGACTTACCAACGCCCGGACCGGCGAACACCCCCAGCCGTTGGCCCTTTCCCAGCGGAGTCATGAGATCAAGCGCGCGAACCCCTGTCACGAGCTGCTGGTGGACACTCGCCCTCGCCAGCGCGGCTAGCGGCGGAGGCGAGAGTGGGACGCGCACGCGGTCTCTCACCGGGCCTTTTCCATCAATTGCCTCACCCATACCGTTCAGCACTCGCCCCAGAAGCGCGGGGCCAACATAAGCAGATTGGCGAGTTTCCTGAATAGTAACTGCATCGCCGCTGCGCAGCCCCTCGGTCTGGCCCATCACCATCACCACAGCTTGCTCGCGTGTCGCGGCAATTACCTCTCCGGCCACCAGCCCGCGTCCTTCACGCCGCTCGATATAAACGAGCGATCCGATCGGGGCGGGGAGGTCGTCGACCAATGCGGTCATCCCGCGGAGCGAACTAATCCGTCCCACAACCCGCAGCGGCTGCGAATCGCGAACTGTTATGAAGGCTTCGCTCATGGTTGTCATAACGTTGCCCCGCTGTTACTAGATTGTCTGGTTATGTTGGCGCTTCCCCGAGTAATGACCGCATCGCTCCGCGTGGCCTCAGCCGCACACGGATCAGATTTCACCGCTACATCCGCTTCGGTACCTAAAGGGCGCGCAGGTGAGGGCAATGGACCGTGCTGCAAGTTTGTAGGCAACGACAGGCTCGCCCGCTCATCC
>Ga0105049_10001958_pt1 | contig 24395 bp, 19 predicted proteins | sample MAT06_FD_78087 | JGI IMG/M metagenome (GOLD analysis project Ga0105049, IMG submission 78087) | Freshwater microbial communities from Lake Fryxell liftoff mats and glacier meltwater in Antarctica - MAT-06 | ecosystem: Environmental > Aquatic > Freshwater > Ice > Liftoff microbial mat | place...
ACAGTGAATCAGTAGGACAGTAGAACAGTGTTTGTACTGTCTCACTGTCCTACTGATTCACTACTGATTCACTACTGATTCACCGGAGAATAGTATGGTTATTTCCGCCCAAGTGTACTAGTTGGTTAGACAGAGTTTTCCTGGCCCTTTCCCGGAATGCTAGGGTTGCAGGCTGAAGCCTGCTTGAGCAGGCGTTGTTGGCTAGCCCGGTGGCTTCAGCCCCGGGCCGGCGTGATGGCTAGCCTAAATGCGCTGGTCGAGCCACTCGATGATCTCGGCCATGACCTCTTCCTTCTCTGGCTCGTTAAGCACCTCGTGATAGAAACCCTCATAGAGCTTTAGCGTCTTATCACTGGATTTTGCGCATGCATACAATTGCTTGCTGCCTTCGGGATCGACCAACTGATCCGCTGTGCCTTGAATAATCAACAAAGGCAACTGAAAGGCTTCCATGTTGCGTTGCACATAGGCCACCGCCTTGATCATCGCCAACCCAGTCGCCGCCGGAATATTACCATGGTAGACCAGCGGATCATCTCTATTCGCTTGGATAATCAGCGGATCGCGCGAGAGCAACCCGGTATCCAGCGGCACCATGGGCAAACCGGGCATGATCTGGGCGATCACACGGCCAATCGCAACCAAGAGTGGCGAGACCGGTGCCAACTTGATCGCTGGGCTGCTCAGAATCACGCCAGCCAGCGCGGGCTTTTGGGTGAGCACATAGTAGGTGACGATCAAGCCGCCCATGCTATGCCCCATGAGAAAGAGCGGCTGTTCGGCGTTTGATTGGGAGCCTTGCGCGCGCACCCAAGCCAGAAAAGTGGCGACATCGTTGCTGTGTTCGTCCAGTTGACGCACCAGAATGCGTCTGCCAGGGGAGCGACCGTGGCCGCGCAGATCCATGGTATGGACGGTGTAGCCTTGCGCGGCAAAATATTCGCCCACATGCTTGTAGCGCGTGCTGTGTTCGGAAACGCCGTGAATGAGCACAATGGTGGCCTTGGGCGGGCGGCGCGCCAGCTTTGGGTATAGAGCACAACACCATCACTGGTCAGTAGTGTGCCTTCTTCATGGGTATAGCGAGCGTCGAGCGTTGTCATAGGATATTTACCAGCAGGTCATCGAATCGAGAAAAAGTTGGCGCAGATCGGCGGCACTGGCTGGCTTGGGGGCCAACTTGGTGACGCGGTGTTGGGGTAAGGTGCCTTCCACCAGCTTGTCCACATCGGCTTCGCTGAAGCCTACCGCCTGTAAACCATTGGGCATTCCCGTTTTATGCATTATCTCGATAATCGCGCCGGCCAAAATCGCGCCCGCATCCTCATTGGTTGCGCCGCGGATGTCAACCCCCATCAATTGGGCCGCGTGCAGATGCAAAGCAGGATTGGTCGGTGCCGTCCAGCGAAAGACCGCGGGGGCATGGAGGATTACCGACATGCCATGGGGCACAATCGGGTGATCGGTGGGGTAGCCCGGCGGAATATAGTCGCGCACCATGCCCGAAACCGGATAGGACATGCCGTGGGGTAGATGCACGCCAGCATTGCCAAAGCCAATGCCCGCAAAGGCCGCCGCCAAGAGCATTTGGCCGCGCGCCTCAGCGTCTTCGGGGTCGTCCAGGGCGCGTACCAGATTGGCCGCTACCAACGCAATTGCTTTGGATGCCCAGATGTCACTGATCGGGTTGGCACCTTGGTAGGCGGGACGTAGTTTGGCCTGAGCTGGGGCTGGGCGTTGATCAAACGGCATGGCGGTCAGCGATTCCAGCGCGTGGCTCAGCACGTCGAGCGCGCTACAGGCCGCCACCATTTTGGGCATGGTGCGCGTGTTGTCGGGATCAATAATCCCCAGCACCGGGCGCAGCGCGCGGTGGGCAATGCCCGTTTTGGCGTGCATCGCTACCAAGTCAAAAATAGTGACACCGGTGGTTTCGCTGCCTGTGCCGGCAGTAGTGGGCACAGCGATGAGCGGTTTTAAGCGACCGGGCACGGGCTGGCCCAGCCCAATCGGTGGGTTGACATAGGTGAGGAAATCAGCCGGATAGGTGGCATAGAGATTGGCGGCTTTGGCTGTGTCGATGCTCGAACCGCCCCCCACCGCCACATAGCCGTCAAAGTGGCCTGCTTTGGCAAACTCGATGGCATCTTTAAACGATTCATCGGTCGGCTCTACGCGTGTGCGATCATAGAGCACGGCGTCGATGCCCTCGGCGCGCAGTGCTTCAAGCACGACCGCGACCGGCTCTAATTGGGCCAACCGTGGGTCTGTCACGACCATGACGCGGCGGGCACCCAGGGTTGCCATATCATTGCCAATTTCGCGTGTAACGCCAGGCCCATATTTGATGCTGGACGTGTCCATAGTAAAAGCAGTTTCGAGCTGCATAGCGTTTCTTCGTTTCTTCCTATAGGGATAGAGCTTCGACAAGCTCAGCTTGCGTGTCGTTCATGCCCTGAGCCTGTTGTTCGTGCCCTGAGCGTATTGTTCGCGCCTTGAGCCTGTCGAAGGGTCATCGAACTTATACGCGCACAAACTTCTGCAAGCGGGCATCGGCCTGCACTTCACCGACATAGAGATCGCCGCGCGAATCGGTCCAGATGCCGTGTGGGCAGGCAATAAATTCACCGGGCTTTTCGCTTTTGGCACGCCCACCCCATTGGCTGAGCAACTTGCCATCAAGCGTGTAGATGCTCACCTGTTGATCCAATTCGGCAATATAGATCACATCATCGTTGGGATCAAAGTGGATCGTGTCGGGATGATAGAGGTCGGTCCACTGGCGTAAGAAATTGCCCTCGGTGTCGAAGATCTGAATACGGTTATTGGTGCGATCACAGACCCATAGCTGATCTTGCTTGTCGATGCGCACACAATGCGATAGTTCAAACTGCCCCGGTCCGTTGCCCCATTCGCCCCAAGATTTGATCAGCGTGCCATCTTGCGTATATTGATGCACCCGCGCGTTACCATAGCCATCGGTGATGAAAAGGCTGCCATCTGCGGAAATTGCGACATCGGTGGGCAGGCGGAACGGATCGCCGTCGTTGGCACCTTGCACACCGGGCGTGCCAATCGTGAGGGCCAACTCGCCCTGCTTGGTGAACTTGTGGACGCAGTGCGTTTCGCGCTCGGTACACCAGACATTATCGTCTTTATCGATAAAAATGCCGTGAGCATCTTTGAGCACATCTTCGCCCCACGAATCTAGAAAATTGCCGTCGCGGTCGAAGATTACCAGCGGGTGTTGGCTGCGCGAATAGACGTAGACGTTGTCTTGCGAATCGCAGGCCACGGCTGGAATCCAGCCCCATTCCCAGCCACTGGGCAGCTTGCCCCAGCCGGGCAGCACTTCATAGGTGTATTTGCCTGATCCGAATGCCATTGGTTTCTCCTTTAGAATAGGGTGTGCCGGAAACGAGTATGCAGTTGGGAAGCATATGGGTAAACATGATGATCCACGAAGAAAAGATCGCTTTCTTCGTGGATAGAACTTTCTCAGGAAAACCGACCGACCATGTCCATCATTTCCTGTTTGGCGCTATCGAGCTTGGGGAGCCGCCGCTTTTGTTTGATTTGAAATCCCAATTCTTTGCCTAGGATTGGCAGCAATTGCATCAACACAGGGGATGTCACATGCACCGCCGCAGGGATGATCCCCAGGCTGGCCAGGAATTGAGCGATCACCAGGGGTATTTTGGCCCACATGCTTTCTATGGATGGCAAGGGCTGCAATAGCTCGGTGCCCAAAATTGCGCCAGAAGCGCTTTCGGCGATCAATAGATTGAAGGGAAAGTAGGGCCGTTGGCCGGGCTCTTGCATGGGCAGCGGCATTAAAAATAGATCGATTTCGAGCTTGTTCGCAACGTGCGGCAATTGCTTGACTTCAGCCAGCAGTTGCAGATCCATTTCAAACTCAATGTAAACCTCGGCTGCTTGGGTGATCGCGCGCACCTCATCGCGCCATACCACCTGGTCGCCCTGCCGTTCTGCAACGCGTACCAAGAAACGATTTTGGCCGCGCACATGGATCAGCGTCTCGTCGGTTTGGAAGCGTGGCGCGACGTCGAGCACTTGTTCCAGCGCCAGCCGCAACCGTTCAACTTCCGCCGATTCCAGGTGCCAAGGCAGCAGCCCTGGTCGATAGCTGCGCAGTTGGGGCCAGGCTTTGCGTCCCCGTGTTTTGCGCCCCAGGGCTTTGAGCATGGCGCGATCCAGCGTGTTGAGCATTTCGCGATCTTCCCAAGAAACTTGCAATTGGGGAATCTGCAGCAGCTCTTCCGGCTCGATCGTGGCCTGGTTTTCGACAAAGTGCCAGAATTGAAACAGGCCACGCACGCCCAAGTAGGCCGAGATCGCATAATGTTCACCGGCCATGCCCATGACACTGACAAAATCTGGCTCCTGGGCATCTGGCCCTTGCACGCCAAAAATATCTGTTTCTTGCATCCATTCCCAAGGGGCCAATTGCTTGATCTCATCCATCACTGCATAGAGCAAACGGCATTCTTCGGCCGATGCATAGCTTTCCGTCATGGGTATCTCCTTTGTGCTCGCGCCTAGCTTTTGGTCCAGATCGCAGAAATATCGTCCCACGGCTCGAAGCCCAACACGCGCTTGGCTTTGTCGTTGCTAAATTGGCTATGGGGCATATCGGTAAAAATATTAAAGATCTCACAGCGCGAAGGCAGTTGCTCCAGCGGTATCTCCAGACCCAACCCAAAAACTTGGGCGGCATTCTGCCAAGAGATGCCAAACGGGCGAATTTCCTGTTCTGGGTGCAGATCAGCCGGGTCACGAAAATTGTAGAAAAGATAGGTCTGCACCGAAAGCGTCGCATGTTCCTCGGTAAAGACACGACAGATCTCTTGGCCCAAAGACTTGGTCAGCGCGTATAAATTCGTGCCCGATTGGGTGGGAATATCCGCATGTAGATCAAAATCAAACATCTCATACGTGGGGCCAGCAATGGTGAAATGGGGACCCGTGTTGATAATACGTTGGATGCCATGCGCCACCGCGGCGCGCATCATGTTGTAGCAACCCAGTGTACTCACGTCAAACGCCAACTGTCGATCGCTGCGCAGTACAGAGAGGTTGATAATTGCATCCATGCCTTCGGCTGCGGCCATCACCTGATCAAAGTTCGCCACATCCACCTGGCGAAACTCGCCGCGAAAGGGAATGTCGAGCGGACGAATGTCGGTGACACGCAATTCATAGTTGTCTTGCAGGGCTGGCACCACATAGGGGCCAAGCATACCGGCACCACCGAGGATTAAAACGTTCATTGCGCCCCTCCTGCAAACTTATATTGTGGTGCATAATTCAAGATACGTTGCGCCGCATCGACAGCAAAACGGGCCTGGGGCCCATCCGCTTGTATATGCAAAATAGACCAGCGTGGCAAATCGGCGGTCAACGCCAGATTGACGGCCTGGGCCACATCGCGCGCATCAACCCACAGCGGATCAACCGATTGGCCGGCAACCTCTTCGGCCTGGACCACTTTGCCCACACGCAATACGACCACGTTGAGCTTGTGTTCGCGCGCAAACTCGCGACAGGTGAACTCGCCCAAATGTTTGGCGAGGACGGGCGCGTCGGTCGTGGGGCGTGATTTCCAGCGTTCGTCGACTTTGTACTTGGTGTCATAGGCGGTCATCAGATCGAGGCTGCTCAGATAGATCAAGCGCTTGACCCCTTCGGCAGCAGCGGCCATACAAAGATTGTAGGTGCAGCGCGTCAGATAATCGATCTGTTGAAATTCATTGTCGGTGGGCAGCGGTTCGGCCACGTGGACAATCGCGTCCACCCCACGCACAAGCAAATTTGTGGATAGATCATGGCCTAGCGGCGACAGCGCAAAGTTTGGAAGGCTAGCGCTCGGCGCACGTTCGGTCAGCCGCAGTGTATGTTCAACTTGCAGCGTTTCGGTCAGCGCCTGCGCCAACGGCGAAGCCGCCGAAGTAATCAACAATTGCATAAAAGATCCGTTTCGTTAGTCTGCTAGTAATTCTTGGGCATAGCCAAAGAGTGCGGGCGCACCACCGGTGTGCAAGAAAACTACTGGCTGCTCATTGTTAAGTTTGCCTGTGCGAATATGCTCGATCAGCGCGGCAAAGCCTTTGCTCGTATAGACGGGATCGAGCAAAATGCCTTCGGTGCGCGCCAGCATGTGCAAGGCTTCCAGACCGGCTGGCGAGGGAATGCCATAGCGCTCGCCGATAAAGCTATCGTCATTGTCAAAATCCTGGGCGCTCAACTCAATATCCAGGCCCAGCCGTTCGGCGGCTTGGTTGGCAATATCCACCATTTTTTGTAACTGAGTAGCGGGCATGGCGAGCGGCGTAAAACCTTTGACGAGCATCGGACTTTCCAAATAGGCAATACCCAACACGGTTCCTGCCTGGGTGGTGTCAAAGGCGGTGACATAGATCGCTTGCGGTGCAATGCCCAGCGCGTCACATTGGCGCACAATCTCCAGTGCCGACTCGGCATAGGCGATGACATCCAGATCCACCGTGTCTGGTTGGCGCGGGAAATAGACCTTTTTGCCTTCCGCTGTCAGGCGTTCGGCGGCGGCTTTGATAATCTCCTGTTGCTGACCACGATCGTTGTCGCCGAGAATGGTCACCTGGGCCCCAAAGAGCCGTTGCAACAAGTGATTGCCCTGGATCTCTTGCGTATCGATTGGACGTTCGGGCCGCAAATAGAGATGCAGTTCCAGACCCAGCTTGGCACAGGCGGCGGCCAACTGTCGGCAATAGTTTGACTGTACGGCGGCCCCAAAGACGACGGTATCGGCACCGCGCGCCACGCCTTCGGCCAGGCTAAGCTCCAACATGCGCGTTTTGTTGCCGCCAAAGGCCAGGCCCGTCAGATCGTCGCGTTTGATATAAATGGGAGGACCACCCAGCGCGGCACTTAAGCGGGGTAGGTGTTCCAGTGGCGTGGGCATGGTGCCCAGGTGGATGCGCGGGAGGTTGGCAATGGCTGCTTCTAGTTTTTGTGCTTTTGCGTGATGCATAATGCGCCCTTGTAGCAGTGCGGAGCGACAGAAATCGACGCTGTCGTTATGATGAAAGAATGCCCGGCACAATGGCCGGGCATGGAATCGTTTTTTACAAGCGCACCTATTGCGCCACGCGAACACGAACAAATCAGATTTGTTTGTGTTCGCGTGGCGCGGTACTGACCTTAGGCCGTTTGTTTCGCAATCGCGAGCGCAACGCGGCCTGGGTTCATGGGCAATTCACTCATGCGCTGGCCTGTGGCGTGATAGATCGCATTCGCCACCGCGGCGGCTGGCGGCACAATCGGCACTTCGCCGACGCCACGCACACCAAAGGGATGAATCGTATTCGGCACTTCGATCATCACCGCATCGATCATGGGCAGATCGAGCGCCGTGGGCATCCGATAATCGAGCAAAGAGCCATTGAGGAGATGACCTTCTTTGTCGTAGAAATATTCCTCATTGAGCGCCCAGCCCACACCTTGGGCAACGCCACCCTGGATCTGGCCTTCGACATAGCTCGGGTGAATGGCCCGGCCCACATCTTGCACAGCCGTGTAGCGCAGAATGGTGACCTTGCCAGTTTCGGAATCGACTTCCACATCTACAATGTGGGTGGCGAAAGCTGGCCCTGCACCTTTGGGTGTCTTGGCCACACTTGCCATGAGCGGTCCCTGGCGATTGAGTTCCTGGGCGGTTTCCTTAAAGGTCATACTGTGGCCATTGGAGGTAAAGACGCCATTTTCGTAGCTAATGGTGCTGGCATCAACTTCCCAATGTTCGGCCAAGCCAGCCGTCATCATTTCGCGTAGTTTCATGCCGGCTTCGTGGATCGTGATGCCCAACTTGAAGGTAACGCTGCTGCCACCAGTGCCGCCGGTCATGCTGATCGAGTCGGTGTCCACTACCTGGGGAATCACATCTTCCACGCCAATTTGCAGCGTTTCGGCCATCATCATGGCCGCGGAAGCACGGCTACCCCCAATATCGGTCGAGCCTTCGATCAGGCTGACAATCCCATCGGCGTTAACAATCGCCACGACGCTGGATTGGTTGCTGCCATTGAACCAGAAACCAGAGGCCACACCACGGCCACGATACTTGCCCGTCAGCGGGGCCTTGTAATGCGGGTGACTGAGGGCAGCATCCAAGGTTTCCATGAAGCCAATGCGGCCATAGGTTGGGCCATCGGGGCGGCGATCACCTTCGACGGCGGCATTGATACGGCGGAATTGCAGCGGATCAATGCCCAATTTTTCGGCCAGTTCGTCAATCACGGATTCGGAAGCGAAGGCGGCATTGGTACCACCGGGCGCGCGATAGGCACCCGTCTTGGGGCGGTTGACCACGACATCGTAGCCGTCGATCTTGACGTTTTCCAAGCGATAAGGAGCCAAGATCACAGCCGAACCGGCACCAACCGGCGAACCAGGATACGCGCCGGCTTCGTAGACCAATTCGGCCTCGGCGGCGGTGATGACACCTTCCTTGGTTGCGCCCATCTTGACGCGGATATACGAGCCAGAGGTGGGGCCGGTGGCCTGTAGCACTTCGGTGCGTGACATGGCCATTTTGACAGGACGGTGACCACTTTTGCGCGAGAGAATCGCAGCGGGCACATCGGTATAGGCTGTGAACTTGCCACCAAAGCCGCCACCAATTTCGGTGGGCGTTACGCGCACATTGGAGATCGGCAGGTGGAGCAATTCGGCCACTTGATCGCGAATCGAGAAGGCCCCTTGGGTGCTGGTCCAGACCAATACATGGTCATCTTCGCGCCAGAGGGAAGTCGAGGCATGGGGCTCGATGTAGCCCTGATGAATCATGGCGGTTTTGAACTCACGTTCGATCACAACTGCCGCTTCGGCAAAGCCTTTGGCAACATCTCCACGCGCATGTTGGAAATGCGCTGCGATATTGGACGCTGTGGTGGCCTTGTTACCCAATTCATCGGTAAACAGGTTGTCATGCAGCAAGGGCGCGTCGGGCTGCATGGCGTCGCGCGCGTCCATCACTGGCGGCAAAACTTCATATTCAATTTTAATCAGCGCCGCCGCTTCTTCGGCAATATTGGAACTTGTAGCAGCAACAGCCGCTATGGGGTGTCCATGGTACAGCACTTTGTCGTGGGCAATAATATTGTCGCGTAATTCGCGCAGATTTGCCGAATCTTCGCCCATGTCCTGAATTTTGTCAGCGACCTCACCAAAGTCTGCACGCGTGCAAACCGCGGTGACGCCCGGCAATTTCTCCGCAGCACTCGTATCAATCGAGAGAATGCGGGCATGGGCATGGGGGCTGCGGAGAAATTTGCCATAAAGCATGTTCGGCAAGCGAACATCATTGGCATAAATTGCCCGGCCGGTCACCTTGTCCATGCCATCGGGACGGATAGGACGGGTGCCGACGACCTTGTAGCCATTGGTGCCATTCGTGCCATTGGTTTTACCACTCATGAGTCTGGCCTCCTAAAGCGAAATAATTATATGCTGAGTCAACTGTGCAAGTAAAAGATAGATTTATAACAGAAGCAATCTGTAGAATGAGAAGGAAGACAGGGCGTCTTACACGCTTTCTCACCCGACAGGCGTAAACCTATATCCGTTTCTCTATTTTACTATGAAGCAAACGATCTCTGCAATCTGTGTTGCTGTCGGCATAACTGTGCCGGTTGGGGGCTGGGCTTTGTCTGCCACGTTGTGGCTAGGCTCGGCCAGCAAGTGGGCGAACCAGGTTGTATCGAAGAAGGAAAGCTGCTGGGGTGAATGCTGACTGACTTGCTGCCAGAGGTTGCTCGCATCTTCCTGTTCCTGGCCCAGTATAAAGACCGCAAGGGGCAACAAAAAAGCAATAAGCGCGCCCAAACTTTTGGCCGTGGGATAGGTCTCGCCACTCTCCCACTTTTGGAAGCCGCGCGGCTAATGCCGATGCCTTGGGCCAGTTCGGCTTGCGTGAGCTTTGCCCGACTACGCAATGTCAATAAAAGCTCACCCCACCACATAATTTCTGGCGGGGTAGGGTTGCTGCGATGTCATAGGGTACCCTTGCTATCTGTGGACAGCGGACACGGGAGTCAAATTGAACCAATATGTTGCACTAGCGATAACCCGCGTACACGAAGAAACCTTGCTGGTCTACGTAGCTCAGGGCAAACTCAGGCGTATCTAGCGTATTCTACCACGCGCAATCCCGTAGGTACAAAGCCTGTTTTAGGGGCAGGTGTGCAGAATGAAGTGGATGACTAATCGAGGATGCGGCGCGCAATAGGCAATCTGTCGCGACAGAGCCGTTGCGCCAGGTGGGCTTGTAATATGTTGCTCGGTGCATAGCTGAATCGCGCCAGCGGATCTGCGTGTGTGCCGCTGGTTTTGCTGGTTTTGCGCTTGCGGGGTCTGTCCAGTCGCCAACCACCCCGCTATAGCGGCCGTGGTAAACGCGCCACTTCCTAAATGGATCGCTTGGGCCTGCGCGTTTGCAACTTGATCCGAATGTACTAACCGCGAGCCGTTCCCCGGTTTTATTGGCGTTGACGGGGATCTAGCGCATCGCGCAGGCCATCGCCCATAAAGTTGATGCTGAGGATCGTAAGCGAGATAAATAATCCAGGCCAAAAGACCAACCAGGGATTACGCGTCATAAAATCGCGTCCGTCAAAGAGGAGGCGACCCCAGGTCGGAACATCGGAGGGAAAGCCGAGACCGAGAAACGAAAGAACCGATTCGGTGAGAATTGCCGCCGCAATCCCCAAGGTGGCCGAAACGATGATCGGGCTCATAACATTGGGCAAGATATGCTTAAACATGATTTTGCCACGTCGTGTCCCAATGCAACTGGCTGCTTCGATGAATTCTTTTTGCTTGATCGACAAGACCGAGCCGCGCACAATGCGCGCGGTGGGCATCCAGCCCAAGATGCCAATCACAAAAACAACCAGCAAAAAGATGCCGATCTCTGGCCCAAAAATGCTGCGTAGCGTATCGCGGAACAGCATGATGATCACCAACAAAAGTGGCAATTGCGGTAGGGCAAACATCATGTCGGTGAAGCGCATCAGGGGCCCATCCAAACTGGGGATAAAGCCAGAGAGTAGCCCGATGAGCGTGCCCACGGTCATGGCAATTAACATCGCAGTGAAGCCAACGGCCAATGAGATACGCCCCCCATACAAATTGCGCGCCAACGTGTCGCGCCCCAGATCGTCAGTCCCAAACGGATGTTCGCCACTCAGGCTGGGCGCTAGCTCGGACGCCATAATATCAATTTTGTCGGGATCGACTTGATAGAAGAGCGGCCCCACCAGCATGGAAACGATCAAGAGCGTCAGCACAATGATACCCAGGATAGAGAGCCTGTTCTTGCGAAATTGCACCCACGCATCGTACCAAAGCGTACGCGTTTTGGTCGATTTTGCCTGGACCAATTGTATTCCTGGCGGAGCAACCTGTGTTGTTACAGCCATAGTCTCGTCCTACCTCATGATTATCTGGAAATATGGCGCAAGCCGCGTAACCGGAGCTAGCGCTTTGCTTGCTGCCCAACCTTACTGCTCAACTAGCTCAACTATATTGAATGCGCGGATCCAAAAATCCATACACAATATCGGCAATTACATTAAAACTTACGATCAGTACGGCAAAGATAAAGAGCACGCTCATTACCACGGGAATATCAAAACTCTGGATCGCAATGATCAAGAGCGCGCCCAGGCCATTGACCCGGAAGATCTGCTCGGTAATAATTGCGCCAGCAAAAATGCTGGGAATCCCCAACGCGATCAACGTGACCACCGGAATTAGGCTGTTACGCAACACATGTTTGCTGATCACATAGCGTTCGCGGAAGCCTTTGGCGTTGGCTGTGCGCACATAATCCTGTTTCAAATTGTCCAAGATTGAGGAACGCGTAAAGCGACTAAGCTGGGCCACTTGAAAAAAGGCAAGCACAGCTACCGGCATGATCATTTGGCGGATCTGTTGCCCGAAGCTGGCAAAATCTTTGACCACCAAGGTGGTATCGTAGATCATGGGGAACCAACCCAACTTCACACTAAAGATGATAATGGCGAGCAACCCGGTGACAAAGGTGGGCATAGAGTAGCCGATGATGGCAAATACCGAAGAAATCTGGTCGAAAATCGAATTCTGCCGAATGGCACCCAGCACACCCAGGGGGATGGCAATGAGCACAGAAAGCAGATAGGAAACGCCCACCACCCACAAGGTTTGGGGCACACGCTCCAGGATCAAATCGGCGACTGGTTTGCCGCGCGACGACCAGGATGTAACGCGCAGGCGTTCACCGGGTGGGTCGATAATCGAAATTGGCCCAATTTGTAAGCTGGGAATACGAATATCGAACGCTTTTTCAATCGCGTTGATCGGTTCGTGGAGCACAAATTGTTTGAGCCACAACAAGTAGCGCACGGCAAAAGGTTCGTCCAGCCCCAGCGATTTGCGAATCTGTTCGCGAACTGAGGCATCAATCGTCATTGGCAAGTTACTGGTGGGATCACCGGGGGCAAGAGCAAGCAGGGCAAAGATGACAAAGCTAATAAAGAGTAGCGTGGGAATCGTGGTGAGGATACGCCTGATCAGATAGGTACTCATAGTTTCCTTTGAAGACATTTTCGCAAAATCGGCTGCCTTTCTCGGCGATTTGATTGAGGCAGCCGATTTACGCCAGCGTCACCGAGTGGCCCAGCTATCAGGGCTAGGCCACTCGGCAGCGATAACAAGACAAAGTGCTGAGTGCAATCCAACGCAGCCAATCCAGATTGGCTATTACGGGTGTTACCTATCACCGTGCGTTGGTCTTGCTACACTTAGCTGCGATGCTTACTCGGTACGTGTCCAATCTTTAATGTTCCATTGCTCGCCATCCCAGCCATTCATATCAATGCCTTCCAGGGTATTGGAGAAAGCAGAGACAGAGCCACGGAAGACAAGTGGCAGGTTCACATATTCATTATGCAACATGTCATTCAGCGCAATGGAAATTTCGAGACGGGCTGCCGGGTCGGCAGTGCTAGCCAATTCTTCCCACATGGCGTCGAATTCAGGGCTGCACCAGCGCTCGGTATTGTTGCCCAGCCAGTTGTTCGCAGCGCTAGAAATATTGGCACCGTCCGAACAGAGCCAACCGGAGAGATAGTTCTGGGGGTCTGTGTTGGCAGGGCCATTGGTGAACATTTGCACGTCGGAATAGAACTTGCCCAAGGTATCTGGGCTGTTGGGATCACCACCGAAGTAGACTGCGGCATCAACATCGCGCAATTCGGCTTCGACACCAATCTCCGCCCACCATTGCTTCACCAGGGCTTGCGTCTTTTGGCGCACCGAATTGGTGGAGGTCGCATAGAGCATCTTCAACGGCACACCGTCTAGCTCGCGAATTCCGTCACCGTCACTATCGACTGCACCGGCTTCTTCGAGCAGGGCAATTGCCCCTTCGATATCTTGTTCACAGGTGGTGTTGGGTGATGCGGCGGCTGGTGGGCCAGAGAGGATATTACATGTTGGTTGCCCGCCAGGACCATAAAGTTGTTCGGCGATGATGCTGCGATCAATGGCCATCGACAGCGCTTGGCGAATGGCAATGTTGCTCAGGAAGGGGTGGGCATTCGGATTGTCGGGCAACCATTCAGAGCGTTGGTCACCCATGGCTGGATCGGGATTGGTGAAATTGATGAGAATGCGCTCGACGTTACCACCAAAAGCTGTATGCAAAGTGGCCTTGCCGCCCGCGGCCATCTCTTCCAAGATTTGTGGCTCGACCTGGAGATTCCAAGCATAGTCTACTTCGCCTGTCTCCATGGCGGCGCGTGCAGCCGAGGCAGCATCGCCACCACCCTTGATCGTTACTTGCGCAAAGTAGGGCTTGCCTTCCTCACGGAATGTTTCATTGCGTTCGTAGGTCACGACGTCGTTGGCCTTGAAATCTGAGACGATGAAGGGACCTGTGCCAATTGGCATGGTATTGGCTTCGGCACAGCCCTGCGCCGCGGCACCAATACAACTTTCGAATTGGGCTTTTTGAATAATGGGGGCGAGGTAGCTCGTGAAGGGAGAATAGAGATAGGGCTGTGGTGCGTTAAAGGTTACTTTTGCCGTCAGGGCATCAACGGCCTCGACATTTTCCACATTTTCATACGAGGTGAGCGAGGCACAGCCTGTCTCTGGCGTAGAGCAATATTGCCAGGTGAAAACCACATCATCGGCTGTCAGGGGTGTGCCATCCGACCATGTGATGCCTTCCTTGAGGGTCCAGGTAATGGTCGTTAAATCTTCCGAGATCCCACCATTTTCCAGTGTAGGAATATCGGCGGCGAGGGTTGGCACCAGTTCACCGGCAGGGTTGAAATTGGCCAGGGGTTCTAAGACAAGTGAGCCAGCCAAAAAGTCCTTGGTGCCGCTGGAAAGATAGGGGTTGATAATCGAAACCGCTTGCCAGAAGAGCAGAACCAAGGTCTCGGGATCACGATCCCCAATCATGGATGCTGTATCACCGGCATCGCTAGTTGTGGCCGTGTCGCTACTTGTCGCTGCTCCGCTGTCGCCCGCTGGCACTGCTGCTGGGCAGGCAGCGAGTAGCACAGACAGAACAACAAGTAAACCGATCAGGTTTAATCTCGTCAGTTGACGTACCATAAAACTCTCCTTCGTCAGTTGTTTTTATGAATTTTTATCGGTAACTTTGGTGGTTAGCACTTTACTACTACAACGATAAGGGCAAGGGTAATGCAGAGCGCCCTAACGATGACTGTAACATCCTGTAGAAAACTGTTTGCTCGAGATAAGCGCAACGTAAAGATCATGAGTCGGTGACCATCAATGCGCAACACGAGTAACTTCCATGTGTGATTGACGATCTCAGGAGTGTGACAATTATGAATGTCTGAGGCTGTTAAATGGTAATCGCTTTTAATTTAAATGTCAACAAGCGTTATGCATAAAATTTGTGGCAGGTTCGTCACGCAATATAGACAAGGTGCCCCATCTCCCCAGCGGCGAACGGGCTGGGATTGGCGCTACAATCAGGGCTTTCTATACTTTGGCCCCAGCAAAGCGGGTGAGGGCTGTTTTGATCTTATCGGGCACCTGGCTGGTGTGCTTTTGCAGAAAGGAAAGGATCTGTTGGGCATTGATGCCATCATCCGCGGCCCGTTTCAAGCTGCGTTGGTTGATTTGGTAGACATAATCCGGGTAACTGGCCTGCCACTGGGCAAACCGCTCGATACGAAAGCGATCGGCCAGTGAACTGCCGGGGGCCAAGCGCAGGGTAAAATCTTCGCCAATGATGAGCGAACGACGTACCTGTTCATGCGGCTGTGGTGTGTCGTGACCCAGCCAGATCGCACCCCACGGGCTCAGCGAAAGCAGCAGATCGTCACCCGCCGACGGTTCGGCCAGATCAAAGGCCGCGAGCCAATAGAGTGGCCCGTCGATTAAAAAGCGCAGCAAGGCTCCCTCCACCGCTTCCCATTGGGCGAAACCTTTTAAAAATTCCTGCGTAGTTGTATTGCGAATATACCAAGTATCGTAATTGCCAGCCGGGCGTTGAAAATCTGGCTCGATGGTTTTGATCATTTGGATCACATCAAAGCGGCTATACCAGACGCCCGGCTGTAATTTTGCCAAAATGGCCAGCAAGGTTTGGCGAGTCTGCAGGGGATCATTTTGCCAGGTTCCTGTGTCGGTACATTCCAAACCGGGCGTGCGACAGAGGTCATTCCATTCGGCGGAATGCAGCCAGGCTTCCCAGAGCGCTGTGCGCTGTTCGGTGCGCGTTTTTTCCAGAAAGAGCCGGACGCGATTGTGCGTCAACTGGACTGTATCGCCGTCGCCGCGGCGCAACCAGCCCAAGCGGTTTGCCAGATGCAGCAAGAGGGCAAGCCGCGTATTCAATTCTGGCATGTCATCGCTAAACGGCATTTGCAAGCGCTGGACGAAGCGATCAATATCCTCGGGGTGGGGCCCACGCGCCGTAATGCGCAAGCGTTCGGTATGCAGAAAGCCCAACAACGAGCCCATGTCTTCCAATAGACTGTCTTCGCCGGGTAGAAGTCGCGTCGCCAACGGCGGTGGCACTGGTTGGATGGGCAGGGTGCTGGCGAGTGCTGGATTCTGGGGATGGGGCAGCCAAGGTGTAATATCGCTGGGCAGGTAGACAATCGTATGCGCATGCTGGCCGACACCCTTGAAGCCACGCCCAATCAGGCCATAATAATACAGGAGTTCGGCAATACTTTCTGGGTAAAGCCAGGGCGTTTCCCGTTCTAACTTGGCCGGGCCCATTTGGCGAACGCTGCCAAATTCTCGGCTAAACTGGGCTTCGCTCATTTCGCCATTTTCGCGCAACAACGTTTCGATGGCGCTTTGGGTGCCATCGGTCATGTCGATGACTTCTTGATAGGCAAATTGTACGGAGGTCGGATCGGTAATTTGGGCGGCTAACAGTTCAATCGCTTGTTCACGCGTATCTGCCGCATCCAAGAAAGAGCCGCGCAGTTCGGCCAATACCTGTAACAAAATATCTGGATAATCGGCTAACATCTGAGAAGTCGTAGGCATAAATATCTGAGTGACCAATCCGCTTAGCGAATACGGCGAGAGCGCAACATCGACGATTGAAATCTAGTAACTGATTTACTGTATTGTACCTGGTCGTAACGATTGAGCGAAGCTGAAGTTCACGCATAGTTGTCAGCAACTCAAAACTTCGTTATACTTGATCCAGTCGTTTCGTTTTTGAAAGGAATTTAACCTGATGAATACACGGTCAACATCTGGCTCGCGCAATGTAAAAGGTGCGATGCGTGATGCACAAAGTGTCTGGCAAGTGTTGCGCGACCCCAGCATCCCCGGCATGTGGAAATGGCTGCTGCCGGTCGGTGCGCTACTCTATTGGATCTGGCCGCTGGATCTGATTCCATTTCTGCCATTTGACGATATCGCCGTTGTCATTGTAGCAATGAGCATGTTCTTGAAAATGATGGCGCGCGATTCGCAAAATCGAGCCAATACCACCCACGCACAACCCGGTGCCACTTCACCTGCCGATGAAAATGCCATCGACACTACGTGGCGTGTGATTGATAAATAAGCTAGTCTGGTCACGCGAGCCTTGCCATGCCCAATGATCAAGCGATATCGTATACCGATGCCATGGAATATTTTTATTCGGTGGCCGAAGTTGCCAGTCATTTGCAGATCCAGCCAGAAACTCTGCGCCAATGGAATCAACGCTTTGCGCAATTTCTGAGTACAGAAGTCGTCGCCCTTCCCCCTCGCTATACGAGCGCCGACATTGCTGTCTTGCTTACCATCCAAAAATATCTTGATCAAGGGTTTCATGATGACGAAGTGCGGAGCCGTCTGATCCCGAAACGGATCATGCCCCCCACTTCGTCTACGGCACTGGCTGCGAACGAAACGCATGGACTTGTATTGAGCGACAACCTGGGTATGCCACAGGTTGTCGCTGATCTATTGAGCACGATTGCCAATAGTCAGCAGAGCGTGCTCAGTGGCCAATCGACTGTGCGTGACATTGTTAATGTAATGGTACAAGACAATTTTAATCTGAAGGATGAAAATCGCAAATTGCGCGACCGTGTACTCGAACTCGAACGCGTCTTTGCCGAGTACCAACGCCGCGAGGAGACGCGTAAAGAGCGGTTGGAAGGGCGCATGCGGGGGCTAGAACAGACCGTTATGGCGCTGCAACAGCAGACTGCGCAAATTGTGCAAGCCCTTCGGCAGCGGCAACGTCGGCGCGGCTGGTTTGGGTAATCAGCCATGCATACGCGTGTCATGATCGATCTCCACTAAACCTTGGTGAGTCTAAACCGTAGTGAGTCTAAACCGTGGTGAGTCTAAACTGCGGTGAGTCGCTTGCTGCTAAACGTTTCCATCAACAACGGCTCGCCCACCAGATCATATTCCATTGCGCCATTGATGTGAACTTCCATCATCTCCCCAATTGGCATACCAGAAACGCCGGGCACCAACACCAAGCCATCGATCTCTGGGGCATCGCGATAGCTGCGACCGAGTAACAACGGTTCGCCACTGTCGGCAATCTCGCCTTCACCTTCCACCAAAATTTCCAACCGTTTGCCCACCTGGGCCTGATTGCGGCGCAGGCTAATCGGCTGTTGCGCTTCCATTAAGCGGCCATAGCGCTCCTGCTTGACTTCATCCGGCACCTGATCGGGCATGGTGGCGGAAGGTGTCGTCGGTTCGGGGCTAAAGGTAAATGCGCCCACCTTGTCAAACTCAATCGCCTTGACAAAGTCCAGCAAGCCTTGAAATTCTTCTTCGGTTTCCCCAGGAAAGCCCACAATAAAAGTCGAGCGCAAGGCAATGTTGGGCATGGCAGCGCGCAATTTTTCAATATGATCATGGACCATTTCGATGCGGCTTGGCCGACGCATACGACGCAACGTGCGTGGGTCGCCATGTTGCAGTGGCATATCCAAGTAGGGCACGATCTTGTCGTGGGCGGCCATTGTTTCAATCAATTCGGGGGTGACATGGCCCGGATAGGCATACATGAGACGTACCCACCGCAGCCGCTCGTCGGTGCGGTTACAAAGTGCGGCCAACAAGCGGGGCAGGCTATTCGGATCGCCAAAATCGCGGCCATAATCGGTGCTGTCTTGGGCCACCAACACCAACTCTTTGGCACCGGCAGCGACCAGCGCTTGGGCTTCGTCCACTATTGCCTCGAGTGGGCGGCTGCGCAGCTTGCCTTTGAAGCTGGGGATGGTGCAGAAGGCGCAGGGCGCATTACAGCCATCGGAAATTTTGAGATAGGCACTGCCGCCAACCACCGGGGGGCGCGGGACGGCGCTGATATAGGTCGTGTCGGGATCGCCCAAAAGCTGGTAGCGCTGCAAGGAACGCCCATCTTGGCCGTGGCGAATGGTGTGAATCAGTTCGAGCACTTCCATCCAGCGTCGGGTGCCCAGCAAGCCATCGACTTTGGGCACGCGCGTCAAGACTTCATCGCCGTTGCGCTGCGCCAGACAACCCGCTGCAATCAAAATCTGATTGCGCCGCTTCTTTTTGCCCAACTCTTGCAGCACACCAATCGATTCTTCTTTGGCTGCTTCTAAAAAGCCACACGTATTCACGATCAACACGTCGGCATCGCGCGCCGTATCGGTTGGCGCATAAGCCTTATCGCGCAACAACATTTCGATGCCGTCGCTATCGACCTTGTTTTTGGGACATCCCATGGTCACGAGATGATAGGTTAAATTCCGTTCACGCATAAACCAGCCTGCCCTTGCTCATCCAACTTCCGTTGACATTTGATGCTATATCTACGCACTCTACGCTCAAGCGTTTCTGTAAGGTGCTTTGATTGTGCGCTGCAATATCAACTCACGCGTCGCGTAAAAAGCGGCGAGTTCGCTGACTCGCCGCTTTTTACGCAGATTCAATGCCTATAGTGTAGCAGCTTTCTGCGGTTTCCTACTAATTTTGTCACCACTGGTGAACTTGCGCAGAGCCACGTTTCGATCAGGGTGGCGGTGGCTGGGGAATGGTGCCGCCCAACGTTGTTTCGGTTGGCAGCGGGGTAGGCTGTGGAATCGTGCCCCCTGGCTCGAAAATCTCGGTCGGGGTTGGCGTTGGTGTGGCCGATGGCAGCTCGGTTGGCGTTTCGACTGGCGTTGGCACCAGTGTTGGTACAATGGTTGGCGTTGCTGGCACGAGCGTGGCTATCTCGGTTGGCGTTGGCGTAGAAGCTACCGGCGGCAGCAGTGTGGGCGTGGCCGTTGCTGTAAGCGTCGCGCTGGCTGTGGGTTCCCTATTTAGTTCCTCTGTCGATTCGGTTGGTACCACGGTTGGTGCCCCCGTCGGCGCTGCATTGACAAATGCACCATTGGATGCCAAGATGGGCATGAACAGAGTAGTGCCAATGTGAATGATGCGATCAGCTTCCACAAGCTGTGGATTTTCTATCATGCTACACCTTGAATGCACAACATAGTTGTCTGCTAGGGTATAGGTATGCGTAATTACTGGACCCCCCTCTTTGATCATGCCGTCGTCAAAATCCCAGGTACATTTGTCCAAGGGTTGTCCGTATGTGGCCGAGAAAGTAATGGGGTTGCCGAATACTGGCATCGCCGGCGTCCAATTGATGGCAATCGACTGCAATGGCTTACTGGTACCGGCATAGGCAACAAATTCATGCGTGATGCTGCCGCCCAGATTGTAGATGACAAGCGTTACAATATGTCTGTCCGGAAGTTCATAGGGATGGCTGACGTTGATCTCCTTGATCGGCAGCGCATTTTGCTCGAATCCAGAGCGTACTTCGCTCACCTGGCCGTCACCCCATTGCCAATAGGTAATAACGGGTGATTTGCTTTGGATCTTTGCCGAGAATTCAATCGGTTGATTGATCGGCTGTGCGCCGCTGTCGAGGATCCTGATAAGAACGGGCGGTTGATCTTGCACCTTAATTATTTCGCTGGCGGAAATCTCACCAACGGAATTCCAGGCACGAACGCGCACTTCAAGGGTTACTGTTTGCTCAAAGATATGGATAAACTGAGGACCATTGAAAAGCTTACCATCGCTCATTGACCACTGATATTGCACATTCGTGCCGCTCTCAACGGTTGCTGTGAAGAAGGATGCGCTGTTGACGGCAAGCGGATTCGTATGTGCGATCCTAAGCCCTTTGGGGGGCGCATCGGTAATTTCTACTTGGATCGTGGTGACTTCAGAACCCAATTCGTTGGTACCGCGCAACGTTACCAGATAATAGCCGGGGGTCGGGTAGACATGGCTAACTGATGGTCCATTCGTGGGGGGGCTGCCATCGCCGAAATTCCATGTATAAATAACATTCGTGCCTCTAACAACGGTACCCAAAAAGGTGACAGGGTTACCAGCAATCACCGGCGAATCGCTCGTTGCCTTTAAGCCCTCAATCGGCCCCGGGGTTGGCGTTGGGATATGAAATGGCCAAACAGTGACGAGGGTGGCAGCGCGCTTACTATCAATGCCATTGCTGGCGATGACAAAGGCGCTATAGCTACCTTCTGCGGCATAGGTGTGCTGTACCACGCGGCCTTGTGCAGTTTGCCCATCGCCAAAGTTCCACGTATAGGCCAGGCCCGCACTATTGCCACTGGCTACTGTGGCGGTGAGGGTGACGGTGAAGCCGGCCATTTGGGGGCTGTTATTGCTTGCGATCAGGTCAATTGGTAGATCATCGGGCGCGCTTTGGGCCAAGGCCGAGGTAAAAGGCAGATGATTTTGTTGCACAAGGATGAGCAACCCAAGCAAAAAAAGCAGCGATGGAATCAGTGCAATGTAGCGACGGGGGGGCATGGTAGTGTCTCCTTACTTGATCTCGGCAATGACGATAGACAAAGTTGTCAAGTTGGCAATATTAGGCTGCTTGGTGCTAAACTAGTGGATAGCTAGATGGGTGTGGGACTCATATAATCGCTACTGTGCTGACTATAAAAAATGACGACAAAAACTGTCTAATGGACAAACCATTTAAAAGTCGCACCTATGAAACCGTCTATACACGAGAGAAGTTGTGCGACTTTTAAGGGTTTTATCTATAAGGTAAGTCTATAGTCATAGGATGATGCTTACTTTGTACTATATATCATTCTTAAGGTTATGTCAATAGTGTTTTCTGTTATATAAATACTCTTTTGTTAGCTGACAAAGTAGCCGTACTTGAGTTATAGAATGATGCAAGCGGAGCAAACTTTGAATCACCGTATACTATTGCTTACCACGGCCCGCAGTTATCGGGGTAGCGCTTTTTTGCAGGCTGCCGAACGCATCGGGATTGAGGTCATCCCAGTTGTGGATATGTCGCGCGAGTTGGCCGACTATTGGCACTATCCACTGGGTGTGAATTTCAACGACCCCGCAGCCGCCATCCAAACCATGCTGGACTTTCACAAACAGCAGCCCGTGCAGGCAATTTTAGGCATTGATGACAGCGGCTCGCTCTTGGCCGCACGGGCCAGTGAACGCCTGGGCTTACCCTATAATTCGCCGATTGCCGCCGAAGCCGCCCGCGATAAGTACATGATGCGTACCTTGATGGCGCAAGGCGGTGTCCCCTGTCCGATTTTTCGGCGCTTTTTCACCAATACCGATCCACACCTGGTTGCCGCACAAGTGACCTATCCGTGCGTAGTCAAGCCGCTCAACCTCAATGGTAGCCGCGGCGTGATGCGGGCCGATCATCCGGCAGAATTGGTGGCCGCGGTGCAGCGCTTGACCCAGATACTGCAAGCGGAAATGCCCGACGGCCAACCCCAGCCCTATTTGGTGGAAGATTTTATTCCCGGCTTTGAGGTCGCTTTGGAAGGCATGTTGGACGGCGGTCAACTGACCGTACTCGCCCTCTTTGACAAGCCAGACCCCTTGGATGGACCTTTTTTTGAGGAAACCATTTACGTCACCCCTTCGCGTTTGCCGGTGGCAACGCAGCGCGCGATTGCCGATACGGTGGCGCTAGCGGCGCGCGCTTTGGGGCTGCAAATGGGGCCAGTGCACGCTGAGTTGCGTGTCAATGCGCAGGGACCGTGGATGTTAGAAGTCGCTGGCCGGTCGATTGGTGGCCTCTGCTCGCAGGTGTTGCGTTTTGGCGTCGATGAGTCGTTGGAAGAGTTGATTTTGCGCCAGGCTTGTGGCTTGCCTCAACTCTCTACCGAACGCGAACAGCGCGCTGCTGGGGTGATGATGATCCCAATTCCGGCGGCTGGAATTTTGCAACGCGTAGAGGGCGTCGCGGCGGCAAGCGCCATACCCTTGATCGAAAGTGTGGAGATCACGGCGCGCGTGAATTATCCCATTACACCGCTGCCCGAAGGCGAAAGTTATCTGGGGTTTATCTTCGCCAAAGGCGCAACTGCTGCCGACGTAGAAACCGCGTTGCGCGCAGCACATGGTAAACTAACATTTCACATTCTCCCGGAACTAGCGTTGAAGCTGGTCTAGCCCAAGTACAGCTGCGCAACCAATTCTCTTATCCTGAATCTACCATAGAAAGGCATCGCTAGATGACCAAGTGGACGCGTTCCCAACAACTCTTTGAACAAGCAAAAGCATCGCTGGCCGGCGGCGTTAGCAGCAATGTGCGGCTGGTGGCCAAGCCGTGGCCGCTCTTTTTTGAGCGCGCCGAGGGTGCGATGATCTACGATGTCGATGGCAATGGTTATATTGACTATATGTTGGGGCAGGGGCCGATGATTCTGGGGCACTCGCACCCAGCCGTATTGGCTGCGGTTACGGCTGCAATGCACAAGGGCCAGCTTTTTGCCGGCCAACATCAGTTGGAGATCACCGTGGCCGAGAAGTTAGTCGAATTGATCCCTGGTGCAGAGTTATGTCGCTTTGGACTCAGTGGTTCGGAGATGGTACAGGCCGCCATGCGCCTGGCGCGCGCCATTACCGGTCGCACCAAGATTCTGCGTTTCGAGGGTCATTACCACGGCTGGTTTGACAATGTGTTGATCAGTGTCGCGCCGCCGCTCGACAAAGCGGGTCCCCGCGAGAATCCCAATGTAGTGCCGGGGACGCCCGGCCAAACCGCCAGTGCTCTGGAAGATTTCTTTGTGCTGCCCTGGAATGATCTGGCACTGGTTGAAAAATTGTTTGCTGAGCATGGTACCGAAATCGCCGCCGTAATGACCGAGGCCATGATGTGCAATACCGGCGCGATTCCACCGGAACCGGGCTTTTTGGCTGGGCTGCGCCGCCTGTGCGATCAATATGGCGCGCTGCTCTATATCGACGAAACGATCACCGGGTTTCGGCTGGGGTTACACGGCGGGCAAGGGCGTTTTGGCGTGACCGCCGATCTCTCTAGCTTTGCCAAGGCGATGGCGGGCGGTTTTGCCAACGCGGCCTTGGTGGGCAAGCGCGCCTATATGCAGCGTTTTGCCGAAGGCGTGAACCATTCTGGCACCTTCAACAGCAATGTAATTTCCATGGCGGCATCGGCGGCGGCGCTGGCTGAGCTAGAGAAGGATAACGGCGCGATTTATCAGCAGTTGGAAGCCAATGGCACGATTCTCATGGCGGGCTTGCGCGAGATCGGGCAGCGCTTGGGCTTGCCGCTGCATGTCCAGGGCTTGCCGACCGCGTTTCATCTCTCCTTTACCGAACTGGCGGCCATCCGCGACTATCGTGACTATGCCGCACACTGCGACAAGGAGCGCTATGGCCGTTTCTGTCTTGCTATGTTGGAACGGGGCGTGCGTTTGATTGAGCGAGGCGTCTGGTATATCTCGACAGCGCATAGTGCCGAACACATCGAAAAGACCTTGCAAGCAGCAAGCGAAGCGCTACAAGAAATCGGCTGAACATAACGAACATCT
>Ga0105049_10001959_pt1 | contig 24395 bp, 25 predicted proteins | sample MAT06_FD_78087 | JGI IMG/M metagenome (GOLD analysis project Ga0105049, IMG submission 78087) | Freshwater microbial communities from Lake Fryxell liftoff mats and glacier meltwater in Antarctica - MAT-06 | ecosystem: Environmental > Aquatic > Freshwater > Ice > Liftoff microbial mat | place...
ATTGCCACCCAGCTTGAAGATGAATAGACGGCCCTGATTGGTGCCGGTCTTCACCACCGCGCTGGTCGGATCCTTGAAGTTAGCGAGGCCCCAGGCGCCGCCCCAGCCGGCCAGCAGCGCGACATATTGCTCGCCGTCCACCGTGTAAGTCACAGGCGGAGCCAGGATGCCGGTGTGGAGGTCGATCTTCCAGAGCTGCTGACCCGTCGAGGCGTCATAGGCCCCGAAGATGCCATCGGCACCGCCGCCGAATACGAGGCCGCCGGCGGTGGAGAGCAGGCCGCCATTCCACGCGCCCGCCATCGGCACAGACCAGACTTCCTTCTGCGCCACGGGATCCCACGCGCGGATGAAGCCCTTGGCGGGCGGCGGCGGCTGGCCGGCCTCAATCGCGGCGATGACCGCCTTGGTCACGCCGGCCAGATCGACGCCGACATTCCATTTGCCGGGATGGTAAGCGTAGGGCTTGGCGTCGTTTACGAAGAGCGCGGCTGCATCGATCGTCGGGATATAGACGAGGCCGGTCTTGGGGCTGAAGGTCATCGGCTGCCAGTTATGGCCGCCGACCTGGGCCGGGAACACGACCTTCGGCTCGTTGGTGTAGTCGACCTCCGGATTGGGGATCGGCTTATGCGTGACGGGATCGAGACCCAGTGTCCAGTTCACGGCGACATAAGCTTCGGCCGAGATGAACTCACCTGTTGCGGCATCCAGAACGTAGAAAAAGCCATTCTTGGGCGCCTGCATCAGCACACGGCGCGGTTTCCCGTCAATCGTGAGATCGGCCAGCATGATGTGCTGCGTCGCTGTGAAGTCCCAGCTGTCGCCCGGCGTCGTCTGGTAGTGCCAGACCATGCGGCCGGTGTCAGGATTGATCGCAACGATCGACGAGACGTAGAGATTGTCGCCGCCACCCGGCGAACGCATGTCGTGGTTCCAGGGCGAGCCGTTGCCGACGCCGATATAGACGAGGTTGAGCTTGGGATCGTAGACGATGGCGTCCCACACTGTGCCGCCGCCGCCGACGCTCATCCATGCTGCAGCGGGGTCCTTGCTCCAGGTCTTCAGTGCGGCTTCGAGTTCGGAGCTTTCCTGCGGTTTCGACGGATCGCCGGGCACCGTGAAGAAGCGCCACTTCTGCGCGCCGGTCTTGGCATCATAGGCGGTGACGTAACCGCGCACGCCAAGTTCCGCACCGCCATTGCCGATGAGCACCATACCCTTGGCGATGCGCGGGGCGCCGGTGATGACATAGGGTCGGGTGCGGTCGATCAGCGTATTGACGACCCAGACCGGTTTGCCCGTCGTCGCGTCGAGCGAGATCAGGCGGCCGTCGAGCGAGCCAACATAGACGTGGCCTTCGTAAACCGCGACGCCGCGATTGACGATGTCGCAGCAGGCATTGCGCGCCCATTCGCCGGGGACCTCCGGATCATACGACCACAGTGATTTGCCGGTACGAGCGTCCATCGCCTGCACCGCGCCCCAGTTGGTTGAAAAGAACATCACGCCATCGACGACGATAGGCGAGGCTTCGAGGCCGCGCACGGTGCCGGTCTGGTACTCCCAGGCGACGCCAAGCTGGGCGACGTTCGTGGCGTTGATCTGGTCGAGCGGCGAGAAGCGCTGTTCGTCCGTCGTGCGGCCATGGGCCAGCCAGTTGCCCGGCTCGCTATCGGCGGCGGCGATGCGCGCTTCAGTGACGGCCGCGCCTTTGGCAAGTTCGGCAGTTTCTTCCGGGCTCGGCGTGCCGGTGGTGGAGCCCTTGCGATCGGCGCTCTCGGCACCGGAAGCGGCAGGGGTGCCGGCGGGATAGGCGCCGGCGACGGGTGCTGGTGCGGCAGGTGCTGCGGTTTCCGCAACGGCGGTGTCGCCCCGGGTGAAGACGCCCGCATTTGGTGCGAAATAGAAGAAACCAATGGCGGCAACAATCACCACCGAACCGAAGCCGATAAACGGCCCGCCCATACCGCGCATGAGGCGCACTCCCTTAAAAACACTTATTTTATTGTGGGCCAAGGATGTGCCGGGCGGCAGGCGGGCGCAAGGCCGCTAAGGGCTAGAACCAGTCCTTGTTGTAGACGAATTTCGGCATGCCCCAGCGATATCGCACTGCAAGAAGACGCAATGTCAGGCCCGCGGTGACGGCTGTGACGGTGACGACTTCGTGGTCGATGCCAAGTTCCCGCCCGCCGACATAAATCGCTCCGACCATGACCGAAACGCTGGCGTAAAGCTCGCTGGAGAAGAGCAGCGGCACTTGGTTGCACAGCACATCGCGCAGCACGCCGCCGACACAGCCGGTAATCATCCCGCTCAGCACGACGATCGAGATGGGCTGGCCCATCTGGGTCGCGACGTCACAGCCGATCAATGTCGAGACGACGAGGCCGATCGCGTCGAGAAACAAGAACGTGTATTTTAGATATTCCAGATAGCGCGCGACCAGCACGGTAACGAGTGCCGCACCGGCCGTGACGCCGAGATACCAAGGCTCTGCGACCCAGGAGAGCGGATAATGGCCGAGCAGCACGTCGCGTGTCGAGCCACCGCCAAGTGCGGTAACGGCGGCGATAATCAGCACGCCGACCCAATCCATGCTGCGCCGCCCGGCCGCCAGCGCGCCCGTCATGGCCGAGGCGGTGAGGCCCGCCATGTAGAGTACAAAGAGGAGTGTCACTCGCCCCACCGGCGCAGCAAATTGGCGCAGGCCTTGGCAATCAGATCGAACTCAGCCGTCTTGCCGTGCTGTTGGAAGAGGGCCCGGCGAGCGCGCTCCAGGTCGAACAGGATCTCGCGTGCCGCGCCGTCGCGAATGCGCGATTCCACCCAGCCGACACAAGCGAGCCGCTCGCCCCGCGTCACCGGTTCCACCCGGTGCAGAAACGTCGCGGGATAGACAATCGCTGCGCCCGCCGGGAGCTTGATCGCCTGTGCCCCGGCGGCAGTTTCGACGACCAATTCACCCCCGTCATAGGTGCCGGGATCGCTGAGAAAGACCGTGACGGCGACATCGGTGCGGCGGCCGTTCATGAACGCATCGTCGACATGCGTGCCGTAGGACTGCCCGGGGCCATAGCGATTGACGAGAAGCTGGATGAATTTGGGCTGCACAGCGGGGCTAAAAACGGGGTGCCGCCGCAGCGCGTCCTCGATCTCGATTCGCACGGCGCGGCTGATCGGATCGTCGGCGGGAACCTGATCGTTTTCCTTGACCTGGCGGGCGTGCCATCCGGCCGTTGCCTTGCCGTCCTGATAGGCAGCACCGGACAGCCGCGCGGCAATCGCCGCGACCTCGTCAGGTGTCAGAACGGCTTCCAGACCCAGCATCATCGCCCTCTCCCGGCCTCACGACTATGCGTTCCAGACAGGCTTGCACAGCCCGCCTAGATTTGCGAATGAGTATCAAGATCTGTCTCAAAGCACCGAGTTCCGCCCCATGCCCGAATTGAAAACCAGGCTCCTGCTCGGCGCAGGCGCTCTCGCGCTGACGCCGGTGCTGACGCTGTGGCGTGACATGCCCGTCGGCTCCGCGCAGGCGAGCCCGATGATCATCACCTCCAATGAAGAAGGCGAAGGCGGTGAAGGCGGCGGTGAGAGCGGCGGCGGCGTGCCGGCCTCCTATGCGCTCGGCTCGACCGACCCCACCAAGTGGCAATACGATGCAGGCGCAGTGATCGAGGGCTATCTGGCGGGCGGCTACGCGCAGTATGTGGCGGCCACGGCGGATGCGGCGAAGCTGCAGGCCGCCATCACCGCGCTGCTGGAAGATCCCAGTGCCGAGACGCTCGATATCGCGCGCCAGACCTGGGTCGCGGCGCGTCCGTCCTATCTCGTAACCGAAGCGTTCCGTTTCTATGACGGCCCGATCGAAGAGGTCGAAGGCCGAGTAAATTCCTGGCCGATGAACGAGGCATACATCGACTACACGAAGGACGATCCCAAAAGCGGCATCATCAACGACCCGGTCAGCAGTGTTGACGGTGTGACGCTCGCCGCCCTCAACCAGAAAGCCGATGAGGCCGACGTTACGACCGGCTGGCATGCGATCGAGTTCCTGCTCTGGGGTCAGGATTTCAGCGCGGCCGGCCCCGGTGACCGCCCGGCCTCGGACTTTGCCGCCGGCACGCCGGCCAGCGACAAGCGCCGCGCCTATCTGAAAGCCATCACGGAATCGCTCGTCGGCGATCTGCAGAGCGTGACGGCGTTGTGGGATCCAGCCAACGCCGACGGCTTTGCCGCGAAACTGAAAGCCATGCCGCCACGCGAGGTGATCGGCCGCATGATCAACGGCATCGCCGTTCTGGCAGGTTCGGAAATGCGTTCCGAGCGCATGGCGGTCGCACTCGACAGCGGCGACCAGGAGGACGAGCAGTCCTGCTTTTCCGACACGACGCGGCAGGATTTCGTCTACGATCTCAAGGGCGTCGAGAATGTCTGGTACGGTACCTATCCCAATGGCAGCGGTGCAGGTCTCGATACGCTCCTGCGGGCGCTCGATCCCGCCGCTGCCGCAACCCTCGATGCCGCGTTTGCGGATGCCTCGCTCAAGATCAAGGCGCTCGGCGATCCCTGGGATCAGGTTCTGGCGGCTGCGCCCGACAGCGCACCGCGCAAGCAGGCGGAAGATGCCGTCGAAGCGCTGGGCGTGCTGGCAAGCGAATTGAAGAAGGCCGGGCCGGTGCTCGGCGTTCTGGTTCAGATACCGGGCATCTGACCCGATGGCGAGACTGCGCGCGTTCACGGCGCTCGCCATTGCGGCGGCTCTCTCCGCCTGTGACGGACCTGTCGCCACGCCGTCGCCGGAGGCGGCGCTGCGGGCGCGCCTCATCGCTGCGCCGATCACGCCCCAACTCGGTGGCGACACGACCCGCGTCGTCTCGTCGCCCGACTCGTTCACGTTTCTGGCAGAGAACGCCGTGCCGGGGCGGCTGCGGGTTTTCCAGTTCGGCAATCGCCTCTTTAACACCAACTGGGTTCAGGCGCCGGGCTCGGTTAAATCGTTCGACGGGCTGGGGCCGCTCTTCAACCGTGTTTCGTGCGCGGCCTGCCACACCTTTGACGGCCGGGGCCGCCCGCCGGAAAATGTTGGCGATCCGATGGACTCGATGCTGGTCCGCCTCAGCATACCCGGCAAAACCGAGCGCGGCGGGCCGATGCCGCACCCGGCCTACGGCACGCAGCTCAGCGACCGGGCGATCGGCGGCGTGAAGCCGGAAGGCCGCGCGCTCATCACTTACGCGGAAATCCCCGGTACGTATGGCGACGGCAAAACCTATTCGCTGCGCAAACCGTCGATGAGTTTCGCCGATCTCGCCTATGGCTCGATGGACGGCGTGCTGACCAGCCCGCGCGTCGCCCCGCAGATGATCGGAATGGGGCTGCTGGAGAGCGTGCCGGAGGCGACGCTTCTGGCATTGGCCGACCCTGACGATGCCGATGGCGACGGGATCTCGGGCCGGGTCAATCGCGTCTGGAGCGACTCGCAGGCCGTGACGCGCATTGGCCGTTTCGGCTGGAAGGCGAATGCACCGACCATTCTCGATCAGAGCGTCGATGCCGGCCTGGGCGATATCGGACTTACCACTCCGGTCCTGCCGAAGCAGAACTGCAGCGAGGCGCAGGCCGATTGTCGCGCGGCGTTCGATCAGAGCGTGACGGACGGTCCTGAAATCTCCGGCGAATTCGTCACCAAGCTCGTCATCTATGCGCAGACGCTGGCCGTGCCGCGCCAGCGCGACGAAACAGGTGCCGCCGTCACGCGCGGGGAGGCGTTGTTCCGTCAGGCCGGCTGCGCGGCGTGTCATATGCCGACGCTGGAGACCGGGCCGGATGCGGCACTGCCCGAACTTGTCAAGCAGACCTTCCATCCCTTCACCGATCTGCTGCTGCACGACATGGGGCCGGGCCTCGCAGACGACCGGCCGGATTTCGAAGCATCTGGAACGGAATGGCGGACCCCGCCGCTCTGGGGGCTTGGCCTCGTCCAGCAAGTCAACGGCCACACGCTGCTGATGCATGACGGCAGAGCGCGCGGTTTCGCCGAAGCGATCCTCTGGCATGACGGCGAAGGAGCTAAATCGCGTGAGGCGTTCAGGGCGATGCCGGCCGATGACCGTGCGGCGCTAATAGCGTTCCTCAAATCGCTCTGATCGCGATAGGCTGGCTGCGCGGCCTTTGCCGCAATTTGCGGACAGCATGAGATGATCGAGACGACTATTGCCAAACGGGCACGCGCACTGACCGGCGCGAGCGAGACGCTGTTCATTCCCCTGTCGGCCCGCGCTATGGCGCGCACGCGTTATCCCAAGCTCGGCTTCAGCGATCCCGCTGCCGAGGCGCTGGTCGAACAGCTCGATGTGAATGTGCGGCGCTACGCCTGGTCGGCGGCGACGGCCAAGAGCTGCATCCTGCGCGCTCAATGGTTCGACCGCGTCTGCGCGGACTTTATTGCCGGGCATGACAAGGCGACGGTCATCAGCCTCGGGTCGGGGCTCAACACGATGTATGAGCGCGTTGCTGCGGCAGTCGGCCGCAAAGCATTTCGCTGGATCGACAGCGATCTCGCGCCCGTTGTCGCTTTGCGCAGCGAGCTCTTCAAGCAGGACAAGCGCCGGACGACGATGGTGCTCGATCTCAACGACCCTGAGATGTTCGGCGCGACGGGACTTGAGCCCGGCACGCCGGTGCTGGCGGTTGCCGAAGGGCTGCTGATGTATCTGCCGCCCGCAACCGTGCGCCGAGCCTTCGCGACGCTGCATGCCGCCGGGGCCGAGGCCGCCTTCGACTGGCCGAGCCCGGTGATGACCCGCACCAGCGCGGTGAACCCCGCCTTGCTGTTCACCCGCGACCGCACGGTGCGCTTTACCTGGAGTCTGGCAAGTCCGCGCCGGATGCGAGGCTGGCGGCCACCATGGAAGGCGGTCGAAAATTACGACCTTGTCTCGAACACCGGGCTTGCCGGGCGCGCAGCGCAGGGCGTGCACGGGCTCCTCAATGCCGGGCAGTGGCTCTATGGCTGCACGCATGCGCGGCCAGCGTGAGCCCATTTTCCCGCGTTGACGGGCGCTGCGGCGTGCCTAGGCTGATCCGCTCAACTCCCCTGGCATCATGACCGCAAAAAAGAAGCCTCAGGCCGCACCCAAACAAAAGCCGCTGCAGCGCCATTTCTATCAACATCACCGTTTCTATATCGGGGCTGCCGGAGCGATTGCGGCGTTCTTCGCGGCATCGGGCAATTCGCTTGCGGTGCGCGGTATCGCCGCGGCGGATGCGTTTTTTCTCATCTATCTGGTGTTGCTGATCGTCTTCGCTGTGGGCTCCACGCCCGAGAGCACGATGAAACATGCACGCGTTGAGGATGAGGGCGTATTTCTCGTCACAGCACTGACGCTGGGCGCAGTGATCTCCAGCCTCACGGCGATCTTCACGCTGATGACATCGAGCGAGAGCGTGACCGGCTGGGCCATCGGGGCCGCCATCGCTGCTATTCCACTCGGCTGGGCGACGGTGCATGCGAGCGCCGCGCTGCACTATAGCCGGCTCCATTATGCGCAGGACGAAGATGGCGGCTCGCGCGAGGGGCTGAAGTTTCCCTGCGACGAGGAACCGGATGTTATCGACTTCCTCTATTTCTCGTTCGTACTGGGCATGACGGCGCAGACATCGGACGTCGAGGTTTCCGGCCGCCGGATGCGTCGCTCGGTGCTGGTTCATTCGATCGTCGCGTTTTTCTACAATACCGTCATCCTGGCATTGACCGTGAACGCTGCCGTGCAACTGGCGGGCTAAGGAGGACTGGATGGCCTATCGTGAATCGGCAGAGCGTGGCGGCGGGCGTGCGCCAGCGCTGAATGTGCTGAACGAACGGCTTGTCACATGTGGGACAGATCCGGTGACAGGTTTCTGGCGTGACGGGTGCTGCAATACCGGACCGGAAGATCGCGGGGTGCATACAGTCTGCGCGGTGATGACGGCGGAATTTCTCGTGTTCTCAAAAGCGGCGGGCAACGATCTGTCGACGCCGCGCCCCGAATTCGGATTTGCGGGGTTGCAGCCTGGCGACCGCTGGTGTTTATGCGCCGCCCGCTGGGCCGAGGCCCTGGAAGCCGGCGCCGCTCCGAAACTCGTTCTGGCGGCGACACATATTGCGACGCTGCGCCACGCATCGCTCGATGTTCTCAAGGCGCACGCACTGGACGTGAATTGAAGATGCCGACCAAATCGAAAAAGACATCCGCTGCCCGCACGCCGAAAACCGCACCGCTGGGCGCGCTGCAGAAATCGAAGCAGGCGCGCGCCGGAAAGCTTGTGAAGGCGAAAGCCGCACCGACGACGAAGCAGGCACCGAATGCCGCACAGATGGCCGCGAATGCCTATCGCCTGGCGGCGCTGGATCAGGATTTCCTGCTCTCGGATGCGACACGCGGAGTGCGCTTTCTACTCGAGTACGAGAAGGCTGAGCAGAACCTGCGCGCCTGGGGCGTGCGCTCAACCATTGTCGTATTCGGCAGTGCGCGCGTCTCGATGGAGGGGCCTGACAAGCACCGTCACTGGTATGCGCAGGCCCGTGAGTTCGCGCGCATCGCCTCCGAGCGTGGCGGCGCCAAGGACATTGCGGACGGACTTCGCGACAATGTGATTGCGACCGGCGGCGGCCCGGGGATCATGGAGGCGGCCAATCGCGGAGCGCATGATGCCGGCGCACCGTCCGTCGGTTTCAATATCGAGCTGCCGCACGAGCAAGGCCCCAACCCCTATTCTACGCCCGATCTGACGTTGCAGTTCCACTATTTCGCCATTCGCAAGATGCATTTCGCGATGCGGGCGAACGCCCTCATCGTATTCCCCGGCGGGTTTGGAACCCTGGACGAGCTCTTCGAGCTGCTGACGCTGCGCCAGAACAACAAGATGTCGCATGATCTGCCGATCATCCTGTTCGACCGCCTCTATTGGCGTGGGCTAATCAGTTTCCAGACGATGGTCGACGCGGGCATGATTTCTGCGCAGGATGTCGAGCTGTTTGGCTATGCCGACGATGCGGAGGAGATCTGGGCCGAGCTGATGAAGCGCGGCCTGCACGATGTGCCGGCCAAGCAATCGCGCAAGCTCAGGGCTCATCCGCGCAAGCGCCGGTAGCCGAAGTCCGAGGGGGGTAGCTATGTGGCGTTTTGTGAAGTGGACGCTGCTGGGCGCTCTGGGCCTAGTCGTGCTCGGTGCCGGGGACGGCACCTATATCGTGTTCATCAATCCATCGCTGCATATGACGGTGAACAAGCAGACCTTCTCGATGCTGACGGATAAGCCGGAGATGCTGACGCAAATCGGAGCGATCGAAGGAGGCATACTCGATTTCCATTCCGGCAAGCTCAGCGACGCCTCGTGGGAGCGGCGCGGGCGCGATCTGACGCGCGTCGAGGAAAACCTCGCCGACATCGAGGCTTATGAACCCGCGTCGCTCGAAGGCCAGGAGAAGCCGACCCGCGAGGTGATGATCTGGTTCTACGAATCCACATTCGCTTACAAGGACGTCGCCTGGTCGAATGGCGGCGGGCCTTACCCCGTCAACCAGATGTTCGGCATCCAGAACGGCTTTCCGCGCTTCATGGCGTTCACCCATGTGGTGAGCATGGGAAGACGGCCCGGAATTACGTCTCACGGCTGAATGCGGTTGGCTTGAAATTCGATCAGGTCATCGGCGTGGTGCGCAAGCAAGCCGAGCTTGGCGACGTGCCGCCGACCTTTGTGATCGACAAGGTTCTGTCCGAGATGAAAGGCCTCATCGCCCAGCGGGCGAAAGAGAATCCGCTCTACACGACCTATGTGGCTAGCCTGAAGAAGATCGATATCTCGGATGAGGATCGCGTCAAGTTTGCGGCCGACGCCGAAACGGCGATCAGCGACACGGTCTATCCTGCCTATCAGCGTCTGATCGGCACTATGGCAGAGTTGCGCGGCAAGTCGACGCCCGATGCCGGTATCTGGAAGCAGCCTCAGGGCGAGGAATACTACGCCCTCGCGCTGCGCCAGCAGACGACGACCGACAAGTCGCCTCAGCAAGTGCACGATATCGGCCTGTAGGAAGTCACCCGGATCAGCGCCGAGATGGATATCATCCTGAAGGCGCAGGGGCTGGCCGACGGGACAGTCGGCGCCCGTATGACGCAGCTGGGTGGAAGACCCGCGCTATCAGTTTGAGGACAGCGACAAGGGCCGTCAGGACATTCTGGACGAGTACACGCTGCTGCTCGCCGAGGTTTCGGCGCGGATGCCCGGGGTGTTCGCGACCATCCCGCCGCAACTGGTGGAGGTCGTCCGTGTGCCGAAGTTCTCGGAGGTCGGATCGGCGGGCGCCTATTACAACGCGCCCTCGATGGACGGCACGCGGCCGGGGCGGTTCTTCGCGAATTTGCGCGACGTGAAGGAAACGCCGAAGTGGTCGATGAAGACCCTCGCCTATCACGAGGGCATTCCCGGCCATCACTTCCAGATTTCTATCGCGCAGAACCTCGATCTGCCGCTGGCACGATCGCGCCTGCCTTTCACAGCCTACACCGAGGGCTGGGCACTCTATGCCGAACAGCTCGCCTACGAGGTGGGCATGTACAACGACGATCCGCCAGGCGACCTGGGGCGCCTGCAGGCTGAGCTGTTCCGTGCGGTGCGCCTCGTGGTCGATACGGGCATGCACTACAAGAAGTGGAGCCGCGAGCAGGCGATCACCTACATGGTCGAAACGACCGGTATGGCGGAAGGCGATGTCACCGCCGAGATCGAGCGCTATTCGGTGATGCCGGGCCAGGCCTGCGCCTACAAGATCGGCATGCTCAAGATTCTCGAGCTGCGCGAGCGCGCGAAGGCAGCGCTGGGATCGAAGTTCGACCTCAAGAAATTCCACTCGGTCGTGCTCGATAACGGCCCGCTGCCTTTGACCGTGCTGGAGAAGGTGGTCGACACCTGGGTCGCGGAACAGAGAAGCTTCTGATCCTGTCTGAGATTTGAGAACGCGGGTCCGGCAACGCACCCGCGTTTTCAGTGCTCAGTCATTCGCAGCAGATGGCGTCGGGCGAACGAGCAGGCTGCGCGCCTCGTCTTTGCCGGCGAGGAGTGCGGCGTAGCGATCGTCGTCGAGGGCCTCGATCAGCGGCACGAGTTCTTGAGCCGTTTCGAAATTGGTGACCACTTCAGCCCAGAGCAGCACGGCTGGCTTGCCGAGTTCGGCGTCGTGCACGGCGATAGCCTCGGAGAGATCGTCACCGGTCGCCAGAACATGGTGCCGATCGTCGTCGGCGATCACATAAACATAAGCGGTCATGTGGCCCTCAGCTGCGATATGCGCCGTTGATGCGGATATAGCCGTCGGTGAGATCGCAGGTCCAGATTTTCGACCGCCCCTTGCCGAGCCCGAGATCGACGGCGATGTCGATCTCGTCTTTTTTCATGTAAGCGCTGACCTTGGCCTCGCTATAGGCCGGATCGCGCTTGCCCATGTGGGCGACACGGTGGGGACCGAACGAGATGGCGAGCTTATCGCGGTCTGCGGCTTCACCCGCCTTGCCGACCGCCATAACAATGCGGCCCCAATTGGCGTCCTCACCAGCGATGGCGGTCTTCACCAGCGGTGAATTGCCGATGGCGAGCGCCACCTTGCGCGCGGCGGCATCGCTCTCGGCGCCGGTCACCTCGATTGCGATCTGTTTGGACGCCCCTTCACCGTCGCGCACGACCTGAAGCGCGAGGTCGAGCAGCACGGCGTTCAGCTTGGCGCGGAAGTCGGAGAGCTTTTTGTCGGTCGCATTGAGAATGGCGTCGTGTTTCGCGCCCTTGCCGGTCGCGAACAGCAGCAGTGTGTCGGAGGTCGAGGTGTCGCTGTCGACCGTGATGGCGTTGAAACTGCTCTTGGCACCGTCTGAAATCAGCGTGTGGAGCACGTCATGTGGCAGAGTCGCGTCGGTCACGACATAGGCGAGCATGGTGGCCATGTCAGGGGCGATCATGCCTGAGCCCTTGGCGATGCCGTTGATGCGGACGGTGGCGTCGCCGATTTTCGCAGTTGCCGAGGCGAGCTTGGGGAAGGTGTCGGTCGTCATGATCGCCTTGGCGGCGGCCAGCCAGCCGCCGGCGGAGGCGCTTTCGATGGCGTCGTCGAGCTTGGCCGTGATCTTGCCCCAGGGCAACGGCTCGCCGATGACGCCGGTGGACGAGATGAAGACTTCCGAAGGGTCGCATTGAAGCGCGGCGGCGGCGGCCTCTGCGGTGCGGCGGACGGCTTCAAGACCCTCGGCCCCGGTAAAGGCGTTGGCGTTGCCGGAATTGACGACCAGCAGGCGCGCTGAGCCCTTGGCCTCGCCGGTGCGGGCGAGGTTGGCGCGACACCAATCGACGGGTGCGGAGCGGGTTATCGAGGTGGTGAAGACTCCGGCGGCCTGGGTGCGCGGCGCAAAAACGGCGCAGAGAAGGTCGGTGCGGCCCTGATATTTGATGCCGGCCGAAACCGAGCCGAGCCGGATTCCGGCCATGGGTGGCAGGTCGCGGATTGTCTTGGGGGCGAGGGGCGACACCAGGTGAGCGGGCATGGCCGCGGCTGCGGTCACGGGAACTTTAGCCGTCTTGGCCTCGGTCTTGCCGCGCTTCAGCGCCGCAGCTTTCACCGGCTTCGCTTTCCGCTTTAGCTTTGCCTTTGATTTCACTGGCTTTTTTGTCTTATTGAGTGCGGCCATCCGCGATATCTCCCAGAAATGGCGCGGGACTTTAGCCCGAAACGCGGCGCCCGCAAGAATAGGGGGCTGCGCTTCGTTGACACGCCGAAATCCGGCTCTTATCTACCCTCCGCTGGCGTGGCGCGCGTGGCTGACGCGCGCCCGTTTTGCTTGAAAGCGCCCCCGGTTGGCGCGCCGAAGGACACGAATTTCACATGCTCGGATTTGGCACGCTCGCCCGCAAGATTTTCGGGTCGGAGAACGACCGTAAGCTGAAGCCCAAATTCGACCGGGTCGCGGCGATCAATGCGCTGGAGCCGCGCTTCCAGACACTGAGCGACGAAGAGCTTGCCAACCAGACCGTCTTGTTCCGCGAGCGCCTCGCCAAGGGTGAGACGCTTGACGACCTTTTGCCCGAAGCGTTTGCCGCCGTGCGAGAGGCCGCCAAACGCGCGCTCGGCCAGCGCCACTTCGACGTGCAGCTGGTTGGCGGCATGTTGCTACATGAAGGCCGCATCGCCGAGATGAAGACCGGCGAAGGCAAGACGCTGGTGGCAACGCTCGCGACCTATCTGAACGCGCTGCCCGGCAAGGGCGTGCATGTCGTGACGGTGAACGACTATCTCGCCCGCCGCGACAGCGGCTGGATGGGCCGCGTCTACTCGCAACTCGGCATGACGACCGGCGTGATCGTGCATGGCATCGACGACGCCCAGCGCCGCGAGGCCTATGCCTGCGACATCACCTACGGCACCAACAACGAATACGGCTTCGACTATCTGCGCGACAACATGAAGTACGCGCTGAACCAGATGTCGCAGCGCGGGCATTACTTCGCGATCGTCGACGAGGTCGACTCGATCCTCATCGACGAAGCCCGTACGCCGCTCATCATCTCCGGCCCCACCGACGATCTGTCGGAGATGTACAAAACGATCGATGCCTATGTGCCGCGCCTGCAGCCCGAGCACTATGAGATCGAAGAAAAGAACCGTCAGGTGACGCTGACGGAAGAAGGCAACCAGGTGATGGAAGACTGGTTGCGCGAGGCCAGCCTTCTGGAAGAGGGCAGCCTCTATGATATGGCGAACATCTCGGTCGTTCATCATGTCACCCAGGCGTTGAAAGCGCACAAGATTTTCCAGAAGGACCGCGACTACATCGTCAAGGACAACAAGGTTGTCATTATCGATGAGTTCACCGGCCGCATGATGGAAGGCCGCCGCTATTCGGAAGGCCTGCATCAAGCGCTGGAGGCCAAGGAAAAGGCCGCGATCCAGCCCGAGAACCAGACGCTCGCCTCGATCACCTTTCAGAACTATTTCCGCCTCTACAAGAAGCTGGCCGGCATGACCGGTACAGCCTCGACCGAGGCGTCGGAATTCCACGACATCTACAAACTAGATGTGATGGAGCTGCCGACCAATCTGCCGCTCGCCCGAAAGGACTCGGACGATGAGGTCTACCGTTCGGTTGAAGAAAAATACGACGCGATCGTTCTGCAGATCAAAGAGTGTCAGGCGCGCGGCCAGCCCGTGCTGGTCGGCACCACCTCGATCGACCGCTCAGAGCAACTCGCGGAGGTGCTGGTGAAGCAAAAGATCAAGCACAGCGTTCTCAACGCCCGCTATCACGAGCAGGAAGCCTTTATCGTCGCGCAGGCCGGTGTGCCGGGTACCGTGACGATCGCCACCAACATGGCAGGCCGCGGCACCGACATTCAGCTCGGCGGCAATTACGACATGCGCGTTGCGGCCGAAACGGCGGGTCTTGAAGATGGCCCTGAGAAGGATGCGCGGGCGGCGCAGATTCGTGCGGAAGTCGCCGAAGCCAAGCGCAAGGCTCTGGAGGCCGGCGGTCTCTACATAATCGGCACCGAGCGTCATGAAAGCCGCCGCATCGACAATCAGCTGCGCGGCCGTTCGGGCCGTCAGGGCGACCCTGGCGCCTCGAAATTCTATCTGTCGCTTCAGGATGATCTGATGCGTATTTTCGGTTCGGATCGCCTTGAAGGCATCCTGACTCGTCTCGGCCTCAAGCCGGGTGAAGCTATCGCGCACCCCTGGGTCAACAAGGCGCTGGAGAAAGCGCAGCAGAAAGTCGAGGCGCGCAACTTCGACATCCGCAAGAATATCCTGAAATACGACGACGTGATGAACGCCCAGCGCAAGGCGATCTTCGAGGAGCGCATCCGCTATATGCAGGCGGAAGACGTGCATGAGTCGATCACCGACTTCCGACACGAGGTGGTGGATGAAGTGGTGCGCAAGCACATGCCCGAAAACGCCTATGCCGAGCAGTGGGATGTTGAGGGCCTGATCGAGGAGACGACGCGTCTCTTCAACGACAAGATCCCGGTCGACGACTGGGCAAAAGAAGAAGGCATCGCGGACGAGGAGGTCGCGTCTCGCCTTCTGGCGTTGGCCGATGAGCGCGCGGCAGAGCGGGCCAAGCCGGTCGAGCCGGAGGTGATGCGGAGAGTCGAGAAGCAGGTTCTGCTGCAGACGCTGGACAGTAACTGGCGCGAGCACATCGTGATGCTCGACCATTTGCGCCAGTATGTCGGCCTGCGCGGCTATGCCCAGCGCGACCCGTTGAACGAGTTCAAGACCGAAGCGTTTGAGCTGTTTCAGAAGCTGATGAACAAGCTGCGCTTCGACGTGACGCGTACGCTGCTGAACATTCAGTTCCAGATGCAGGCGCCGCCGCCGCCTCCCTTAGAGTTGCGTCCGCTGCCGCAGATGCAGGCCCATCACATCGACCCGGGGACCGGCGAGGACGAGATGGCATTGGCCGATCGTCAGCCGCAAGGTCCGGTGCGCAATGCGCCGATGCTGGGCACCAGCCGCGTGCCGACGTCGCCGACCGACCCGAACACCTGGGGCAAGGTCTCGCGCAATGAGGCCTGCCCCTGCGGCTCAGGCAAGAAGTTCAAGCACTGCCACGGCGCGGTGATGGCGTAAGAGCGGCGCGCGTCCGCCCCTTCCCCCGCTTCGCGGGGGAGGAACAAAAAAGGCGGCGGGTGAACCCTGCCGCCTTCGTCGTTTCAGCGTAAGGCTGACGGGCTCAGGATCCCGAAGTCGAGATCGCCGTGGTGGCGCGGCGGTTCTGGGCGTAGCAGCTGTCCGACGCTTCACCGCAAATCGGCTGATCTTTGCCATAGCTGATGGTCGAGATACGGTTGCGGTCGATGCCGTAGGAAACCAGCGTCTCCTTCACGGCGTTGGCGCGGCGATCGCCGAGGGCGATGTTGTATTCGCGCGTGCCGCGCTCGTCGGCATGACCTTCAATGCGGATCGTGACTTCCGGGTTGGCGTTCAGGATCTGCGCCTGCTGCTGCAGGATCGCAGCGCCGTCGGTGCGGACCTGGTAGCTGTCGAGGTCGAAGTAAACCGTGTCGCCGACCGCACGGAGCTGTTCGGACAGCGCGCCGCCGGTGATGGCGCCGTTATTCGCTCCGTTGTCGATGCCGCCGGTGCCGGCGTCAGCGCCATCCTTCTTGGAGGCGCACGCGGTGGCGACCAGAGCAAGGCCAACAACCGCCAGAACTTTCATGATCTTCATCGAACTATCTCCATCTTGCGGCGCGCGGCCGGCTTGGTCAGGCGCTGCAATGTTGCGGCGCAGCATTTCAATTTCGGCCGGAACCTAACGACCGCATCTACAGGCTTCAACCCAGAAAAAGGCGGAACTTGGAACGGCGTTCCGGCGTGAAATCACGAATTCCGCCCTTTCTGCAACTTGGCCAAAATCTAATTCACACCGGGGCCGTCCAGATCGGGCGACCAGGCCGGGTCGCTCGCCTCGCCGGGCGTGGGAACCCGGCGGAGATTGGTGCCCGTCAGATCGACCGAATAGATCGACGAGGGGCCGCCGGGCGAACCGCGCGTGAACATGATGACGCGGCCATTGGGCGCCCATGTCGGGCCTTCGTCGAGGAAACTTTCGGTGAGGCGGCGCTCACCCGAGCCGTCGGGGCGCATCACGCCGATGCCGAACGTGCCGCGCAGCATCTTGGTGAAGGCGATGGCATCGCCGCGCGGCGACCACACAGGCGTCGCATAGCGGCCGTCGCCGAACGAGATGCGGCGCACACCGCCGCCGTTGACGTCCATGACGTAGATCTGCTGCGAGCCGCCGCGATCGCTCTCAAAGACAATCTGCGTGCCGTCGGGCGAGAAGGAGCCGCCGGTGTCGATCGAGGGATCGGTGGTGAGGCGGCGCGTGGCTCTCGTGCGCAGATCGACGAGATAGATGTCGGTATTGCCGTCGCGGGCCATCGACATGACAATCGAATTGCCATCGGGCGAGAAGCGCGGCGAGAAGGTCATGCCGTTGAAGCCCTGGAGGACTTCTTCGCGGCCTGTTTCCAGATCGAAGATGTAAACGCGCGGACGGTCGCCCTGGTACGACATGAACGAGATTGCCTGCGCCGTCGGATTGAAGCGCGGGGTCAGCACGAGATCGCGCCCGTCGGTCAGGAACTGCGGGTTGGCGCCGTCCTGATCCATGATGGCGAGGCGCTTAACCTTTTTGACCTTCGGCCCGGACTCCGCGACGAAGACGATGCGGGTGTCGAAATAGCCCTTGTCGCCCGTCAGGCGCTCATAGACGGCGTCGGCGATCATGTGGCCTACGCGGCGCGAGTTTTCAGGGGTGGTGAAGAACTGGAAGCCGATCATCTGCTCCTGCGCGAAGATGTCCCAGAGGCGAAATTCTACGCGGAGGCGACCATCGCTTTCCAGCGAGGTGCGCCCCGTGACGAGGCCCTTGGCGTTGATGATGCGCCAGTCGGCGAATTTCGGAGGGGCGGCGACGTCCGGGCTGCGCTCGATGAACGAGGCGGGGTCGAGCGGGCGGAAGAGTCCCGAGCGTTCAAGATCGTCGCGGATGACCTTCGAGATTTCGGCGGAAACCCCACCCTCACCGGGCGAGGCGGAGCCGAAATCCGTAATGGCGATCGGCAGGGGTTCCATCGTGCCCTGATCGACGCGGACACGAATGGGGTCCTGAGCGGCAGCCGCGAACGCGGTCAGCGATGCGGTTGCAATCAGGGCGGCGCTCAGGAAGCGGAGGGCGGGCTTCAACATGACGTCTCCTACAGTCCAATCATCTTCGAGGGGTCGAATTCCACATCGAGTACGTCCCACATGGCGTACGACTCAGCGGGTAGTTTGTAGTTCTGACATCCCATGATCGCACGGCGGCCGGCTTCGGCAGCGGCGCGATAATAAGGGTCACTCATTTTTCCGGGCTCCAGATATTCGGGAAGACCGGCCAGCGAACCATCCTGATTCATACGGATACGGATCACGACAATAAGATTTTCCGGTGACGGTGCGCCGACAGGCGGCGACCAGCATTTGCTGACCTGGGTCTTGAACGCGTCCTGAATCGTTGCGGTTGCACGGCTGGGATCGCCAATCCCCTTCTGGGGCTTGTCGTCCTCGCTGGGCTGTTCTTCCGGCGCGGTGTCGGTGGTGGTGTCGGTGTCTTCCTTGTCTTCGAGGCCGGCGATCACGGAATCCGGGTCGAACGGCTTGTCGTCGTCGGGCGGCGGATCCTCTTTTGGGGGCTTTTCCGGCTTCTCGGGCTTTTTCTCCGGGGTCGGCTTTGCCTCGGCAACCTCCTTGGGAGGTTCCTTGATGTCCTTGGGCTTGGCACGCGGGGTGGGCGGCGCGGGCTGGGGATCGGGCACCGGGGCGGGCTCGGGTTCAGCCTCGGCAACTTCCGGCGCCGGGGCAGGCTCGGGCGCCGGGGCGGGTTCGGGTTCAGCAACAGGCTGAGGCTCCGGTTCCGGCGGCGGAGGGGGCGGCGGCTCAGGTTTGGGATCGGGCGCGGCCTTGGGCTTGGGGTCAGGCTTGGCCGCAGGGGTCGGTTCGGGCTTGGGCTCGTCAGCCTTGGCGCTGGCGCGGACATTCGTGGTGTCGGCGATCTCGAGCAGTTCGACCGGCACGAAATCGGGCTGCACGGTGTCGTCGATGGGCGTGGGCCATGAGAAGAATGTGAGCGCGACAATGCCGCCATGCAGGATCGCCGAAGCGACCCAGCCCGGCCTCCTGAACCAGGGGCGGTCGTCGCGGTCCATCTCTAGCCGTCCGTGCCCCGCGTCTTCACGGGCGCGGGCTTATTGCCGCCCGGCGCGGGATCAGTGACGAGGCCGATGCGCGTGAAGCCAGACGTGTTGAGGAGCGTCATCACTTCCATGATGCGTCCGTAATCGACCGTCTTGTCACCGCGCAGATAGATGCGCTGATCATAGCCATTGCTGGAGATCGCGAGCAGGCGCGGAACGATCTGCTCTTCCGGCGTCTCGGTGTCCTGGAGGTAGATCTTGCCATCGGCAGCGACCGTGACGTTCAGCGGTTCGCGGTCTTCGTTCATCGGATTGGCCGACGTTTTAGGCAGATCGATCGGCACGCCGACAGTCAGCAGCGGCGCCGCGACCATGAAGACGATTAGCAGCACCAGCATGACGTCGACGAACGGTGTCACGTTGATGTCGGACATGCGCCCCGCCGACGCGCCGCCGTGGCGGCGCGAGCCGCGCCGACGGCGTCCGCCACCTGATGCCATCGACATCGCCATCAGCGCGCTCGTTCATCGAGCTGGCGCGACAGGATCGCAGTGAACTCGTCGGCGAAGCCTTCAAGGCGTCCGGCGTAGTTGTTGGCCTGCGCGATGAAGCGGTTATAGGCGATGACTGCCGGGATTGCGGCGAGCAGGCCAAGCGCGGTCGCGAACAACGCTTCCGCAATGCCGGGTGCGACGACCGCGAGGCTGGTGTCGTTGGAGGCCGCGATGCCGCGAAAAGCGTTCATGATGCCCCAGACCGTGCCGAAAAGGCCGATAAAGGGCGCGGTCGCGCCGACCGTCGCGAGGAAGCCGAGCTGTTTTTCGACCTGCTGCGTCTCGCGGCCGATGGTCACGTTCATCACGCGGTCGATGCGGTCGCGGATCGAGGGGGCGAGCGAGGCCGAGACCGGGGCGGAGCCTTCGAAGTTACGCCGCCATTCGCGCATCGCGGCGACGAAGACGACGGCGAAGGGATGATCGGGTTTGAGGCCGATGCCGTTATAGAGTTCGTCGAGCGAACGTCCCGACCAGAAGACTTGTTCGAAATCGTCGGCCTGTGCGTCGAGACGGCGGAGGCGCAGATATTTCTCGACGATGATCGCCCACGACCAGAACGAGAGGCCGATCAGCAGGATCATCACGGACTTGCCGATATAGTCGGCCTTGAGGAACAGCTGGATGAAGGAGAAGGCATCGGCAGCTGACGATGTCTGCGGGCCGATGGCCTCGGCTGTGACCGGCGGCAGGGCCGTCGGGACCGTCGTAGGATCTGCCGCGCCCTGGACAAGGTCGGTCAGTGATCCAGCGGCATGGGTCAAGGTGCTGACCAGATGCTGCACCTGATCGGCGAGGCTGGCGAAATCCATTCGGGGCGGCCTTTCATAGGGTCGTCGGGCTTTGCGGCCGGCCCCGTCGCGTCGAGACGAAAACAGGATGTTTAGGTCTCAGATAACCATGACGAAATTGGGGCGCGCGGCAGCCGAGCGCTCACGAAAATCCCTAGCCTTGCAATACTTTACGGACGATTAACCATGGTGAACCCGGCCTGAGCGGCAACGCTTTCGTGACGGATGTTATCCCAGCGACATGTTGGCCAATTGCGCCTCCTGGACCGGTGGGGCCAAGTGCCTCCAGACAAGACAAGGAATAGCCATGCGAGCGGGATTATACGTTGCGGCGTTCATGCTGCTGGCCGGCACGGCCGACGCAAAGCCGGCATTCGACAGCGCCTATACCGATCTGACATTTGAAGGGGATGTCGGATCCAAAGCGACGTGCAGGACGCTTGAGGCGGACGAGGAATCCGGCTCGATCGTGTTCGAGTGCAAGGGTTATGACGGAACGAAGGTCTATCTCGCGGAAGGCGATCTGCGCACTTTCGTCGGCTATGGCGGTAACGGGCGTGAGGAGATGGCCTACGGCCAAACATTTCCGATGTTCAATCAGGTCGGGAGCAAGATCGAGTGGCGCCTGAAGAACGGCAAGCCGGTCGCGACGATCCTGCGCTTCAAGATGGCATCGGACGACATGAAGGGCGAGGTTCTGGTCGTCACGCAGTTGGAAGAAGGTAACCAATGCTGGATCGCCCGGGTGAGCGCCTCCAGGAACAATAACGCCAATGTGCTGGCGCGCCAGGCTGCCGATGAGCTTGCAGGGACAGTTGCGTGCGGCGACCAGATGCCGCGTGACTACGGGAAACGTGACATCGACGCGATCCAGCCCGTCGAATAGCCAAAGAAGGTGCAGATGAAAGTCGCTCTCCTCCTTGCTGCCATCGTCCTGTCAAGCTCGGCGCAGGCCGACATTCCGCCGCCGCCGCCGGACGATCCGATCGGGCCGGACTGTCAGCCATTCCTTGGAGTGTGGACGCCCTCAGTGCCGGAGGTCGCGCGCGGTGCCACGCGCTGGCAGTTGATTGCAGTGGGCTCGGAAAAGGCGATGCTCATCGAATACGTCAACCTGCAGGACGTGAACATGATTGTCGGCGGCGGCGAGGCGGCTCTGACCTGCGATGCAACCGCGGATGGCGTGACGATCCTGACCTTCAAGCTGAAAGACGACGAATTCACGCTTACAGCCCGCCTGAGCGGCGATGCGATCTTCGCGACCGAACGTCAGTCGACCTACAATTCTTCAGGCCCGCCGCCAGAGGACTGGAAGCCGGATACGATCACGACCACATGGACGCGGATCGCCCGCTAACGCTTAAACCGGCGTCAGATAGGGTTCCATCTTCGCGCGAATGTCGGCCGGAATGCGCCTGGGACGGCCATCCATGGTGATAATTGCAGCTTCGATATGGGCGGTGCAGAGCAACTGCGCGCCGTTGAAGATTTCCTGCTCGCCGGTGAGCCGCGCGCCGGCCATTTCCGTGTATCGCGTGCGGACGTGCAGAAGGTCGTCCACCCGCGCAGGGCGGATGTAATCCAGCGTGATACGGCGGAGGGTCCAGACGAGTTTCTGTTCAGCTTCCATCATCACGAGATGCCGCACGCCGGCCATGCGCAGGAAGTCGGAGCGGCCGCGCTCGCAGTAACGCAGATAGTTGGCGTGATAGACGATGCCCGAGGTGTCGGTGTCTTCGTAATAGATGCGGACGGGAAGAACGTGGGTGTTGCCCTCGAACCAACCGGAAAAGGCGACAGCCGGGTCGGTCGCGTCGTGCGTGTGCGCGACCTGCTCAGACATCGCCATCCTCGCGGCGGGGCATGTCGAAAAGCGCGGCCTGTGAGGGATCGCGGCGTGGAACCGGCAGGCCGAGATGCCCGAAGGCGCGGCCCGTGAGCACGCGGCCGCGCGGGGTGCGCTGAAGGAAGCCCTGCTGGATGAGATAGGGCTCGATCGTTTCTTCGATGTTGTCGCGGGCTTCGGCGAGCGCGGCGGCGAGCGTCTCTATGCCGACAGGGCCGCCGGCGAAGGCATCGGCGATGAGGCGGAGATAGCGGCGGTCAAGGGCGTCGAGGCCGGAGGCGTCAACCTCGAGCGCCAGGAGCACTTCGTCAGCAAAGCGGGCATCGACAGTGGCGGCACGGCGGACCTCGGCGTAGTCGCGCACCCGGCGCAGCAGGCGGCCGGCGACGCGCGGGGTGCCCCGGGCGCGGCGGGCGATCTCGAGCGCTCCGTCGGCGGACATGGGCAGATTGAGGACACGCCCGCCGCGCCGCACGATCTCGGTCAGGTCTTCGACATTGTAGAATTCGAGTGCCGACTTGATGCCGAAGCGGTCATGCAGCGGCTTGGCGATCATGCCCGACCGCGTGGTCGCGGCGATCAGGGTGAAGGGCGACAAGTCTATGCGGACGCTGCGCGCAGCGGGGCCTTCGCCGATGATGAGGTCGAGCTGAAAGTCCTCCATAGCGGGATAGAGGACTTCCTCGACTGCCGGATTGAGGCGGTGGATTTCGTCGATGAAGAGAACGTCGCGCGGCTGGAGATTGGTGAGCAGCGCGGCGAGATCGCCAGCGCGGGCGATGACGGGGCCGGAAGTCGCCCGGAAATTGACGCCGAGTTCGCGGGCGATGATCTGGGCCAGCGTGGTTTTGCCGAGGCCGGGCGGGCCGTAGAGCAAAACGTGGTCCATAGCCTCGCCGCGCGCCTTGGCGGCTTCGATATAGACCTTCAGCCGTTCGCGCTCACGGCCCTGACCGATGAACTCGGTGAGGCGTTGCGGGCGCAGGGTCGAATCCGGCCCGTCGTCCTCGCGTTCGCCGGGCGAGATGAGACGGTCACTCATCGGGCGAGCCTTTTCAGGCCGTCGCGGATGAGGGTGTCGAGCGTTGCGTCTTCGCCGAGTTCGGCGATGGCAACGGCGACCGCCTGCCCCGCTTCGCTCTGGCCATAGCCGAGATTGACGAGCGCGGAGACGGCTTCGGCCGGTGCGCCCTTGGGCGCGCGGGTGATCGAGGCGATGGCAGCTGCAGGGACGCCGGAGATCATTGCGGCGGGGCCTTTGTCCTTCAGCTCGGCGACGATACGCGCCGCGAGCTTGGGCCCGACGCCTGGCGTGCGGGTGACGGCCGCTTTATCCTGCAGTGCGATTGCCTGCCCGAGTGCGTCGCCCTGAAGCGTCGAGAGGATCGCGAGGGCGACTTTCGCGCCGACGCCTTGAACGCTCTGTAGCAGACGGAACCAGTCGCGATCGGCGGCTGCGGAAAAACCGTAAAGACGGATGAGGTCCTCGCGCACGACGGTTTCGATGAAGAGGACAGCCGCCTCGCCGCGCGTTAGGCGCTCCAGCGTGCGGGCCGGGCAGAAGGCGACATAGCCGACGCCGTGAACGTCGATGACGGCGTGATCAAGGCCCAACTCTTCCACTGTGCCGGCGAGACGTCCGATCACTGCGCGGCCGCCTTCATCTGCATGGCGCGCGATTGCGAGAGGTGGGCGTGGGTGATGGCGACGGCGAGCGCGTCGGCCTCGTCGGGCTTGGGATCGCCGCACAAGGGCAGCAGCAGCTTAACCATGTGAAGCACCTGGTCTTTTTCGGCATGACCTGCGCCGACGACTGATTTTTTCACCTGGTTGGGCGCGTATTCGGAGACGGGCAGGCCAGCCTGCGCCGGGACGAGGAGCGCGATGGCGCGGGCTTGTCCCAGCTTGAGTGTAGCGACCGGATCCTTGTTGACAAAGGTGTGCTCAACGGCGGCTTCGGAGGGTCGGTAAAGGTCCATAACCTTGGTCAGGCCGTCGTGAAGATCCTTGAGGCGGAGCGCCAGATTGTCTTCGCCGCGCGAGGTGATGGTGCCATGGGCGATGTGTTTCAGGCGATTGCCGTCGGTCTCAAGCACGCCCCAGCCGGTGCGGCGGAGGCCGGGATCGAGACCAATGATCCGAATCGTGAACATGTCGTGTTGTAGCAGGCTCAGGCGAGGAAGACGCGCCGGCGGGCGATGTCCTTGAGCGCGGCGTCGATGAGTTCGGGCGTGATCTCGGAGCCGAACCGGGCCGACATTTCGGCGGCGAGCGCCACCCGGTCGCGCGTGCCGTCGCAGAGCTGAACGAAATGAGCTGTCGGCAGCTCGTTCGGTATCAGGCGTGCGTGGCGCAGCGTGATGGCACTGGGGCCGGTGGCGAAGAGCGCGCAGGTGAGGGGCGCGGCGAGCGGATAATGACCGGGCTTGA
>Ga0105049_10001962_pt1 | contig 24371 bp, 16 predicted proteins | sample MAT06_FD_78087 | JGI IMG/M metagenome (GOLD analysis project Ga0105049, IMG submission 78087) | Freshwater microbial communities from Lake Fryxell liftoff mats and glacier meltwater in Antarctica - MAT-06 | ecosystem: Environmental > Aquatic > Freshwater > Ice > Liftoff microbial mat | place...
AGCGTCATTTCAAAATTGGGAAGTGGCGCGTTTCAGCATTGTACGCGCACCATTGCTTGGTGAAAGGTGGTTGCTGGTCGATCCGGAATGCGTCTTGCTTTGACCTTCCTGCCGGCTCATGCCTATCGCCCATGCCAGCAGTCACTTTATATGGTTTATATGGTTTGTCGTCCAACAAGGTACCACTGTTAGGCTAGGAATGTAGAAGCATGATTCAACCGTTAATCCACTACGCGACAGTGCAACCTGATACGCTGGAATGTGTGATCGAGACGCTGCCTTCTGGCATCATCTTGCTGGATCCAGCGTATAGAATCGTCACCGCTAATGCCGTGGGGCGAGCCTACCTAGCCCGCTTAACCCCGAGCACAGTTGGTGATCGGCTTACTCACCTTGGGCGCTATGCCTTGTCTGCGTTACTGACTCCTACGGCTATCGAGGATCTGCCTACGCAACTCATCAATGTGGGGACACCCCTGGCTAGCTATGAAATCAATGTGCGCACTTTGCCCGCTACTGGCGACCGCTGCCGGTGGATGATTGTCTTGCACGAGATACCCGAGCAGGCTAGCGCAACGCAGATCTATCGGCAGCGGTCGGTGGCGCGCAATGCGGACCGGCTGCGGTTGCAAAAGAAATTGCGCGCCCACAAGGGTAAATTGTACAAACTGGCGACATCGATCTTGGCTTCTACGCACGCCACTGTCGATGCTGTGTCGGCTTTCTGCGCGCCGGGAATCGAGCAAGTAGCCGCCCAGGCGCAGTTGGTGGAGATGCAGAGTGCCAACGCGCAGTTGGCGCGTGCCGTGCGCTTGAAAGATCAATTTTGGGCCAATATGAGCCATGAGCTACGTACCCCCTTGAGCGCTATTCTACTCAATGGTGAGTTGCTACAACGCAATCTTTTCGGTACGCTCACGACTAAGCAAACGCAGTATGTCCAACGGATGATGGATAGCACAAATCACCTGTTGGCTTTGATCAATGGCATTCTTGAGCTAACTCGAACAGATGCTGGCTATACCGAGTTGACGTTTGCCAATATCGATATTCACCGGCTCTGTCTGGCTAGCATTCAGATGGTCAAGGAGCAGGCGCATCATAAGCGCATCCAAATTGCATTTGAGTGGGATGAACAAGCCGCCTCTCTGCGCGTAGATGAGGCGCGTTTCAAACAAATCTTGGTCAATTTGTTGACCAATGCCGTCACGTTTACCCCCGAAAAAGGGAAAATCGGCTTAAAAGTAACGGTCGATGGCGCGAGCGACGCCGTTTACTTTGCTGTCTGGGACACCGGTATCGGGATTGCCGAAAGCGATATTCCCCGCCTCTTTCAGCGTTTTGTCAAGCTCAACAATACAGTGCCGCACGCGCATAGCACGGGCTTAAGTCTGGCACATGTGGTTCAGTTGATCCGGCTGCATGGTGGCAATCTGGATGTGGACAGTACGCTTGGCCGTGGTAGTTGCTTCACCGTGGGCTTACCCTGCACGCCACCGATCATCACCGAAGCGCCGTTACCCCCCTCTACCATGGCACACACCGTACCGCGCAGCGCCTCCTTTGTCCAGCAACTATCGGCTACTGCCCATGAATTGGCGGTTGCTCTTATCGAGCAGAATGTCTGCTTGGTCGTTGATCAACAGATGAACAACGTCGCTGAACAAATACAACAACATGTGCCCGACGTGATCTTGCTGGATCTAACCGTAGAGGATGCAGCTGGCTGGCATATGTTGCCTGCTGTGGTGCAGGCCGCCAAACAACAAGGTATACCCGTGATTGTTGTGGACGATATCCATCGGTTTCCCCCTGCCAACCATGTCGGTGCCGATGTGTACCTGAACAAACCCGTGACGCGTGAACACATGCGTAGCGCGTTCTCGACTGTGATGCCGGGTGGTGCTTTTCTGCGCACTGCGCTGTTACTACTCCCGACTACGCCGCGCAAGCCGCTGGCGCGAATTTTGGTGGTAGAGGAATTGGGCATGACAGGCAGCGCGCTCGTCGATTATCTGTGGTCCATGGGGTATGACGTTGCGCTTGCCACCACCGCGCTAACGGCGCTCAGCCTGGCGCAAAAGCTCAAGCCCCACCTGGTTCTCCTGGATCTGCAAATGTCCGGCCTTGATAGCGCGCTGACGACACATCAGTTGCGTGCCCTGCCCACGTTGCATGATCTACCTGTAATCGGGATAACCGCGTTGACCCTGCCCGGCGATCAAGCGCGCCTATGGGCAGCCGGTATCAATGGCTACGTAAGCAAACCGTTTGATTTTGGCAAACTGCTTGCTACCATTGAACAACTGTTGCCCCATCCCGGCGCGCGCTAATCACGCCAACACATGGCGTGATTTCCCCTGGCTGCGTCGCTTGCCGCGTCCTGTGTTCTAGCGCACAGCAGCCCTCTCATTTGCCTCATTGCCCCGCCGCCTCCCTCACGATAGGATCACGCGAGCGACCAAACGCGGTCGCAAGCGTCTCTTTCAGCCGCAGATCTACAAGTTGCGCTTTACGATCGAACGTACCTTCGCTTGGCTCGACAAGTTTAAGCGCTTGTTTATCCGCTTTGAGCGACGCGATCTCTACTTTCGCACCGCGCATTTTATCGCTTTTACGCTTATCAATCTCCGTCACATCTTGATTGCATAAGTCTCAATTAGCTCGTTGGCCAAATAGTAAGCTAGCGCGTCATTGGCCTGGCTAGACCCGTAGCGTCTCCCAGACACTGCGGGTCTCTGGTGAAGCTTCAGCGGCGTAACTCGCGCAGATTTTCCCAGAGAATATAGATTCCCGTCACAAAGACGCCAATTTCGACAATTTCCCAGAAATATTCATAGAACAACACCAGTGCCGCGACAATCGCTGTGCTGATCGTGACGCTGGTGACAAAGCGGGTCAGGCGGCCGCGGAAGGTGGCTTCGATGAAGGTAAAGAGCGCGATCATCGTGACCAATCCCACCATCAAATAGCGGCGGCCTATGGTGACCAGGATGACAAAGAGCAGCATCAAGAGCCCGACACTGGCGGCTGCCCAGAACTCGGCCAAGCGTGTGGCGCGCAGCTTGGCATCGGACGGGGGGCGATGGGGCCGACGCAGATGGGCGTGCAGCGGTTCTGCTTCGCTGCCGTTGCGCAATTGTTCGGCATAATAACGCAGCGCTTCCAACAACGCCTCGTCACCGGCCAACGTCGCGCGCAATTGATCAAGTTCCTGGCCCAGTGCCGCGATCTCTTTCTTTTGCGCCGTGTAGAGCTTGTATAAGTGCGGCTGCATGCGCATGGCCGCGGCATGGATACCCAAGCTTTGCAGAGCCTGGGCTTTGGCTTCCACCTCGGCGCGTGTGCCTTGTTGTTGCTGTCGCAGTGCTGCTGCTTGTTGGATAACCCGTTCCAGCAGCACTTTAGGCGGTGTTACTTTATCCAGCCCCGTCCAGCCTACTGGATCATACCAGGCGCGGCGCACGCTGCCATCGCGGTTGTACATGGGGCCAGCAGGAGCATCTTCGCCGGCAAAGGGATCGCGTGTATATAATCCCCACAAGCCACGGTAGAAAGCAACCCACGGCGGTGTCGGATTCAACAGACGTGGTGTTGTCCAACTTTTTGCTTGGCCAGGGCCAATCGCAAGGCCGTCACCGCGCGCATAATCTACAAAAGGAATGCGAAAAATATTGACTCCTGCCTCTTCGCCGGGGCGCACCGGATCGCCTTCATATTGGCGCAACCGTGTGCGCCCAAAGACGCGCACACGCTCTAGGGCGCGCGTAATGCGTGCAAAGAGGGCCAACTCTAACTCGGTTAAATATTCCCCTTGTTGATAATAGCTGGCATGGGAACCTGCACCCACATAGACGACCGGATGTTCGCCCACCTTCTCGAACTCTGGGTCATCCCAGCGGCGACGTAAATCATCGCCCTGATAGTCATGTGAACCATAGGCCAGCCATTCGGGCTGAACTTCGCCGCTGGCGACATCTTCGGATAGATAAACGCAGATCATCTCCCAATCGGCTTCGTGATCATTGGCCCCAAAAAAGCCAGAACGCCAATTGTTAAAGGGATAGAAGAACCAATATTGCAACACCAACCAATCATCTTGGCGCACCACCCGGCCATGATAGGTGTACTGTTCGGACTGTGCCAAGATGCGTTGATATTCCAGCGTAGCCGCCGCGGCAGCATCGCCGGGGACACGACCGCGCGCCAGTAGCGAGATCGAGAAGAGCGCGTCAATAAAGCGTGAAAGATAGCCAACCCGTGCCAGCCGCCCACGCCCTGCATGGAACGCCCGGTCAGAAATCTGTTGCTCGGTCTGCCGCAGATGATATGTGGCCATGTTGGTGGCGCTTAGGGGTTCGGTAAATTTGAGATAGTGGACCGTGCCAAATTCGTCGGGATAGGGATAGGCGAGCCGCTCTAGATCCAACCCCCCTTGGGCGACCAGGAGAGCTGGTTCTGCCGTGGGGCGCTGTACCCAAAGACTGCTGTTCCCGACATAGTGCGCCACGTCCATTGGAAAAAAGCTTTCGCCGCGGGTAAAGCGCAACACTGGTTCAAAACGCTGCAACAGCGTTAACTCATCTTGCAAATTCGTCCTCATCATCGTCGAGATCGGGTTTGATATGCCGGACATGAAAGGCCATGCGTACATCGCTCGTATTCAAATAGAGCACCATCAAGATACAGTATAGCATACTAAAATAGAGCAGATGCGAGTGACGCAGATCAGAATTGGTCAGAAAGTAGATCGTGAGACAGCTCAGCAACATCAGTCCCTGGAGCGTCATTGCAGAATGCCAGGCAAAGGAGCGGCGAAAGAAAAACCCAATCGATGTAATCAATAAAAGAATCACCAATGGCGCAACGACTGCTGTCCACACCATAATATCCAGCGCCGCAATCGACGGCATGGTATCAAATAACTCACGTTCCCAATCGATCTGTTGCAGATAATAGACGGTGATCAGACAAAGCCCAATCATCTGCAAAAAAAGCAGCAGACTGATGGCGCGCAAGGGCCAACTGTAGCCCGTAATTGATTGCAGATCGTGTTGTTCGGAAGACATAGGCTATGGATGGGCGGCACGCTAGACTGCGCGCGAGCAATAGTTGTACATACGTGGAATGGGACACAGAGTTGCGTTTTCTGTGTCCGAGCGGCTAGTTACCCCCCAGCGCCAGCGATTGTTGTAACTCGGCGGGTGAAATATTGCCACCGCTCAGAATCAAGGCGATCTTCTTGCCTTGCCACTGCTCGCGGATCTGAATCGCCCCGGCCAAAGGTGCGGCCCCGGCTGGTTCCGCCAGTGTTTTGGCTTTCTCCAGATAATGGCGCACGGCACGGCGCATTGCATCGTCATCGACCAAGATGAAGTCATCGAGCAGATCCCAGATAATATGTTGCGGCATCATAAACGGTTCACCGGTGGCCAGACCGCCGGCAAAGGTATGAATTTCGGCGGTACGTTTGGCGCGGGCTTGCCATGTGAGGTAGCCCGCCGGCGCACCACTGGCTTGGACGGCGATCACTTTGACTTTGGGACTCATGGCTTTGGCGGCTATACATGCGCCCGCCGCGCCACTGCCACCGCCCAAAGGTACAAAAATCGCATCCATATCGGGCTGGGCTTCTAGAATTTCGAGCGTGTGGGTCCCCACACCGGCGATCAACAGCGGTTCATCGCCAGAATTGATGAACCGCATCCCGGTTTCACGTTCCAGGGCTTCACCGTGGCGCTTGCTGGCCTCAAAGTCTGTGCCATGGATCACCACCTCGGCCCCATAGCTGCGCATGGCTTCTACTTTGACTGGGTTGGCGTTTTCCGGCGCGACAATGACGGCGCGTATGCCAAAGATTTGGGCAGCAAAGGCAATCGACTGCCCATGATTGCCGGTGGATGCCGTAACCACGCCCCGGCTGCGCACGTCGGCTGGCAGATGGGCCAGAAAGTTAACGCCACCGCGCACCTTAAAGGCTCCAATTGGCTGGTAATTTTCATGTTTGATGTAGACTTCGGCACCAAGTAATTGATCTAATGTGGGATAGTGGTACAGTGGTGTCGGTGCCAGATAGGGACGAATTGTCTTCTGGGCCTGGAGAATATCATTGAATGTAGGTAACGTTGCTTCAAGCATTGTGTATCGCTCCTGCGTGAATAGAGATGGAAACTATTCAGTTCGTGAAGCAAGTGCAATGCTACGAAAAAACTGAACAGTTATCTACGATGGATGAACACGCTCGCCGCGTTGCTCATATTGGGGGGATGCCTGGTCATAGGCTTTGGGCATCATCCGTGGAAACTCAGTCAACAATTGATCGGAATTGAGTTCCTGCACCTGTGTGCCCGCCATGTGCTCGGTGACCCAGGCCATCACACCCAGCACAAACCCACCGCAGCCACCTAAAATAAAGCCATCCAAGCCATTGGTTAGCGCACCGCCCATGCCGCCTGCCAATGTACCAATTGCTGCCAAAATGAGTAACGTGTTCATAGAACTTACTTTCCTCTATTCTCAGATAACGCTCATCAACGCATGAGCCGCAGATGAAGGGGTATTACGCAAGTCGGGGGCTGATTGTTGCCGCGAGCAGCATCCTGTTGACTCGGACCGCTATTCGCATTGCGTAAGATAGAATACTAACTCTGAGTTTAGAGAACGTCCGCTTTTGGGCCACAGTTCCGCGTACGCCCGTCTATTGGGTACATGTATGGCAAGCGTAGGCTGATGGTCAGAAATGGGCTAGGTAGGTTGGATTATCTATCATACTCCTTGGTAGATATCACTGTTTTACAGATATTCATACAACTTTTTGCGGGCGCTTGGTAAAGAGCACGCTACACGCAATCAGCAGCGTACACCCAATAAAGCTTTTGAGCGCCGGATCATAACTGCCTAGCAGATCCATGCTCAAGCCAAGCGGAAATGCCCCTAGGGCTGTGCCACTGGTGGCACCCAATGTGGTGACTCCGCGGATTGCGCCCAAATATTGGCGGCCAAAGTATTTGGCCCAGACAACCGCGTCGATCACCCGAAAGCTGCCGCTACACAGCCCATACAGTATACCATGCATTGGCCTACGCATCACCTGGGCAAGCAACAAGGTAAGCGCCAGTAAGAGCATCAACCCAGCCAGCAAAATACGCGCCGAAAAGCGATCCAACAGGCGACCCATGAGCAGATTGCCCACAATCGAGCCAACGGCTACCACTTGAAAAAGCGTTACTGCCGATTCACGGCTCAACCCGCGCATGACAAAAAGCGAAGTCTGGTGAAAGACCAATCCTGCTGTCACCATAGCCGTGACACAGAGGGCCGCCGCAAAAACCCAGAAGGCACCGGTTTGCCGCGCCTCGGCCAATGTCCAGTTCGTTTCACCCGTTACTACGACATGTTGCTGCGCCTGATCATCCGTGTCGCCATCTGGTTGTAATCCGTAGCGTTCAGGCTTATCCCGATAGAAAAACCAACCAATCGGCAACATAATCAGCCATACGAAAACGCCAAAGGCGACCCAGGCACCGCGCCAGGAAAATTGGGCAATCAAGAACTCGCCCAGGGGTGGATAGATAAAGAGGCTGATCGCCAGACTTTGGCCGGCCAGCCCCATCACTAGACCACGCCGCCGAACAAACCACTGGGTGATCAGCGTTGTGCTGACCAGATGCATAGCGCCAAAGCCTAGAAAGCGCAGTGCCAATAACCCGAGGAGCAGGGTTGTAATGCCTTGCCCTCCGGCCATTGCTATGCAGGCCAATCCAAAACCAAAGGTCGTCGCCACCATGACCGCCGTGCGCCATAGTGATCAATCGACCGGCCTACCAGGGGCAGGAGAAAGGATGCGCCTAGCGTCGCCAAGCCATATAACAAAGAAATGGTGGCGCGCGAGATGTGCAGGTCGGTGACCAGCGCATCAATAAAGAGGCCAAAGGTAAAGGTTTGGCTGGGCCCCATCATCACGCTGCCCCACGTGCCGGCTGCCAAAATCACCCATCCATAAAAGAAGGGGATGGCGTTGATCAGGCGACTGGTGCGGATGGCATGAATTGTCATGGGTAAATGAAATCTAGCTTGTGCGCAAACAAGGGCTGTATAAAACAAAATTGAGAGAGTAGAGACTGCGTGTGTGAATACGCTACTCTCTTACTCTCTCAATTCCATCGCTCAGTTAACGAAAGACTGGGGCGTTGTTACTGTAAATCTCTTGGGAACAGTGCCGTCAGATCATCAGGTCGCTCAATCGCGGTGGCGGTCTTCTTTTCTTGCAGCCACGTCTGATAAGCTTGCTGGCGCTCTTGTTCTAGCGCACTGGGGTCTTTGGGACGATTTGTATCTTTTTCCAAGACCTCAATGATATGGTAGCCAAAATCGCTTCTGATCGGTTCACTGATTTCCCCGATTGGCAACGAAAAGGCTGCCTCTTCAAACGGCGCTACCATGCTGCCCCGGCCAAACCAGCCTAGGTCACCACCCGCTGTAGTAGAAGAGGTGTCACTGCTATACTCTTGCGCCAAGGTCGCAAAATCTTCACCAGCCAGCAGGCGTTGACGGATCTCTTCGGCCAAGGCCCGTGCTTCCGCGTCTGTACGCTCAACCAGTGCAGGCGGTACTGCCGCAATGGTATCGGTGAGGCTTGTGCTGTCCGTTGGGGCAATCGTGCCTGTTATGTTTGCTGTTGTGTTTGCTGTTGTGGTTACCGCCGCACTTGTGCTAAGTTCAGCCGTTGTTGTCATATCTGCCGCGGCGGTTACTGCTGCCGTTGCTGTGACATCACTGGTGGTTGTGACAGCGGACGTCATTGTCGTTAGCGCAGTGCTGGTTACCGTTTGTGTATTGGTTACAGGTTCACTCACCGTATCACTTACCGTGGCCGTTGCCGCGGTGGCCGCGGTCGCGGTGGTGAGCGCCGTCTCTGTCACGGCATTGCTCGGCAAGATGGGCGCAGTGATTGTGCCTGTATCCGTAATCCCGACGGTCGGGGTCACGACTTGGATCAGGATATGGCGTGCACGAACCTGTTCTTCGGTCGTTGTCACCGTTTCTGTGCTAACAATTTCGGCGACTTTGTCGGCCAGCAGCCGCGAACGAATGACTTCGCGATAATTTGCTAGATCAACTGTGTTGAGGGTGGCAAGTGTCTCTTCCAACTGCGTGACGCCTTCGGTATAGCCAGTTGCCGAAAGAATGACACTTGTCGGCAACGGTTCGGTTGTCGGCAAGGGGGCCGCCGTTGCTGTAACCGCTAGATTGGCATCAATCGTCGGTGTGGGCGTGGGCGTCCAAAGCGTAGCCGTTGCTGTTGCATTCACGGCGGCTTCGGCGGTAGAAGTCGCTTGTGGCTCGGTGATCGTATTGCGCCCGCTGGCAATCTCTTCGCGCAAAGCGGCATCGACTTCCTCATCGGTAACCGCCACGCCCAGTGCGCTTGCTTCTTTGTTGACAATGCGCTCATCAATCATTTTATCTAAAACGGTTGCCCCAAGCGCAAACGGGCTTTGGAGTTGTGCCTGAATCTGATTGATCTGGGTAGCAAAAAATTGCTGGCCAAACTGTTCTTGCAACTGCTGCATATTGATCATTTGGCTTTGCAGTTGACTACGCTCTAGGCGCAACCGTTCCCAGTAATCTTTGGCAATAATGCGTTCACCCGCGACCGTAGCCACAGTTGAATTGGGTACGTATGCAAACTGATAAATGGCTCCGGCAATGATCAAGAGAAGTGCCAACCCGATAGCCGTCCCCACCCCTAGGTAGAGGACACGGTCGCGTTCGCGACGGCGGGCGCGTAGACGGATCTCTTTGGGGTTTACTTCACGTTCTACTTTTTCTTCGGCACGCTTATTTCGCTTGGCCATAAATTAGTTACCTGCGCTTTCGCACAATTCGGCTTTGGTCTGCTGTATAGGGCAAGAGTGCCAGGTGACGTGCACGTTTGATCGCCGTCACAATGCGACGTTGAACTTTGGCACTCACTCGGGTCTTGCGGCGTGAAAGAATGCGCCCGCGTCCGTCAATGAACCGGGTCAGCATTGGAATATTCTTATAATCAATCTCATTCACCCGAATGTTGGCGCCAATGCGGCGGGGGCGACCTACGGAATCGGGTTGAAATTCACTGGGGACACTATACGCATTGCTGCTCTCTGCCGGTGCGGCAGCTGGTTGTGCGGGTGCGGCAGCTGGTGCTGGTGCCGGAGTCGGCGCGGCAGCTGGTTGTGCGGGTGCGGCATCTGGTGCTGGTGCCGGAATCGGTGCGGCAGCTGGTTGTGCGGGTGCAACAGGCGCTGCCGGTGTCGGCTCGACAGTTTCCGTTTTTGGCTCTTCAGCTGTGGGATTTGCTTGCTCAGTCATTTTTCATTCCTTCTGATATTATCTACTATGGATCTACTATCAATGGTCAACTACACTACACCGTCCAACGTTGCTGTATCAACGTCTCTAGACATCGCTAGACAAACATTATTGGGCAAACGAAGTGCGGCAATTGCTATCGTGGTCAGACTTCCGCTAGTAGCTCAGAATTATTCGTCAGTGCGTACAATCAAATAGCGCAGCACATCTTCATTCAGGCGCAAGAAGCGTTCTAGTTCGTTCGTTCCTTGTGCCGGCATCTGAAAGCGTTGCATTACATAATGACCGGTGAAATTCTTTTTAATTGGATAAGCCAAATTCCGGCGACCCCACGGCTCTGTGCTGATCACTTGGCCGCCATAGGTCACAACTGTCTGCGCAAAGCGCTGGTTTAGCCCCGTCACACCTTCGTCGTCTAGCGCCGATTGGGCTACATAGACGGCTTCATATTCGTGCAAATTCACTTCACTCATGCAATCTAACTCCCTTTGCTCGGTTCATTACATTGAACCTACTACTTTCTATGGAGAGGCCCGCAAGACCATCCTACGAGCAGAAAGAACGGGGATCGGTAAAAAACCGATCCCTCGTTGCAAACCGTCAGATAGTGTAACATAAGCTGTTGTAGACTGCAAAAAAAGATTCCTGAAGCAGTAAACAAAAAGCGTGTGTGGCTGAGCCACACACGCTTTTTGTTTACCGTTCCTTAGGCCTTATTTCGTACAACCTAAGTCTATTCCTCAGCTATAATGCTTATTCGGCAGGGGGAATAATGACGGCGTCAATTACATGAATTATGCCATTGCTGGCTGCAATATCGTTGGCAACAATATTGGCCCCATTAATCTTGGCCGCTGCGCCATCGACTTCAAAGTTGACCCCTTTGCCTAGCAAGGTGGTTGCTTGTTCGCCATCCGTGAGCGACTCGACCGTGGTCATGCCGTTCAGGACGTGATAGCGCAGAGTGTCGGCCAGTTCAGGCAGCGCCAATAGCTGCGCTTCGCTCAAGTTGAAGCGTGTACGCAGGGCCGTAAAGGCTGCATTGGTTGGCGCGAAAATCGTATATTCACCAGTGGTAGCATCTAATGCACTGCTCAATCCAGCTGTATCCAACGCTTTTACCAGCGATGAATAGTTGCTATTGGCCGCCAGCACATCATAAATGCTTTGCGACGCTGCTGGCGCTGTTGTTGAACCAGTGGCGGCTGTTGGTGTGGTTGCCGTCGTCGATGTAACCGCCGTCGTCCCCGTGACAGGGGTTGTGCCTGTGACGGCTGGCGTAGCCGTGGCTGCCGCGGTGGTGGTCGTGGTCGGCGTGGTGGCGCGTACTGCCGTGGTAGCAGCCGGTGTAGCCGTTGCCGCTGGCGCTGTCGTATTCAGTTGGGCCGTTGTCGGCAACTTCACAATGTCACCAATTTCGATCACATTACAGTTGGTAATATTGTTGAAAGCACAAAGCTGTTCGTACAACTGGACATTGCCATAAATGTCGCGGGCAATGAGTGCCAATGTATCGCCCGACTTCACGGTATAGGTGCCGCCCGGTTGGCCGACGCGTCCCGTTGCCACGGTGGTGGTGGTGGCCGTGGTTGCTGTGGTCGCTGGTGTGGTGGTGGTAACCGTGGTGGTGACGGTGGTCGTTACCGTACCCGTCATTGCTGTCGAACCGGCGGCTTTGCCTTCGTTGGTTTGGCCGGCATCGTCAATCAGCAGACCGCCTTCAACACTGAGCGTATAGCTGCCAGGGACAGTGGCGTTGTTATAAACGATCACTGTAAAGGCACCTGTGCCCGAAGAGCGGAAGCTCGCGACGCGCTCATTGTTCTGGCCGCGGAACACGCGATTGCCGGCAGCAATGGCAACATCACTGGCATCAGCACCGCCGATAACTTGTTGGAAGCCAGAAGCAGTCAACACCCAGAAATTCAACCGGCGGGCTAATTCGCTGTTATCTTGTGGGTCAAAGGTCAGGCGCAGCGTCATCTGCACGTCGTTGCCATCTGGTTGCAGACCCAGGAAATGTTGGGCATCCTGAATGGGCAACTCGCCGCTCAAGCTTGTTGTGCGGACAACACCGGGTGTGCCAGCAACAGCCGTCGTGGCGGCGGTAGTGGCTACGGGTGTGGCTGTGGCTGCCACGGTGGTGGTGGTGGCTGCCGTGGTTGTCACCGCGGTGGTTGGCGCAGGCGTGGCCGTCGCCGCGACGGTCGCGGTGGTCTCTGTTACGGCGGTAGTTGTCGTGGCCGTTGTTGCAGTGATGGGGGAACTGGGATCGACAACTTGATTTGAGTCATCCAAGATAAAGCCATTGGTCACGCGCAAGATAAAGCTGGCATCCTGGCTCGACTCATTGGAGACAACAATGGTGTAGGGGCCAAAGCCATTGGCATTGAAGGAAGCCCCAACGGTATTGTCGGGCGCATTCACATCAAAGTCTGGATTGCCCGCACCGAGCGCAATCGAGCTCATGGATTCTTCACCCACACGGCGTACACCCTGCTCGTCCAAAAGGAAGAAGTTCAAACCGCTGGTCGAAGGATTGCTGCGATCCCATTCGGCGACTACAGTGACCTGTGCGCCAGAAACTTCGGGGACAAGGCCCAACCAAATTTGAGCAAACTGGCCGCCAGTCAATGCGCCACGTACTTCTTTGGCGCGTACGGTTTGCGCAACGGGCGCGGCTTTTCCGGTTGCACTGACAAGGGTAGTAAAAACAACTGCTAGACTAAGTGCCACCGCAATTGCAGTGAACAGTTTGTACAAACGAACTTTCTGCATCATTTCCTCCGATAATCCATATAATTTGAGCATGTCTTTTTGCGCTGTATCATACATGCAACTAAGTCGTTTTTGATGACGCTCAACAGGCGCAAACTCAGCGTTGACTCAACGCTCTCCTCCGAGAAACTGTTTGATACTTGATTCACTTGCCTGTAATGGAGTAGTCAATCCCCGGTGAAGCTATCAACAATTTCCCTACGTCTCTACCAAGTAATTTTCTGCTATTTTACCCTCTAGAAAGGTGTTGGCCTTCTGAAAGTGATTGCAAATCTCGCGTTGATTTTCAGATAATCGTACCGTTCAATCGATTTCGGCGGCAGTGTTAGGAAGTACGATTGTATAAGAGACTCCTCCAAGTAACAAATCGTCACTGACTCGCATAGAGAGCAATTGCCAACGTTCAACGCTCCCATGCGCGGGCCGCAAGGCAAATATTATACTTCGTTCGCAAAAGACCGGCAAAAAACCGTTTGATCAGGAATCTACATTTACTAGATGCTTTTACGGTCATTCATCGGTACTATGACGTATGCGCGCCACATCATTATCGAACGGGTACACAATTTACCCAAACGGCGTAGACGTGGGCGTAACCGGGACAGGCGGCCTTGCCACGCGTATTTGCGGCACAATAAAGTCAAGTGCGCTGCCATTTTGGTTGATCACGCGCAGGCGAAAATCATAGGCTCCAACTGGCAGCTGCGCAAGATCAAGCGTAGCCAGGGTGCCATAGGCTGGCACAGGTGTGGTGCTATTGAGCAAAACTGTCCAATCTTGTGCGCCGCTGGGGCGCCACGCCAATTCCCACTCGGCAAAATTGGCTGTATTCGCCGCACCAATCACTTCGATAATGCCGCTGACATTTTCGTTTGGTCGTGGCCGCAAAATGCCAATCGCAATTGGGGTGGGTGTCGGTGTTAGATCGCGCACCGCCGTATAATTGGCAATATAGACATTGCGCACTTCATACTCGCTATAATTGGCATCGCGATAGACAAGCCGTAGCCGTAGATCGTACAAGCCATCGGCATAGGTGGTTGTGTCCAGCACGTAGAGGGTGTCCTGCCAATATTGGTCCGCACTGACCCGTAATTGCTGCCAATCTTCATAGCCCGCTTGCGAGATTTCCAGTTCATAGCGCGCAAAGGGATTTTGGGGCGTGCCATTGGCTGTGCCCTTGATCGCATACCGACCGCGCATCACGTCATTATTGATCGGCGAAAAGATCCCTGGTCCATTGGGCACAAAGCTGATGAACGGTGGCACAGGGGTTGTGGTAGGCGGCGCAGGCGTAGGTGTATCGGACGGCAGTGGTGTGCCCAACGCATTGCGTATGGGGGTTGGCGTGGGCGGGTTGGCGTTGCGAATCTCGAAATCATAGACGAAGGCTTCGGTATAATTGCCGTCATCGCGGATCGACCGCAGGCGTAGATCGTAAAAGCCGTCGGGCAGGCGCGTGGTATCAAAGCGATAGAGTTCGTCCTCGCTGATAAAATCGGTGCCGGTCACCAACCAGCGCCAATCTTCACTGCCCGCGGTGGCAATGGACAATTCATAGCGGCGAAAGCCTTGGATGAGCGCGGTGCCGTAGATGCCAATTGTGCCCGCCACCGCGGTGTTCGCCTCTGGCAACAAAATTTCGGTGACGATCCGGATCACGCGGCTCGGGGTTGGGGTGACAAGTGGGGATTCTTGTGCCCGCGCCGGTGGGGTGTCGGGTGTAGTCGCAAAGGTAATCCACAAAATCAAGGTTAGCAGCAGTGTAAAGGCGATGAGGCTTCCATGCAGCGTGGTTCTGCTCGCTTTTCCGGTTGTCATCAATGCTACCCGCCCTGTAATACAATGTGATGGCACGGTGCATCGCCGGCTTCGCCGGAGCCATGCGGTACGATAATGGGCGCGCTCAACGGATTGCCGCTGCCATCGACCACGGTGATGTATAGCTCATGCGGCGAACCGGATGAAATTGGAAAATCAAACATGCCGTAATCCAATGCCCCCTGTTTGCTATAGGCTTGCGCTTGGTTGCCCCACGAGTCGCGCAAATTGATCGCAACATCGGCCACAGGAGCCCCCGCGCGATTGAGAATCAACCCCATGATGTAGCTACCGGGACAATTGTTATCGTGCACGATGGGTCCGCTCAAGCTGTATTGTCCCGCCGCGGCGACGCTGGTCCCAATCTCGACTGCGCCGCTCAGCGTGGCAATATCGACACTTCCGTCGCTGGCCACTGCATTCACATCTGGATTGGCGGCGGCGGCAACATCGACTAGGACGCGCAGGTCGCTGCCATCCGGCAGGGGGGACAAGCTGAAAGCCTGTTCGACCGCGTGCTTTAGTGTATCACAAGCGCCCAGATCAAGCATGCTACTTGTTGAATCGCGTAGCGCCCATGCCAAGGTTTGCAATTGGGCCGGTGCAAAGGTACTCGTATCGCTGAGAACTGGGCTGGGGGCGAGCAAAGCCGTTGCGGTTAGGGTCGCTGTTGATGTCAGGGTGGCAAATTCGAGTGGATCTGCCATGCGCAATAGCCGTCGTTCGGCTGCGTTTTCCATCTGACAGAAGCCTGCGAGGCGGCTACTGTCGCCTTGTTGCACATAGACGGGCGCACTAGCGGTCAGCGTGGTACTGTCGGCCAACACGTCGGCTGCGTTACTTTGTATCCAAGCTGTTGTAAAATATTCGCCGCCAGCGCGACAGGTAATACCCGGCGGGCACTCGGCCCGTTGTTCGATCCCGGCTGACGGCGTAAATTGCCATGCGGTTTCATCGGTGGGTATCTCAAGCGTCGCTAGCAAGGTTGGATCGCCTAGTACCATCTCCATAAAATCATGCCAGATGGGCGCCGCGCCGGTGACGCCGCTGGTATTGCGCATGGGGTGGCCGTCACTATTTCCCGCCCACACGCCGGCCACCAAATAGCGCGTATAGCCGACCGTCCAGTTATCGCGATAGTCGTTGGTCGTGCCCGTCTTGACCGCGGCGGGGCGACTCAGACGGAGCGGACTTTGCTCGCCAAAGGCGGGTGACCGCGCCGTGTTGTCGCTAAGTATATCGCTGATCAGAAAAGCCGTTTCTGGTTTGAGGGCAGGTACTGGTTGCGTTGCTTCATCCAGATAAAGGGGGCGTTCCTGGCTATCCGTCAAGGTGAGGAGGGGTGTGGCGGGCCAGTAATTGCCATCGCTGGCAAAGGTATGAAATGCGGTTGTGAGCTCCAAGAGTGTGACTTCACCACCCCCCAGCGTGAGACTCAACCCATACCAGCCGGGCGCTTGGTTGAGGCTGGTAATGCCCAGGGTTTTGGCAACTGTTAACATGCGTTCCACACCCAGCGCATCCAGTAGCTTCACCGTAGGAATATTATAGCTATTGGCCAGGGCAGTGCGCGCCGTCACCGGACCATGAAAGGTTTGATCATAGTTGAGGGGTGCATAGATCTCGCCTGCCCCAGCCGTATAGGTAATGGGCGTATCCCACAACACCGTGGCCGGGCTGATCAGGTTGTCGTCGAGCGCGGCGGCGTAGAGCACCGGTTTGATGGCGCTGCCGGGTTGGCGCAGGCTGCGAGTCACGTTGACTTGGCCGGCAATTGTGGCATCGGCAAAATCGGCGCTGCCCACCATCACCAGGATCTCGCCACTATTGGGGCGCATGACCACCATGGCCGCGTTGCTGAGATCGTACGGCTCACGAAATTCGGCCACTTTGCGCGCCACCAATTGCTGCGCCATTGCTTGCATCGGCAGATCAAGCGTGGTATGAATGTTGAGCCCAGCGCGCGCAATGTCGCCTGTGCCCAACTTGGCATTGACTGTCTCCACTACATATTGGACAAAATGGGGAGCAAGGTTGGGGGCCAGTGAACGATTATCTTGGATCACCAGCGGTTCGGCATAGGTGGCATCGGCTGCACTGGGCGTTAGATAGCCGTGACGCACCATCAGATCCAAAACAATGCGTTGGCGACGGCGCGTGGCATCAAAGTTGCGGTAGGGATCGAAGTTGGCCGGCTGCTGGGGAATGCCCACCAAATAACTGGCTTCGGCCAATGTCAGATCGGCGGCGCTTTTGCCAAAGTAGATTTGGGCGGCGGCTTCGGGGCCATAGGCCAGATTGCTATAGTTCAGCAGGTTCAGGTACATTTCCAGCAATTCGGGCTTGCTGTAGAGCTGCGTTAATTCCTGGGCCAAGCCGGCCTCTAGCAACTTGCGATCAAAGTCTTGATCGTACCGTTGATCGGGGCCGATAAAAAGATTGCGCGCCAGTTGCATGGTGATGGTGCTGGCACCCGAAACGATCTGGCCTTCTTGCGCATTGCGTACCGCGGCACTGACAATGCGCAGCGGATCGACACCGGAATTGGCAAAGAAGGTGGAATCCTCGGTGGCAACAGTGGCGTCGATCAGGTGGCGCGAGACTTTGTCCAAGCCGATCCAGGTGCGCCGCCCTTCGTCCATCAATTCGGCCAGCAACGCCCCGTGGCGATCATAGATGCGGGTGGTCTGGAAGACCCGCGGCAGATCGCCCGGCTGATATTTTTCCAGGTACGTTTCGACTGCATTCATCGGATCGGCACCGTCGCGCATGGTCAGCGCTTCGCTCGATACCACACTGTTATTGGAACGGCTACACCCCGTAATAACCACACCCAGAATGACAAGCAGCATACTTGCTTGTCGCACAAATCCCTTCATTATCAACCTTTATACTCAGTGAATTATACTCAGTCAATCAGCTGATAAGGTGGCTGGTGGGGGTGCGCTGGTTAGCGCGCCGTCCAGATCAGATGATGACACGAAAAGTTTTCGTCGGTACCCCGTCGATGTTGAATGTAGATCGTTTCACTCAGCGGGTTGCCTGCGCCATCAACAACCGTCACATAGAAATCGCGTGCCCGGCTCCCAATGGGTAAATCGTAACTGCCGGCGTCAGTTTCTGCGCTTTTGGTGGTTGTTACATCGCGATTTCCCCATTGATCGACATAGGCTACCTGGACACCCATCAGTGGCGCGCCGCCTGCATCGAGTACCTGGCCCAAAATATAGTCGCCTGGGCACAAATCATCGGTCGTCATCCCCGCAAGTTGATAGGGCCATGCGGTCTGGGCCGCCGGTTGTGGCGTTGGCTGTGCTGACGGCGTTGTCGTGGCAGTTGCAGTTGCAGTTGCTGTCACCAGCGTTGTCAAGGTTGGGGTTACCGTGGTGGTCGCTGTAAGGGTCGGCGTTACCGTGCGCGACGCCACTGCTGTGATCGTTGGCGTGATCGTTGTGGCGACGGTCAACGTGGCACTAGGCGCTGCTGTGCGCGTGACAACGGGTGTGGCTGTCGGCCAGACGGTCTGTGCTGCGCCCACGGTTGGCAAAGCTGTCTGCGTTCTGGTAGCGGTTGCCGGTTGCCTTGTATTCGTGACCGTTGGCACAGGGGTTGGCGTTTGCCGCGTGGACTGTATTGTTGGGATCGTCGTCGCCGGTTCAGGCGTACTGACCGGTGTACTTGCTGAATTGGTTGGCGTTAGTTCCAGTGTTGGCGATACCCGAATGCCAATTGTGCTGGACACGATAGTCGCGCTCTGCACAGTCGCAGTTGCTGCCGTCGTCGCGGTTACATCTGCGGTGGCTGTCGGTTCATCAGTCGCGGTTGGTTCTGCCGTTGCCGTTGGTTCTGCCGTGTTCGTTGGCACTGGTGTCGCCGTTGCCGTGGGTACCGGTGTTGCCGTTGTGGTGGCCGTTGGCTCTGGCGTTTGGGTTGGCGTGAATGTCGGTGTTGGCGTGAATGTGGGTGTGAAGGTTGGTGTCGCGGTTGCTGTTGACGTCGCTGTGGGGGTCGCCGTCGGCGTTGGTGTTACGGTCGGTGTTGGCTCAAGCGCAATCACTTGACGATTTGCTGTTGTCTCGACTGTGACAAAATTTACTGCGTCACCCCACAAGGCGCGCACGGTCGCTCGTAGATCGTCACATTTACCCAGATAGAGCGGTGTTGTAAGCCGTGAACTCCAATTGAGAACGGCCAACTGTTCTTCGCGCAGGCGTTCCACATTGGTAGTTAGATTGATTTGGGGTGCGCCCAAGCCTGTAAGCGAAGTCAAGCGCGGTGGATTTAAGGTGCGCGGTAACTGAGGCGTATCGCTGTTTCCCTGGCTATTGACCGGCGTTGCCATCGGTGCGACTGGTCCCAACACCCCAATGGATTCGGGGATACGCAAGGCGACACCCGGTGTGCCGCTATCGATGGCACACCGCCCCACGCGTTGCTGACCACTATTGCGATTGAGATAAACGGTTGCCAGGGGGGCTTCCACAAAGCTATCATCGTGCAACTGGGCCTCGCCCATTTTGCGCAGCCAATCACGCGTAAACCATTCGCCAGTGGCGGGACAAGCCAATGGCGCGGGACATTCAACCACACGGCGCACAGCAGCGGGCGGGGGAACGAAGGCCCACGACTCGGGCGCCGCAGGTGCTTCTAGGCTTGCGCGCATGGCTGGATCGGCAATGACCGCTTCCATAAAGTCATGCCACATGGGCGCTGCCCCTGTAACACCACTGGTGTTGCGCATCGGTTGCCCATTGCTATTCCCAGCCCAGACTCCAGTCAAAAGATAGCGCGTATAGCCAACCGTCCAGTTATCGCGCCAGTCGCTCGATGTGCCGGTTTTGACGGCGGCGGGGCGGCTCAGGTTCAGCCGGCTATTGGCCCCAAAGGCTGGTGTACGCGCCACATTATCGCTAAGAATATCGGTGATCAGATAGGCCGACTCGGGCGAAATGACCTGGGCAGAGGGTGCGGACAGCGCGGGCGGATAAGGCACGCCCCGATTGTTGGTAATGGTGCGCACGGGCGTAGCTGCTCTATAAAGACCCTGATTGGCAATGGTATGATAGGCAGTGGATACTTCGAGTAAGGAGACCTCATTGCTGCCCAGGATCATGCCCAAGCCATAGGTGCTGTCACGCCGAAAGCTTTCGAGGCCCATGGCCACCGATTGTTGGCGCATGACATCTATCCCCACGCGATCCAATAGCTTGACGGCTGGAATATTGTAACTATTCGCCAGGGCTGTGCGCGCGGTAAGCGGTCCGTGAAAGACGCTATCATAGTTGCGCGGTTGATAAATTTGCCACTCGTTGATTTGATAGCGGACCGGTATATCCCAAAACATGGTGGCCGGGCTGATCATATTCTGATTGAAGGCCATGGCAAAGAGCAGTGGTTTGAGCGTGCTGCCCGGTTGGCGTAGACTGGTGACCAGATTCACCTCGCCAGCAATTGTGCGATCATTATAATTGGCACTGCCGACCATGGCTAGAATTTCGCCACCCCCGGGCTTGATCGCGACAAGCGCGCCATTGGTTAAATTGTATTGGGGCCGCAACGTCTGCACCGTGCCCGATACGGTGGTTTGGGCTAGGCGCTGCATATTCAGGTCGAGCGTGGTTTGAATTTGTAGACCACCACGCCGTAGATTGAGCGTGGGCCAGTTGTTTTGCACAAAGTTTTCGGTGTAAAGAATAAAATGGGGTGCCTGTGCCAACTGATTTTCTGCGTCAGTTGCTAGCGTCACCGGCGCGGCGTAGATGCGCTCGGCATCGCTCATGGTCAGATAGCCATGGCGCAACATGAGGTTAATGACCGTACGCTGGCGCTCTTTGGCCCCCGCAAAATTGATAAAGAGATCATATTGCCCTGGCAGTTGCGGTATGCCAGCCATCAATGTTGCTTCTGCCATAGATAAATCGGCTGCCGACTTACCAAAGTAGGCCTGGGAAGCGGCTTCTGGACCGTAAGCAAGATGGCCAAAGTAGATGAGGTTTAGGTACATTTCCAACAGCTCATCTTTGGTATAGAGCGCGGTTAGATCGCGGGCCAGAAAGACCTCGTTGATTTTGCGATCCATCGTCTGTGCAAAGCGTTCACTAGGCGGGTAGAAGAGCTGGCGCGCCAACTGCATGGTAATGGTACTCGCCCCAGAAACAATATCCGATTGTTGAACATTCTGGGCAATGGCAGCGACCAAGCGTTTTGTATCGATGCCTGGATTGGTATAGAAGGTGGCATCTTCGGTGGCAATCACCGCAGTAATCAAGTTGGGCGAAATCTGCGACAAAGGCACCCAGCGCCGTCGCCCTTCATCATACAGGTCAATCAGCTTGTTGCCTGTGCGATCATAGAGCGTGCTATGTTGGAAAACGCGCGGCAACGGCCCAGGCTGGTAGCGCTGTAAATAGAGTTCGGCTGCCTCTTGTGGGCTAGCGGCTGGGCGCGGTGAAATCTGGTAGACACCCGCATAACGACTTTCGTAATAGTTGAGTTGGCGCGTCGAACCATCACCAAAGAGGAAGACTGGTGATAAGGAAGTGGTTGAACAGCCTGTTGCCAGCCCAACAAAGAGCATCAACCACAGCGTATATTGCCACGCGGCCGGTTTGCCGTGGCCTAGCTTGCATAACAAGCGGAAGAAAAAAATGAGTTTCATACCATATTTTGGACAGCTAGCGTGTAACAAATTGATAACGTTCATTGCGCGCACAAAGTTCCCTAACTTACTAAAACCGCATAGCACCAAAGAATTTTCCTGCAGAACTTACCGGGGCGAAATTTTGCTTTGTATTTACTTATAGATAAAACCCTTAAAAGTCATAGATACGCTCTCGTGTATTACCGGGCTTATTTGTATGACTTTTAAATGGTTTGTCCATTAGTAAGGCATTATTCTATCACTAAGATCGGAGTTTTCGTACAATGTAAGCATAAGCGAATATGTCGAATTCCGAAAGAAAAAATAAGGCCAACCCTGTTAAACAGTGGTTAGCCTTTGGTATGCTTCTACAATTATTTGTTTATACTATTGTTTACAGGATGCGCTTGCGTTCTTTGCGTGCGCCGGGAGCAATCCCATTTTACTTAAGACAATTCAGAGGCGACGGCCGGATTCGAACCGGCGATCGGGGTTTTGCAGACCCCTGCCTTACCACTTGGCCACGTCGCCATAAACGTACGCTTACCAGAGTATAATTACAATTTTACCAGTAGTTTTGCACGCCGATTGCCAGTCTGCCGCCGAAATTTCCTACTAAATAATAACCAATGACTACTAATTTGATATTGGTTATTATTTGATATTGGTGATTATCGACAATTTCAGTACCAAATCTGCCTACCGGTGTGCAGCATCTCGCTAATAATGATAAAATAGTAGCAGTGAATGACTTAATTGTCAAATTGTAAAGCGCTGCAAGGGTATATTTATGGCCAAACGAAATGAGCAAAACCAGGATGAGACACGTTATTGCACGCGTTGTGGCATCTCTTTTTTGTGGTCAAGCGAAGACAAACACCACAACCGCACCCTCGATCCAGCGTCGGCTCAACAATGTCCTGGCTGTCGCCACCTGCTGCCGCCCCCAACGCGCGAACGTGGATTGGTCAAGTGGTATCAGCGCCAGAAAGGCTACGGCTTTATTACGCGCTATCAGCAACCAGACGTTTATGTGCATCGTAGTGCTATCCAACAGGGCCGATTGGTCCCCGAAAGCCTGGTAGAATTTTCTATCGGTAGCAATCAACAAGGTCCGGTCGCCCAAGCTGTTGTGGTGCTAGAGACCGAATGAGTGGGCAATGCCCCGTATTTTTCTAGACGCATTTCTCTAGATGTCAGATAGACCGCACGCTTTGGATAAAAGACTACTTGTCATCTGGCCGAAAATTGGGTAGAATAGGGTAGAATAAGTGTCGGTCGGATTTGCGACTAAACGCATAGAATGCTGAGTAGAGGTGGGGTAGGTTACGTGTTTATTCGGCATTCTATGGGCAAATTGGAGCTTGTAAAAGGACAGGCGCGACCATTATCTCTCCTGTAAAGGAGCAACCACGTAGGTGATCCGCCCTTTTCAATTTGGCGACTTCTGGTTAATTCACAATTTACGTAGGCAGACAACAAAGCTTAATGCTAGCATTGCTTTGTCCCAACCCTATTCTGCGTTTGGCGCTGCCCTCACTTCAATTGTTCCATGGAATGATGCCAAAATTGTTACCTATGTGCTGCAACAGCACCAACATGAGCTTGCCCGCAATGGTTTCCTTCAAGCACAAAAACGCCCAGGGCGTCCAGAATCCGACATTCTGCTGCTCGCGCCAGCCCTAGATGTCGCGCAGGGTCATCCGGCAATTTGGGAAAAGCTTCTGTCGCACTACAGCAATGAAGCGACAAAGCAGCAAATTGCGCGCATTTATGCCGATGTCCCCGACCAACCCTTGTTGATCAATACCTTCATGCATGTTGGCTTTCGGGTGTACACGCGCCAGACAATTTGGCGTTTATCCGCCCAGCGTACAGAAATGTCCGACCAGTCCCATGGTGCCACCATTCGTCCGCAACAAAAGCAAGATGATTGGGCCTTACAGCGTCTGTATCGGCAAGTTACGCCCACGCCTGTGCAACAGGCCGAGGGCTTGCAAGCTGATCCTGACCTGACTCTGCCAATTCTGGACTGGTGGCAGCCTTTTGCCCACAACAGTTTTGTGCTAGAAGCGGCGGGGACAGTGTGTGGATGCATTCGCATTGGCTATGGAACACAAGGAATTTGGTTACAGATCTGGCAGAACGCCCTGGCAACTACGCATCATCACCTGCATCAATTGCTCTGTTTCGCGCTTGGCGAAATCCGCCAGCAGCGCATGGCCGGGCTGCCCGTTTATATCGGGGTGCGCGACTATCAGGGCGGAGTGGGCAGTGTTCTCGCCGATTATGGCTTTGCGCCCTTTCTAGATCGCGCCAAAATGACCAAACATCTGGTGCAATGGGTCAAGCAGGCTGCGACCGTATCGCTGCCCGTGTTAGAGGGGCTGCCAGAAATTGCTACGGCACCTTTTGCCACACAAGAGGCGCGGCCAGAAAAATTTGATTAATCACCGTTTACTTATTTGTCACTTGTCAACCACCTTCTGTGCTTTGGGTAATCCGCAACATACCAACCCAAATTACGTAGTATTATGATTGTATATTATTTTTATAGGGTGGATATACAACCGCTATCCACTGTGTCCGAGAGGTGCATCATGAACAACATGCAATTTCTGTGATGGGTTGTTCCTACTGTTAGCAAGCGTATACATAACTCATGTTACGCAAGGTAGGGGCATGAGGGGGTGGGCGGATAAAACTTACGTTTTTCCCGTAATTTTCTTCGCCAACCCCCGCGTGCCCGTCTTGATCTAGATCATTGGGCAAGGACGGG
>Ga0105049_10001963_pt1 | contig 24354 bp, 16 predicted proteins | sample MAT06_FD_78087 | JGI IMG/M metagenome (GOLD analysis project Ga0105049, IMG submission 78087) | Freshwater microbial communities from Lake Fryxell liftoff mats and glacier meltwater in Antarctica - MAT-06 | ecosystem: Environmental > Aquatic > Freshwater > Ice > Liftoff microbial mat | place...
GCGGGCGATGCCGCGATAGAGCGTCGGCAGCGGATGCGCCGGGTCGCACCGCGCGGCCTCGTCCAGCATCTCGATGGATTTGTCCAGCCGCTGGTTGTCGAAATAGACCTTCGCGAGCCCCAGCCATGCGTCCACGAATTGGGGATCGATTTCCAGGGCCTGCTGGAAATGCTCCTCGGCTTCCTCGGGGCGTTCGGCGGCATGGGTGGCGCGGCCAAGGGCGGCGTGGACCTCGGGGCTGAAGGGCCGCAGGCGCGCGGCATCGCGCAGCGGCACCACCGCCGTCGCCGGGCGCTCCGCCAGCAGATAGGCTTCGCCCAGCACCAGATGGATTTCGCCGTTCTGCGGATCCAGCGCCACCGCGCGCCGCAGCACCGCGATCGCTTCATCGGCGCGGCTCGTCTCCAGATAGAAATTGCCGAGCTGGAACAGCGCCTCGGAAAACTCCGGCGCCAGCTTCACCGCCCGCTCGAAGCAATTCCCCGCGCTCGCCAGCCGACCCGCGTCCATCAGCCGCTGCCCCTCTTCACAGAGGGCCTCGGCCTCGCTCTGGTTTTCCTGCCAATCGCTCATGGGGTTCGCGCTGCTCCAAGGCAAGGGTGTGACGAAGGCGGGGTTCCCGGCAAGCGGAGATGAACGGCAGGGATGAGGGATGAAAAGCAACGGCGGGGGCGTTTCGCTGCGGTGTCTCCCCGCCGACGCATACGTCCCATCAGTCCCACCCCTCGCCAGAAACCGAAGAACCGCCGCCGGTGGTACCCATGTCCTGACTGTACAAAAAAATCCCTCATCCCTCCTACCTCATCCCTGCTTTTCCTGCCCGCTGATCTCCCGCCAGAACCGGTTCGCGCGAAGCGGCGCGTCGTGGTGGAGTTCGGCGATGCGGACAAGTGCCTCGATGAGTTGCATGGCTTCGGGGGCCGTGAGGCGGGGGACGGTGTCGCCTTGGGCGAGGTTGTGGAGGAAGCGGACGGCGGACGGCGGGATGGGGAAATCGGTGGTGGCGCGGGGGCGGGTGATGGGCCAGTCGGGGGCGGCGGTGGGCTGGCGGTTGGCGAGGTGGATCGTGGCGGTCTCGGGGCGGAGCCAGAAGCAGGTGGGGCGCGGCTCGCCCGCGGGCCACGGTCGCGTGGCGGTCGCGTCGAGCTGGGGCCCATAGCCCATCGCATGGAGCAGGTCCGCCAGCGCGGCGCACGTGCTGTCGAGCGGCGGGAGCCCCGACGCGGGCTCGATGCGGGCGAGCCCTTGGCGAAGCGCCTCGTAGGCGTCCTCGCAGGGGTGGCCCGGTTCGCCGGCGGTGGAGGCGGCCTCGGCGAGGAGAAGACCGAGGGCCAGACGCTCGAGGTCCGACGCGATCGCTGGGTGCGCGTCGATCAACGTCGCGTCGCGGAGTGTTCCGAGGTCGGCACCGTCCTTCAGATGCAGCGAGAGTTCCACTTCGGAGAGCGGCTGGAGGACGCCCGCGTGGCGGCTGCGCGGATCCTTCAACCCGCGCGCATAGACGGACAGGCGGCCCAGTTCGCCGGTGAGGACGTGGACCACTTCGGACGTGTTGCCGGTGTCGTGGGACTTAAGAACGATCGCGCGAAGGACGCGAGCCTGGCTCATGGCGGGCCCGGGTGGCTACTCGGGCTTCTTGTCGGGGGGGCAGGGGGCGCCTTCCTTGTTGAGGCTTTCCTCGAGGTACTCGATGACGGCCTGAAAGCGCACTTCGTTTCCGCCGTCGATGCGGACGAGGTCCTTGTGGGCCTGCAAGGTGAGGCAGATCTGCTCGGTGCGGGTGATCTGGGTCGGGCCCGCCTCCTGAAAATCGGCGTCGGTGACGTTGAGGGCGGGGATGTCGCCCTCCTTGCGGAGTTCGAGCAGGTGGGTCAGGCCAAGGTTCTTGAGGAGGCGGCAACAGTGCTCGTTGGCGTTGAGCACGATCATGCGCGGGGCGCCCTTCTGGGAGAGCGTGATGCAGATGCCCGCCAGAACGCCCATGAAGGTGGAATCCATCGATTCGCATTCGTGGAGGTCCACGATGAAGCGGGGCTTGGCAATGGCCTCGGAGATGGTGGCGGCGAACTTCTTGAGGGGGAGCGAGTTCATGAAGTTGGCGCGGCCGCCTACGCGGACGAGCGCGATCTCGCCATCGTCCAGCACGGCGCACTGGATGTTGCGACCGGCATTCTGCTGTGCTTGGGCTTCGTTCATCATTCGGGGGGGAACCGTGGCGGTGGCCAAAGTCTAATCTCCTCGGTCGTTGGGCGCCCTCAGACCAGGGGCGGGGAAAGGCGGCTCGAAAGGGTGCCTGTGCGGGTTAACTTGGTTGTAGCACCCTACCGAATGGCTATCCGAGTCAAGCGAAGGCGGCAAACTTTGCGCCGGTTGCGGTGGAGCGAGGACCAGATTAGCGATAAAGTTTTATTCGAGCGCGACCCTTGCGGTGGTCCTCCGCGCTCGCATAGACATAGGGAGCAAGCAGGTGGCCAAGGAGGGCCAGCCAGTGATCTTTCTGGATCATGCCTCGACAACGCCGGTGGATGCAATGATCCGCGAGGAAATTGCGCGGCTGATGGCCCTGCCCATGAATGCCTCCTCGGATCACGTGCCGGGTCAACAGGCCCGCGCTCTCCTGGAAGAGTCCCGCGCAGAGACCGCCGCCATTCTGGCTGTGTCTCCCGGTGAGATCGTCTTTCTCTCCAGCGCGACCGAGGCAAACAACCTCGCCCTGCGCGGAATTGCCGAAGTCTGGCGGCGTCAGGGGCGGCGATTGCGCGTCCTGACATCCGATTTGGAGCACTCCTGTATCCGGGAGACCACGGCAGACCTCGCCTCGCGGGGGCTGGCGGATGTTTTCGCGATGCCGGTTACGCCGGGGGGAAGGGCGCAGCTTCCCGAAACCTCCGATGGCGTGGACCTGCTTTGCCTGATGGCGGCCCAGAACGAAACGGGCGTGCTTCAGGACTTGGCGGGCGCGACGAGGTTGCGGCGCGCGGGCGGCGGGCTCTGGCTCTGCGACGTGACCCAGTTTTTCGGCGCCGCGCCGGTCCGCATCGCGGACCTCGGCGCCGACCTCGTTTCGATGTCCTCGCACAAGGTATATGGTCCGCCGGGGGTGGGGCTCCTCGCCGGGCCGGGGGTGAAGCGGCTCCTGCCGATGATCACCGGCGGACCGCAGGAGGGGGACCTCCGCGCGGGAACCCAGCCGGTGGCCCTTATCCGGGGATTCGCCATGGCCCTGCGCCAGGCGGAGGACCGGCGCGAGGCCCGGAACCAGCACCTTCGCAATCTGGAGTCGGTGTTCCTCCGGCGCTTGGCCGATCTGGGCGTGGCTCACGAGGTCAATGGCGGCGCGGCAGACGCGCGCCTGCCGGGTTTTCTCAGCCTGCGCATCCCGGGACTCGATGGCGCCGATGCAGTGGTGGCGCTGGACGGGCGGGGTTTCGCGGTGTCCTCGGGGGCGGCCTGCGCCACGGGGGTCATGGAGGCCTCGCCGGCCCTGCGCGCGATGTTCCCCGGCGACGAGGCTCGCGCCGGGGGGGCCGTTCGCATCACGCCGGGCGCCGCCACAACCGTGGCCGACATGCTGGCGTTGGCCGACTCCTTGGCGGAACTGGGCCGCCGGGTGTCAACAAAGTGACCACATTCAGAGCGTGGGAAATCCACTCAACAGGAAGTGTGAATCGTGTTACCCGTGGGTAAGTGCACATGGCCACGATTCCCTGCATTTACCGCCCCAGAGAGCTGCCATCCCACCACGCGAAAAATCCATATACCACTGATACGAAAGGCTTTGAATCACGAACTGGCCGATTTTCGACAAGGGCACCAGCATCTGGCACCGAGGGTGCAACGGATGGACGCGACACAGCGGACAACTGACCGCCGCACTCAAAAAGGAGACCTCCCATGGTTCGCAGCACCAAAGGCTTCACCCTCGTTGAGATCATGATCGTGGTTGCCATCATCGGCATCCTGATCGCGATCGCCGTCCCCAGCTTCCTCCGCGCCCGCGAAATCTCGCGCCGCAATGCCTGCCAGGAGAACCAGTCCAAGGTCGACGGCGCCAAGCAGTCCTGGGCGCTTGAGACGAACGTTGCCGGCACGTCGACCCCCACGTGGGCCGATCTCATTGGCAACGCCAACTACATCCGCAAGTCGCCCGAGTGCCCCGGCAACGGCGTCTACACCATCGGCGCGGTTGACGTTGATCCCGCCTGCTCGCTGTCCACCCAGGCTAACTTCCCCCACGTCTTCCCCCAGGCCGACGGTTCCTGATACGCTAGCCTGATCACTCAGGCCGGCTTTTGCGGGGCGGGCTCTTCGGAGCCCGCCTCTTGTTTTTAAACGGCGCAAACGGCGGAAAAAACGGGAACAACAGAAAAATCCGCCCTTCCCGTCTTTCCCTCTTTTTTCTGCTGCCCCCCCATGACCACCTATACACCATGGGACATAGATCAATTCCATAGGAGCCCTACCATGAACCATGAACTGAATCGCAGGGATTTTCTTGTCGCCGGGGCCGTCGCCGGGGGGGCTGCCGCGCTGTCGGCGCTGTCGCCGGGAAGCGCGAGCGCCCACACCACGGACTCCGCCCACTCGCTGATGAATCTGGTGCCGGGCGCCATCGATGGATCGGGCGCCTATGTGTTGCCGCCGCTTCGCTATGGCTATGACGCCGTGAAGGAGGTCATCGACGAGGAGACCATGCGCCTTCACCACGACAAGCACCATGCCGGCTATGTGGCCGGGCTGATTGCCGCCGAGAAGGCCTTGGCCGAGGCGCGCGCCGCGGGGAATTTCGACCTCGTCGATCACTGGTCGCGCCAATCCGCGTTCCACGGCGGCGGGCATTTCCTCCACTGCCTGTTTTGGGATTCCATCGGCCCGCCCGACGAGGGAGAGGGGAGCATGGGCGGAAAGCCGACCGGCGATCTGGCCAAGGCCATCGACCGGGACTTCGGCGGCTTCGACGCCATGTGGTCCCACCTGGCCGCCGCCAGCAAGCGCGTCGAGGGCTCCGGCTGGGGCCTCCTCGCCTTCAGCTTCGCCGCCCAGAAACTCGTCATCCTCGGCGCCCAGAACCAGCAGCTCAACACCCAGTGGGGCATCGTCCCCATTCTGGGCATCGACGTATGGGAACACGCCTACTACCTCAAGTACAAGAACAACCGCGGCGCCTATGTGGACGCCTTCCCCGCCATCATCAACTGGGTCCACGTCGCGGAGAAGTATGCGTTGGCGAGAGGATAGGTAAAGGCGGGGAACGGCAGGAAAAGCAGGGCAGGCCCCTACTTTTCCCTGCCGCTCCGTGCTTTTTCCTGCCTCTCCCCACTGTTCAAAAAAGGACCCACGCCTCGCCCACCCGATCCTTGAACGCATCCGGCAGCGCGCCGGGGGTGTACTGATCGGCGCCGGTGTAGGACATCCAGTCGGCCTTGGTGTTGGTGTCGCCGGGAACGATGCGGACGGCGCCGTCGCGGCTGCCGATGGTGACGTTGAACTCCGAGGTGTCCGTGGTGATGTTGGGTCCCCACCCGACGGTTTTGTTGGCGGTGGTGATATTCCCCCAGCCGACGCCGTCGATGACCTGGGCGGAGGTATGCGCCTCCGTCGGAGTGACGCCCGTTGCCCAGAACACGAGCGAGAGGTTGTCGGCGGTGGAGAGATTCGGTTCGCCCGCGTCGCCCCTCAGCAGCGAGGGGGCCGGGCGTCCGTCGAAGGTGCGCTCGCCATCCAGCACATACACCTGAACCGGCGCGCCATCGCGGTTGGAGACGCGCGGGATGGCGTCCAGGAATTCCTGGCTCGGCGCGGCGCGGATAAAGGCCACCACGATTCCGCCGCGCGGAAGGCGGGCCTCCGGCGGGAACAGCACCCATGATTCCGACACCGCGCCCACGTTGTTGTCGGTGATCACGAGGCCGCCGATGCGGTAGTCCTCGCTGGAGACGTTGGCGATCTCCACGAACTCCGTGAAGGCATCCACGGTCTGGTGGGCGAACTCGGTCAGGAGGATCCTCCCCGCCACGGCGTCGGCGTTGGGAATGGCGAGGAAGGGATAGTCGGCCTCGACGAAGTAGGCGGAGGGCTCGTTGGCTCCCCCCGCGGGGAGCGTCGTTGTTTTTCCTCCCGCGTCGCGTGCCTCCACATAGTACTGCACGGCGGTGTCCTCGGGCTGCTCGGGGAGGGATACAGTGGTCTCCCACCGCGTGCCCGACACGATCGCCATCGGAACCTCGGCAAACGGACCGTTTCCGGCCAAGCGCCAGAAGACCTTGAGCGTCAGGTTGTCGGCGCCGTCACCGGCGTTGTCCCGCGCGGTGACAAAGATGTTGGGGCGGTCCGAAGCGCGGATGGTTCCGGGGAGGATCTCCATCGCGGTCAGCTCCGGCGAATCCCCGCGCACCACCACGGTCAGCGGGGACACATCGGCGGAGACGGGACGGAACGACACGTTGCCGACGGCGTCCTCCGCGCGGACGTAGTAGTCTACGATGGTGCCCTCGGGCTGCATCGAGACGGCGTTCGGCGCGGTGAAGGTACTGCCGCCCGCGTTGGCCATTGGCGTTGCCGTGAAGGTGCCCGCGCCACCGACGCGCCAGAACGCCTGAACCGAGGCCACGCCGTCGCCGTCGGTTGCGGCGGTGCTGAATCCGATGGCCTGTCCCTCCACGGGAACGGCGGGAATGGTGACGGTGTTGGCGATGGATGGCGCGGCATTGTTGGCGGCCCCATAGACAAGGGTGATCCACTCGGGGTGGTCGATGTAGGGATTGCGGTTGTTCTGGAAGGTGAACACGCGGTCGTTGCGGCCACGGTCCCAATCGTCCACCGGGTCCTCGGCGTTCCATTGCAGGATGTCGTCGAGGTAGCCCATCTGGTTGCTGCCGAGGGTCTCTCCCCGGTTGATCAGGGAGTAGTCCGTGTAGCGCGTATCCATGTAGAGGATCGCGCGCGCCACATCCCCGCGACTGCGCGGCGACGCCTGCCACACGGTGCTGGTGCGGATGTTCTGGTCCTCGGGAAGGCCGGTATAGTTTGTCTCGATCACTCCGCCCGTCACGTAGCCGTAAAGCATGTTCTGTCGCGAGCTGTTGATCGAGGCATCGCACAGGAACAGGTGGTGCAGATCGGCGTCCTTCGGGCGCACGGAGGAACCGTAGGACTGGGGCCATGAATGCTCGCGATTGATCGTCGCGGGCCAGCCGTCGGTGGTGCGGATGTCGTTGGTATAGATCATCTTCACCTGATTCTCCCCCACGCTGTCCACGGAGTTGAGAAGCACATCGCGCGTGGCGGCATAGGTGAGCGACTTGAAGGCATAGCCGCGCTGGCCGCTGACGATCAGGTACAGCTCCTCCTTCAGCTCCGCGCCGGTCTGCGTCGTCACCGTCTGATAGTAGTTGGCGGGCGGGGCGGCGGCGGCGACCCCGACCGCGAAAACGGCGGCCGCAACCATCAACAATCTAAGACGACAACCAAATGCGAGATAGGAATTCATGGGAGGCTCCTCCGGGGACTATTCCCAAACGGAGTATGAGGCTTCCAACGTGCCCCTTGCTCAAGCCGAAACCGGTCCCGTGCGCGCTTGTTCACCGGGGCGCCACGATGGCGGGGGGAATCCGCCGGGTTCAAGGCCGCGAAGCACGGTGGCATGGAAGCCACGCCCATGTGGGTGCATCCCAGGGCCTTCGCAGAACGGGAGGTTGGTCGGGGCTTGGGCACTGGATGCGCGTGCTACCTTGGCTTGGCCCGAAGTTCATAAACAAGCTTCAGCCGGGGTCGGGCGGCCTGAGACCCCGCGACGGGGATCATGGCGGGCGCGGGTGGCGAGTCCCCTCAGTAGATCGTCATCGATTCCGGCAGCGGCAGCGCGCGCGAGGAGCCGAGGATCCAGGTGCCCTCGATCTCGCACACCGCGAAGGTCAGCGTGCCCGGCGCGCCGCCGGGGAGCGCGGCGTGGGGCTCGGCGATGGAGCCACCGGGAGCAATCCGCCACGCCATGTCCACCGCGCCGATGCCAGCGGGGATCGGAGTCGGGAAGGAAAACATGAGCGTGCCATCCACGGCGCGGAGCGTGTCGGTGTCGGCGATCCAGTGTTGTGGCAGCAGCAGCGCGGGAATGAAGCGCGGCGGAAGCATTGGGAGCCCATCGGGATTAGTGAACTGGAGGAGGCCCGGCTGGCGCAGCGCCGCAATCTGGAGCGACGCGACGCGATTCGTGACGATGGGGAAGTGGAATATGCCGTTCTCCGCGATGTCGTGGACAAACGGCGTACCGGCCTCGGTGTTGAACGCGACTGGCGTGATCGGCGTCTCGGGGCCGGGGCCCGTGGCGGGAAAGTTGGCGTTGCCGCCGGGGTCAGTGGCGCGGACGGCGAAGCGATAGACGCCGTCGAACTCCTCGCCGCGCGTCGTGGGTGTATAGACAAAACTTCCCGGGCCGGGAGTCCCCCCGGCAAGCACGCGCCAGGGCAATCCGGGTGGCTGGATCCAGAAGGCGGACTCGATGTCGTTGGTTGGCTGGTCATCGGCCAGCGTGATCGCGAGATCAATGTCTCCGCCGGCCTGATAGGGCGGGCGCGTGGCGATGCCCGCCGTGGGCGGAGTGACATCGACGGCGATCACCCCGGAAAATCCGGTGAGCGCGGATTGATTTCCCGCCGCATCGGTCAACGCCCCCGCAAGCCCGCGCAGCCGGATGGCCCCGCTGAGCGGCAGATCCCCAACCGCCTTGCCAATCGCGACCATCAGGGTTGAGCCCGAGAGCGTTACGCCCTCCACCACCAGGTTGCCGGTGATCTGGCGTTGGATCTGCGCCGAATTCAGCGTGACCGGCGTCGCATCGGAAACGCTGATCGGAAACGGAACCGGCAAGGTGGATGCATGGGGGACGGCTGGCAGGAACCCGAACGTGAAGTTGGGCGGAGTGCGATCGACAACGATGGCGATGGAGGCCTCCACGCCCTGGTTCCCCGCGTCATCCTCCGCCAGGGCCAGCAGCTCGGCGGTGCCCTCCTCGCCCGCGGGAATCGTCGCGCTGAATGTGCCGCCCGCATTGGCGACGGCCTCGTACTCCGCGCCGCGATACAGAATGTGAATCGCGGCGCCGGGCTCGGCAGTACCGGCGAAGTCGAACTGCGCCGCGCCCGTCGCCCACGAAGCGGCGAACTGATTCCCCGGCGCGATCGTCGCATCGGCAATCGCGGACGGCGCGGTGCCATCGACCGTCAGCGCCAGCGGCGCGGTGCTCCACGCGCTCCGATTCCCGGCGCCATCCGCTGCGCGCACGCGAATCGAAAAGTCGCCCTCCGCGAGAATGACATCGAGCGTGTTTGCGTTGGCGAAGTAGGTCTGCGGCGCGCCGGAGGGAAGCGGCGCAACCTCCACATCGTATCCCGCGATGCCGGAACCAGCGCCGTCGTCGCTCGCATTCCACACGATGGCGACAGGAGAGGAGGTGGCGGACGCGCTCGCCTCCGCGAATGCCGGAACCGATGGAGCCACGCGGTCGAGTACGACGTCCAACTGCACCTCGCCCGCCGTGGCGGTGATGTTGGAGAGACGCAGCGTCAGTCGCCGCACGCCATCTGGGCCGGGGGAGAGAGTCCATGGCGCGCGATCGGTGATTCCATCCAGAAGCACGTCGACCGCGGAGCCGCCGTCCTCCGCAATGGAGAGGTTGGTGGCGAAGGGCGAGAGCCCCGTATAGACAAGAGTCGCATCGAGCGCATTGACCGCGTTGGGCGTGATTGTGTCGGCGGTGCGCGCGGCCACGGCATCGTGCCCGGGCACGATGGCGCGCGCCTCCCTCACCACGTCCCAGTCGCGCTTGGCCTGTGCGATCCACGTTGGCGGCGCGCCAAGGCGCAGCGCCATCTGGGCCTCGTACAGGGACTCTGGATCGACGCGCTGACCGTGGCTCTCGATCTGCGCGTGCGCCGCGTTGAACGTGGTCCCGGTGCCGGTAAAGCCCACGATCCACGGCATCACGAAGCGGTCGTAGGCAAACGGATCGGGACGCCAGAAATCATAGCCCGCGACCGGCGCGCCGATCTGAGTGAAGTTCCAGAGCACGAAATCGCGCAGGTGATTCGGCAGCCCCTCGATGGGTCCGCTGCTGTGGCCATACTCCACGCCGCCCGACGACGCATCGATGAGCGTGGCATAGGGCGTGCCGCCATGCGCGTCCCAGCACGTGTTTCCCGCATAGTCATAGCGCCAGAACACGACGCCGCTGCTTTCGTAGCCCCAGCTTGCGGAGTGAAACGCAGACGACGTGTCGCGCGACAGGGCGAAGAGCGTGTTGCTCCCGCCGCGCGACGTGAATCCGAAGTGGCCGCGGTTCCCCTCCAGCGAGGTGTGCAGGACGGTGCTGTAAGAAGTCCTGTCGAACTGCACCGCGTAGTTCCAATCCACGAAGCGGCAGCGCTGGACCCAGCTATTCGCGACGAAGGTGAACAGCAGGGCGCTCCATCCATAGTCGTGGGTCGCGTTCTGGTGGTGGACAAAGGTCTCCTTCCAGTTGCCACGAAACAGGATGTCCTCGAAGCCGATCTCCTCGATGGCCGGCGTGCGCACAACGCGCCAGGCAAACTGCGGGTCGATGTCCGTCAACAGGCGCTCGCGCAGGAAAACACGGTTTCCCTCCACGCGATCGACTTCGTGCCGCTCGCTGGCGCGAAGGCCGTCGGTGTATAGACGTGTCCACGCGCCCGAGGCGCGAAGCGGCGCGAGGAAGCTCTCCATCGCGGCGGGATCCGCCAGGCTCAGCGTGATCCAGTCGCCGGGGCTGAGCGCCGCCGCGTTCTGAACCACGATGGAGTCGGCGCCCATCGGCGCCAACTCCGCGAGGGTGGTGACCAGCGGCTGCCCCTGTGCCGGAGGAGCGATCTCAAACATCCACGGCGTCGTCCACGGGCGCGCCGGATCGGTCGGCGTGAAGTTCCGTGCCATGAAGAGCTCGGTGCCGCCCTCGCCGCTGCCGCTTCCGCGGAGGACTACGTTGCTCCCCCTGATCCTGATAGTGGAGCCCACCGCCGCCGCGGTGTTGAAGGTAAAGCTCCCCGGAGGAAAAAACACCACGCCGCCGCCCGCGGTCTCCGCCGCCGTAATCGCGGACTGGATGGCGTCGCGGTCGCTTAGCCCATCGTCGGCGACAGCGCCGAAATCGGTCACGTTGAAGATCGGCCCGGCCACGTGGGGCGGGCGGGCCTCTCCGCGATGATAGCCCGCGTAGGAGAAATCGGGAATCGGCGAGCGCTCGTTGGCACTCCGCGCAGCCACGAAGTCGTCCCACACGGCACCGGGGGCCGTGCCCGCGCAGGCCATCGCCGTAAGAAGGAGTATTGCGCGCTTCATGGGCAGGCCTCCGGCCCGGCGGAGAGGAGTGCGCCCGGTCTTGCGAGATATACAGTCGTCATGCCTGCGTCCACATCCAGGGTGATCGTCGCCGTGTCCGCCACCGGGTCCACGCCAACAATTCCGCCCGCCAGGGAAACGACGCCATCGCGCGCCACCCAGATGTCCTCCAGCAATGAAAGATCGAGAGCGGCGGGCATCGGAATCGTCCACGTTCCTTGTATAGACACGTTGGCCTCGATCACGAGTGTCACGCCCGCCAGCAGCGCCGGATCGAGGTTGGCGGGGGCGAGGTCCACATCGTCACGCCACAGAGTCCTAACAATGCCGCCCGTGGAATCCGTCTCCAGCTCGACGGCGCGGCCCGTCTCGGCTGGAAACAGGAACGGCCCCCCGGCGGAGAGGTCGCGCCGATACCAGGAGCCCCCGGCGCTGTTGAAAAGAATGGAACCGGATGGCGGCGTGCCCGGCACCGGCGCGGGCCCGAGATTGCCAAGGTCGTCGCCAAGCCTCACGTAGAACTCATAGAGTCCGTCGGCGGCGTCGTCCACGCGTGCGGGCGTATAGACAAGGGGGCCGGAGGCAAGCGTCCATGCGGCTCCGTCGAAGCGCACCCAAAGCTGTGTCGTCTCGATGGGCTCGGAGGCCCCCGCCACCTCGAGCAGCATCGGCTCGCCCACGACGATGCCATCTCCAAGCGTCGCGAAGGTGGCCGACGGCGGGCTGTTGTCGATGGCGGCGGCATCGCCTGCGACCAGGAGAGGCGTGGCATTGCCCATCGCGTCGGCAAAGGCACCCGCTGCGAGCGTCGGGCTCAGCGTGCCGGTTCCGCCGAGGCTCGCGATTGCGATCTGGTTCCCCGTCAGTGTCGCGGATCCATTCGCGGTGCCCGTGGCCTGCACGCCCACAAGGGCCGCGATGTTCGGCGCCGGGATCGCGCCGGGCTCCACGTCGAGTGTATAGACAATGCTTCCACTGCGCGCGCGCGATGGCGTCGGCGCGCCGAAGTCCACCGCCGGGGGAGTGTTGTCCACCAGGATCGTCGCCGACGGCCCGGATGCGGCGGTCGCATTGCCGGAGTTGTCCGACGCGGCGCCTTCCAGCACCCGAATGGTGAAACTGCCGTCGCCCGTGATTGCCGAAACGGTGATCTGGTTGGCGGTGGTCGCCACTTGGTAGCCGGTGATTCCGGTGCCCTCGATCGCCACGTGGGCGGGCGAAAGATCCACGCGGTTTTGCCCCGCGAAGACGACGGGGATCCGCACGGGACCGGAGCGCGTGGCGGTCAGGTCGGGCGCGCCAAGCTGCACGGTCGGCGCGACGAGGTCGAGCGTGGCGAAGAAGCTGGAGGAGAGCGGCCCTTGGTTCCCCGCGCCGTCCGTCGCGCGCGCCGTCAGCGTGGATCGCCCCGCCCCCAGGATGCCCGCGTCTATACGCCAGGCCCCCAGTGCATCGGCCAGGCCCGTCCCCACCGCCGCGCCATTGCGCAGAAGCGTCACCGTGGCGTGTGGCTCCGCGCTGCCCCCCGCCGCGATGGCGGCCTGGTTGGTGATGGCGTCGCCGGCGACGCCCGTGTCGGGATCGATGCCCAGGATCGTGGGCGCGGCGGGCGGAACACCGTCGGCGGTGATGCTCTTGGTCAGGAAACTCGTTGGGCCCGCGTGGCGTGTCGCGGGATCGGAGGTCTCGATTCCGCTGACGAACAGATCGTCGAATGCGACGGAGAGGCGCAGCGCCGCCGGTGTCGCGGACTCCGCCGTGGCGCGTATATCCGCCGCGATCAGGAAGTCCACGGTATCGCCGGGGGGGATGTTGGCGCCGTTGAGCGCGACGGTCAGTTCCGTGGCGCCGGTACTCGGCATATCAATGCTCTCGATCAGTGCATCCATCGGACCACCGATTGCGCCGTCCTGGTCGCCGTCGAGGTGGATGTGAATGGTCTCCAGCAGGGGCGCGGCCTGTGCGAGCGTGATCGTGGTGCCGTCGCGCGAGGTGAAGCCGAGCGTCATCGCGTCGAGCGACAGTGCCTCGTCGCCCGCGCGGCCAAAGCTATGAATGCGCAGAGTCGCCAGTGGAGTGGTCGTGGACGGTGTCGCGAGCGCGGGGGCGCGGTCGATGCCGGCGGCGTCCCACTGCCCGCCCACGTTGCGGTACCACTCGAATCGCCCGGCATAGCTGGCGGAACTCGCCATGTCCACGCGACCGTCGCCGTCGATGTCGCCGACGCCAACGTGGGTCGCGCCGGAGGCGGCGGCGGTGACGGTCGTGAAGGGCCAGCCGAGGCCCTCGCTCAGGCGGTTCTCCAGAAAGCCCACCTGCCCGTCATAGAGCGACGCCGTCGCGATGTCGGCGTCGCCGTCGCGGTCTGCGTCGAATGCCGTCGCGCGAAACAGGCCGTTGAATCCCACGCCAAAGAGCGGCGGAAAGCTGCGCAGCGTGCTGGCGGCGAATGTCGGCGGCGATCCGCCGAGGTTCGTATACAGCGACAGCTTGGAGTCCAGGATCGACACCACCGCGATGTCGGCGCGGCCGTCGCCGTCGAAGTCGTCTATACACGCGTTCGATGGAAAGTTCACGGTGGAGGGCTGGCCGCCGGTGGGCTCGATGGCGATGGAGGCGAAGATGGGCGGCGTGGCGCCATCGTTGATCAGCGCGCCCACGGAATCGTCGAAGGTCGAGAGCGATACGACGTCGATATCGCCTTCGCCGGTCAGGTCGCCAACGGCAAGGCCCAGCGTATCTCGCGCATTGGAGGAGAGCGTCTGCCGCGTCCAGCTCTGCCCTGCGCCGTCGCCATTGATGAGCAGCGTCACGCGGCGATCGGTGTAGGAGGCCACCACCACGTCGGTGTCGCCGTCGTCGTCCATGTCGGCCACCACCAGATAGGTCGGCGTGGTGATGTCGGGCGGGGTGGGCTGCGCGGGGGGGGCATAGATCGAGTGCGCGGCCCATGCGCCGCCCGGCGTACCCGGATTTTGGTACCAATCGACGCGGTCCTCGCCAGAGGAGGCGACGACCACATCGGGGAAATCGTCGTCGTTGAAATCGGCGAGCGCAAAGTTCAGCGGCGCCGCGCTGGCCGTGGTGATGGTGTGGGCCAGCCAGGCGCCGCCGCGGCCGTCGGTGTTTTCCTGCCACGCCACGGTGCTGTCTGTGCGCGATACCGTCACCGCGTCGATGTCGCCGTCGTCGTCCACATCGGCCAGCTCGATGGCAAACGGCTCTGCGCCGGTGGCGATGATGCCAGCCGGCTCAAACGCGGCCCTCCATCCCGTCCGCGCCTCCTGGGCGGACGTGATTCCCGCGAGCAGGGAAAGCGCAGCGAGGAGGGAGACAGCGCTCCCCCCCCGCGCGATGGAATGCGGCTTCTTCATCGGGCTCAGTCTTCCAGGAGTGTCCACTCGCCAACGCTAGCGACCACGTCGTCGTCCAGCACTTCCACGTTCGCCACCGGATCCGCCAGCAGCGTGAATGCCGCATCCGCCGTGGTCGCGTCCGCCGTCACGGTATAGGTCGTGTCCGGCTCGTCCACGCCGTCCCCGACTGCCGTCACGGTGACCGCCGCTGGGGTGCTCCAGAGTGACTCTCCCGCGCCGGGAATTCCCGACGCAAGGAAGCGCCACGTTGTGGGCGAGACGCTGATCTGGGCGCCGTTGGACGGGACGAAGGTGACGTCGATGGCCGATGTCGGCGCGCTGGCGAGCGCGAGCGAGAGGTTCACCGAGTTCCCCGCGGGGGATTCGTTGATGGTGTTGCTGGCGAGCGTGAAGGAATACGCTGCGGGCAGGTCGTCGTCCAGCACCTGCACATTGACGGCGGGATTGGCCAGCGCGGTATAGGCAAGGTCCGCCGTGGTCACATTCGCCGTCACGGTATAGGTGATATCGGCCTCGTCCACGCCGTCGTCGGTGGCCGTAACGGTGATGCTGGCGGGGGAGTTCCACAGCGATTCGCCCGCGCCGGGAATTCCCGACGGAAGGAATCTCCACGTGGTGGGCGAGACGCCGATCTGGGCGCCGTTGGACGGCGCAAAGGTCACGTCCACGGCGGCGCTGGGAATTCCATCGAGCGCCATGGAGAGGTTCGCCGTGTTCCCCGGCGAGGTTTCATTGAGGTTGTTGGAGGCGGGGGTGAACGTATATCCCGGCGGCAGGTCGTCGTCCTGCACGGTGATCGAGGTCGTGGGGAGCGGCACGCTGGTGTATGCGAGGTCGTTGACCGTGCTGGTGAACGTGATGTTGTAGGGGGTGTTGGCCTCGTCGGCAAAGTCGTCCACGGCGGTCAGGGTAAAGGTGGCGGCGCTATTCCACAGCGACTCGTTTGCGCCCGGCGTCCCCGTGGGAATGAATGTCCAGGAGGCGGGCGACACCGTCACCTGGCCGGGAGCGGCGGAAACCGGGCTGATCGTGATCGGATTGGTGGTCTGCGCGTTGAGGACCACGGTGAAGGTCGTGGTGTTCCCGGGGCCCGACTCGTCGATGGGCGCGCCGCTCGGCGTGAGCGTATATCCGGGGTCGGCGTTGAGAAAGGCGATGTCGTCGATGAAGAACATGCGGCCGAGGTTGGATGCAGCTGCCGGAGCGCCCGAGCGACGGTAACCGAAGTTCACGGAGTTGATGGAGGCACGCGTTGTGGTGGCGCCGCCGAAGATCGCCGTAAAGATGGGATCGATCTTGAACTTGAGTGAATCGTTGACCTCGACCAGATAGGCCGTTGGCGTGGAAGTGAGGGGAACGCCGACCAGCGTGGTTCCCGTGCTGTTCCACGGGCCGACGCCGCTGTTTGGCGAGGGATTGAGTTCTCCAAAACCGACGACAAAGGTATCGGCGGCGTTGGTGCTGGCCCAGGTCGGCTGGGTTACGGGAAGCCATGCGGTGAATCGCAGGTACTTGTGGGCCGTAGCATCATAGGCCGTGCCACGCGCCAGGTTGAGCCCGGCAAACTGAAGCCGCTGCGCGGGAGTAGCCGTCGTGCGGTCCGAAGCAGCGATCTGGCTGTTGCCCGCGGCGGATTCGGGATCGGTTCCATACTGGTAGTAGTAGTTTCCCGAAATCAGAACCAGCGCGGAATCCTTGTCGGAGGCGCCGACGGGAAACGCCTGTCGCGTGCGATAGGCTAAGCTCTTTCCCGACCCGCCGCCGCCGCCGACCCAGCCAGCAGTCCACGCCTCCGACGCGAAATTGTTGTCCTGAAAGTTGTCGAGAAACTGGCCAGCCAGACCGGCGACCGGCGCCGCGCCAACGAGCATCAGCGCGGTGAGCGAATTCAATATGCTCTTCTTCATAGGGGGGTTTCCTTCACGTGGGGGTGCGGTAGAAGTCGCGAGCCGATGAAGGCGGTCAAGGGCAGTCGCATCGCGAATGAACGCTTACCAATGCGAATCGCAGACGCCGCCACGCCCCGTGCCACGAATCGCAAATGATCGTTACAACTCTTGCCGTGGCGAGTCGGGGAATCCCTGATCCGCGTCGCCCCTCCCCGGATAAATCCGGGGTAAGTAGATGCGCGCTGAAGCGTGCATCACTCTCCATCCAAGAGAACTTGTTGGCGAGGCTTGATACCCCTGTGCAATCGCACCCGGAGCGCATCCGCCCCCCGCCAGGCATTCAGTTCAGGATAAACGCATCCGGCACCGTCGCCGTCGGGCCGACGGTGATGGAGTCGGTCAGCACGTTGCGGCCCGTGGCGGGTTGCCAGACGTTCTCGCTGGCGAGGCGGATCGAGTAGGCGGGGAGTTGCTGCAAGGCGGGTTCGGGATCGGGGAGCCATAGCGCGGCGGAGAGCGTGGCCCCCGGAGCGACGCCGCTGACGGTGAACGAGCCCGAATGCGCGTGGTCGGCGCCCGGCAGCCAGCGCCGGGGGTCGGCGCCGGGAACCTCCACTTGGGCGACGATGGTTGCTCCGTCGAGGACCAGGAGGTACACGGGGCGCTGGTTGATCGCGGCGGCAAAGCCGACGTTGCGGATGGTGACGGTGAAGTTGGCGGCCACACCGTTCTGCACGGTGGTGGGCAGGTCGGCGCTGACGAGTTCGAAGCGATAGCCGAGCCGGCGGTTGATCTCGTCAAAGCAGCCGGAGTTGCGGAACTCGCTTAACACGTCGGGATGATAGAGCAGGTTGAGGTAGCTGTAGTGGAAGCGGGCCATCTCGTCCAGCGCGCGGGTGCAGTTGGCAAAGTCGATGTCGGGGTTGCACGTCTCTCCCCCCATGGGGACGAATCGCGTGTCTTCCGCCAGGAAGTTTTTCTGCGCGTTGATTCCACTCCCCTGATAGGTGCCGAAATCGGTGTTGGACGCCAGAAAGCAATCGTTGTGATGCCCCACGCGCGCCACGCCCAGCGACGTGAACGCCGTGGCGGCGTCCACCTGCTCCCCGGGAAAGAGCGCCTCCGCGCCGAAGTCGGGGTCCTTGAACCACGGGCGGCGCACCTGGATGAAGCGGTTGGCGGGGGTATACTCCAACAGCGCATCCACCACGCTGCGTCGGCCCGCCGGAGTGGGCACGTTGTTGTCGGCATAGGCCTCCAGCGGGTCGCGGTACTGGTCGGTGCTGTGCCACTCGCCCCAGGCGCCAACAATGCCCGCCTGGAAGAGGAGGATCACGTCCTTGTTGGCCTCGAAGATCGGCTGGAGCTGCTGGAGATGGGCGCGCGTCTGCCCGAGCGTGGCCTCCGTCGGCGGGTTGGGCGTGGCGAAGCCATCGTTATAGACGACGCGGACGATGGCCTTGAGCCCCGCCGCGCGAGCGAGGCCGAATCCCGCGGAGAGGTCGCCGAGGTAGGACGGGGGAAGCGCCGTGGCGGCATAGGGCTCCAGATTGAGGCGGCCATAGACCAGCGTGACGCCCTGGGACCGGATGAAACCGTAGTCGGTGGAAAGATCGGCCAGCGACCCGTTGCCCGATCCCACGGAGTAGAAGCCGCGCTCGGGATTGTCGATGGCGCCCGCGAGCGGCGCGTACACGATGGGCTCCGCCTGAAGGGCCGCGGCGAGCGGCAGCAGCAGGGCGGCGAGGAGATTTCGTGGCGCGGTCATCAGATTTCCCTTTATTTACTTATCGCTTTTATTTGATCTCTATCTAAATGCGGCGCAAGCGGGATTCCTCCGCCCGCCGACCGCCCGAAACGGAGTTTCCGCGTGAGCCAGAAAAGAGTCCTCGTCACCGGCGGAGCCGGATTCATCGGCAGTCACATCGCCCGCGCATGGATCGACCGCGGCGCCCGCGTCGTCGTGCTGGACAACTTCCGCACGGGGCATCGCCGCAACCTGGATGGAATCGGCTGCGAGTTCGTGGAGGGAAGCGTCGAGGACCGCGACCTTGTGCGCGGGCTCGTCGCGCGGGCCGATGTGGTCCATCATCTGGCCGCGCTCGTCAGCGTCCCCGAATCCATGAGCGAACCCTACCTCACACAGGCCATCAACGTGAACGGCACGCTGAACATCCTGGAGGCCGCGCGCCTGAATCCCGCCGCGCGCGTGGTGTTCTCCACCACCAGCGCCGTCTATGGCGAGGCCCAGCGCCCCATCCATCGCGAGGACAACCTGCCGGAGCCCGTGAGCCCCTATGCGATCAGCAAGCTGACGGGCGAATACTACATGGCGCTGTATCGCGCGGCCTTTGGCGTGCAGACGGTGGCGCTGCGCTATTTCAACGTCTATGGCCCGCGCCAGGATCCCAAGTCGCCCTATGCCGCCGCCGTCGCGATCTTTGCGGAACGCGCGCGCGGCAACCAGCCCATCACGATCTATGGCGACGGCGGACAGAGCCGCGACTTCGTCTTCGTGGAGGACGTGGTGCGCGCCAACCTGCTGGCGGCGGAGACTGGCGACGGGATCTACAACGTCGCCACGGGATCGGAGATCACCGTGAACGAACTCGCGCAGCGCATCGTCGCCATCACGGGATCGTCCTCCTCCATCGCCCACGCGCCGGAACGCCCCGGCGATGTGCGCAACTCGTGCGGAGACGCCACGCGCCTGCGGTCGCTGGGCTGGGCGCCGCAGGTGGAGCTGGAGGAGGGCCTGCGCCGCACGATCGGGGCGATGCCGTGACGACGCTGGCGGGCGGACGCGAAGTCCGCCTCGCGGCGCACGGCGGGCTGCGGTGGACGTTCTTCGCTGCGTGGCATGGCGAGACGCCCGTTGCCAATGTGTGCGCGTGGGACGCCGATGGTGCGGAGATCGTGGGCCATGTCTATACGCGGCCCGAGTGGCGCGGCCTCGGCCTGGCGGGGGCGCTCTTTGTGCTGCATCGCCGGGTGTCGGAGCAGCGCGGCATCCGGTTCTCCCAGCTCAACACCGACGCTGGTTCGTTCCAGGAGGCCTTCTATCGCCGCCACGGATACGAACCCGTCCCCGGCGTCCCCGGCGCGATGTTCCGGGGGGAGTGGCCCGCGGACGACCGGCTGTATGCGGAGCCCTTCGAATGGAGCCACTGGCCCAGGCTCAACGCGCGGGCGCTCCGGCAGGGAGGGCGTTCGCTGGAGGGCCCGGTGCTTGAGGAGATGTTTGGCTGAGCGCGCGATGCGGCGAAATACTGTCGGAGTTTATTAAATCCCGAAGTAATTCCTTGCGCCGAAGCCCGCCACCGCCGCAGGCTCCCCGCTGTCCATCCAAGGAGAGCGTCGTCCATGAGCACCTTCCTCCGCAAGATCAATGGCGCCGGGCGCGGCTTGATGGCCGCCATTCTGATGCTGGCGACGGGCTGTGGCGGCGACGATGCCCCCGCGCCCGACGGCTCCGCGACGATCCGCTACGCGCGGTGGGGCACGCCGCAGGAGATCGACGCCGAGCGCGCGCTGCTCAAGCAGTTCGAGGAGGCCCACCCGGGCGTCCGCGTGATCGTGGAGTTCAGTTCGTGGAGCGAGTACTGGACGAAGCTCCAGGCCCAGTTCGCCGCGGGGACCGCGCCCGACGTGTTCCTGTTCAGCGGCACCCACGTGCAGGATTATCGCCAGCGCGGCCAGATCGAGAACCTCGCCGCGCGCGCCGCCAGCGATCCCACGCTCAAGATGGAGGAGTTCTATCCCGCGCCGGTGGAGATCTTCACCGACGCCGACGGACTGTGGGCGATGCCGCGCGACTGCAACGCGATCGGGATCTTCTACAACAAGACGCTCTTCGACAAGCTCGGCGTCGAGTACCCCAAGCCCGACTGGACATGGGACGACTTCCTGGCGAAGGCCAAGGCGTTGACCCGCGACGAGGACGGCGACGGGCGCATGGAGAGCTATGGCTATCTGGCGGCCTTCGAGTCGATGGAGGTCCACTGGATTTCCTGGGTGTGGCAGGCTGGCGGCAACGTGCTGAACGAGGCGCGGACGAAGTGCGTTCTCGATTCGCCGGAGGCCATCGAGGGGCTGGAGTTCCTGGCGGGGCTTGTGCTGAAGGAGAAGGTTTCGCCCAACGCCTCGCAGGCGTCCACCTTCGGCAGCAACATGTTCCTCACGGGGCGGCTCGCCATGTCGTCGGAGGGGTCGTGGATGATCAAGGGCTTCTCCGCCGCGGATCATTTCCAGTGGGATGTGGCGCCGTTGCCGAAGGGCGAGCAAAGCGTGGGCGTGGTGAACGGACTCGGCAACGCGATCTACTCGGGCTCGAAGCAGAAGGACGCCGCGTGGGAGCTGGTGAAGTTCCTCGGCTCGCGGCCCTACCAGGAATCCCTCGCGCGAAGCGGCACGTCGATTCCGGCGCTGCGCTCGGTGGCGGAATCGCCGATCTATCTGGATGGCAAGCCCGCGGGTAAACGCCACTTCCTGTCGCAGATCGAATCGGGAAGGGTGCCCGACTATACCGCCGGTTCCACCCAGTGGGAGGCGGCGATTCGCGGCAAGCTGGAGCTTGTGTGGATGGGCCGCATGGACGTTGCCACGGCGGCCAGGGAGGCCACCGCCGCGGTGGATGCGATTCTGGCAAAGGGGTCGGCGAACCCGTGAAGAGCAGCGGCGTCGCCAGCACCGAGCGGTTCTGGGGGCTCCTCCTGTCGGCGCCCTACATCGCCGGATTGCTGGTGTTCGCGGTGGGGCCGATCCTGTTCTCCTGGGTGATCGGCTTCTTTGCGTGGGACAGCCTGACGCCGCCGCGCTTCGTGGGATTCGGCAACTGGACGCGCCTCTTCGGCGATCCGCTCTTCTGGAAGGCGCTGGGGAACACGCTCTACTTCGTGATCGGAACGGTGCCCATCGGTATCGCGCTGTCGATGCTGCTGGCGATGCTGGCGAATCGCCCCCTGCGGGGGATTGGCTTTTTCCGCACACTCTATTTCACGCCCGTCGTCACCTCCACGGTGGCGGTGGCGCTGGTGTGGGCGTGGTTCTACGATCCCAACTATGGCGTGCTGAACTATGCGATCGCGAGCGCGTTCAAGCTGGCGGGCCTGAAGCCGCCGAGCCCCATCCCGTGGCTGGCCGATCCCGCGACCGCGATGCCGGCGATCATGCTGATGAGCGTGTGGAAGGGCCTTGGCTATAACATGGTGATCCTGCTGGCGGCGCTGCAGGGCGTGCCGCGCCACCTGTACGAGGCGGCGGAGATCGACGGCGCGGGCCCGCTGATGCGGTTCCGCCACATCACGATCCCGGGCGTTTCCCCGGTGCTGTTCTTCGTCGTTACGGTCGGCGTGATCTCCGCGTTTCAGGTCTTCGACCAGGTGTATATCATGACGAGGGAGGGTCGCCCGGCGGATTCCACCCTGACTATCGTATACTACCTGTATAGACACGCCTTCTCCAACCTGGAGCTCGGCTATGCCAGCACCGTGGGCACGGCGCTGTTTGCGATCATCTTCGCCGCCACGCTGGTGCAGCTCCAGTTGCGCCGGCACTGGGTTCACACATGAGGGGAAACGCGTCCACGCCCATCGCCATGCTCAAGGACGCTCTTGTCTATGCGGCGCTGACCGCCGTCGCGTTCTTGATGGTGTTCCCGTTCCTGTGGATGGCGAGCACCTCGCTGAAGACATTGGGCGAGGCGTTCGAGTATCCGCCGCGGTTCCTGCCGACGAGCCCCCAGTGGTCTAACTACTCCCGCCTGGCCGAGGCGATCCCGATGGCCAAGTTCCTCCTCAACAGCGTCAAGATCACGGGCCTTACCGTGATCGGCACGCTGCTGTCGTGCTCGATGGCGGGATTCGCGCTGTCGGCGCTGAACTTCCCGGGCCGCGGCGCGTTGTTCACCACGACGCTGGCGACGCTGATGGTGCCCTATCAGGTAACGCTGATCCCCGTGTTCATCCTGTGCCAGCATCTCGGGTGGAAGGACACCCACTATCCCCTGTGGGTGCCCGCCTTCATGGGGAGCGCTTTCGGCGTGTTCCTGCTGAGGCAGTTCTTCCTCGCCATCCCGCGCGACCTGTATGAGGCCGCGATGATCGACGGCTGCACGCCGGGGGGCATCGTGTTCCGCATCTACATCCCGCTGGCCAAGCCCGCGCTGACGACGCTGGGTGTGTTCACGTTCATGAATAGCTGGAACGATTTGCTGAACCCGCTGATCTACATCGACACGCTGGACAAGATGCCGCTTACTGCGGGCCTCAGCTTTTTGCAATCGCAGTACAGCAGCGACTGGCCGATGATGATGGCCGGGGCGATGGTTTCGATCCTGCCGATTCTGGCTATCTTCGTCTTTGCCCAGCGGACCTTTGTGGAGGGAATCTCCACCAGCGGCCTGAAAGGATGACACTCATGGAGATCCCAACCCGCGGCGACCTCGTCGTGGATTTCAACGGCGCCACACCGGCGGATCGCTCGATGGAGAAGCGCCGCCTGCGCAAGCACTCGGTCCTCAATGTGATCCGGCGGCACGGGCCACTCTCCCGCGCCGACATCACCAAGAAGTCCGGCTTCAACCTCCCCAGTGTTTCCACGCTGGTGGACGAGCTTGTGGCCGACGGGCTGGTGCTGGAGGAGGAGGCCAAGGCTGTCCCGCGCGGGCGCCGCCCGATCCCCGTCTATCTCAATGTGGATGCCGCATCGATCGTGGGGCTGGATATCGGCAAGCGTTCCACGATCATGGTGGTGATCAACCTGGGCGGCAAGCTGCTGACGCGCTACGAGTGCAAGACACCCGCCCTCAAGAAGTCCCAGGCCTACGCCGATTGGGCGCGCAAGGTGATGGAGAAGGTCTTTCGCGAGCACCCGCCGTCGGCGCCGCTCTCCGGCATTGGCGTCGCGATCCCGGGCATGAACTCACACCCCGATCACCTGTCGCCGGCGGAGATGATCCGCAAGGCGCTGACCGACCGGTTTGGCGTGCCGACGCTGGTGGAGCAGGATGGCCGCATGATGGCGCTCGGGTCCCACTGGTTCGGCGCGGGGCGCGACCTCGCCAACTTCCTGGTCATCAACCTGGGCCACGGCACCGGCATGGGCGTGTTCATCGATGGTCGGCTGTATCGCGGCAAGGGCGGCTTCGCCGGAGAGATCGGCTACATCCCCATCGGCGACGAGGACATCGACGGCTATGCCGACTGCCCCTCGGCGATGGAGAACATGGCCTCCGGCGCGGGGTTGATCCGCCGCGCGCGGGCCCGCGGGCTGGAGGTGGACGACGTGTCCCAGCTCGCCGAAATGGCGCGGGGCGGCGACCGCCGGGCGCTGAAGGCATTCAAGGACTTTGCCCAGCGCCTTGCCCGCGGCATCGCCACGGTGGCCAACCTCTTCGATCCCGAGGCCATCATCCTCAGCGGGCGCGTCTGCCGGTCGGCGGACCTTTTTCTGGAGGACCTCCGCGCGGAGACGGCGCGGCACACCCTGGGGCCGATCATGCAGAGCACCCCCATCATCCTGAGCAATCTCGATGTCGATCTGGGCCCCATGGGGGCCGCGGCGGCGATCCTGCACCAGATTTTCAACTCCTCCCACGTGCAGGTGGACGAGGTCATTTAGAGCGGTTCTCGAAAGTCTTGTCGCGATGGAGGACGCCGTAAAAGAGTATCGTGGGCATCTTGCCCGCGTGTGGGGGCGACGAGGCTCGGGCGAGACGCCCAAGCTACGTTGGAATACGA
>Ga0105049_10001965_pt1 | contig 24346 bp, 25 predicted proteins | sample MAT06_FD_78087 | JGI IMG/M metagenome (GOLD analysis project Ga0105049, IMG submission 78087) | Freshwater microbial communities from Lake Fryxell liftoff mats and glacier meltwater in Antarctica - MAT-06 | ecosystem: Environmental > Aquatic > Freshwater > Ice > Liftoff microbial mat | place...
ACGAAAGATCACGCAAGCTAGGCTCAACTGGATTGCCAACGAATTAAACGAGCGGGTGCGCAAACGATTGGACTGGAAGACACCCAGTGCGTTAGTATCTAAGCTGACCGCCGCAACGGCAAGCTGAACGCGAACGTACCTAAATGCTCGAAAACTGCCGTCAATAAACGAGCTTTAAGTTTCCTCAATAATTTCAAAATCATGGGTAACTAAAGCCGTTTTAGCCAACATCGCCGAGGCGGAGCAGTAAACGTCAGCGGATAGCTGAATAGCCCGTCCCACTTTTGCCGCATCAAGCGCGGTACCAGTCACGACGTAGTGAAAATGTATGCGAGTAAACACTTTCGGATCGGTCTCAGCTCTGCCTGCAATAACGTCAACGACGCAGTCCGATACCGCCTGCCGTGCTTTTTTCAAAATAAGCATCACATCAATCGCGCTACATGCGCCAGTGCCCGCTAATACCGTCTCCATCGGGCGCGGCCCCCGGTTTTCGCCACCGACATCGGGTGAGCCATCCATTATAATTTTGTGCCCCGACTCCGTTTCGGCCTCAAAGGCCGTGTTTTTGAGCCAATTTACGCGGACTTTCATGTTGTTTTACCCAAGATATTGACGTTATTGAATCTTAAGGGTGGGTCATGCCTTCGGCAAGGCGCTTGGTCATTTAAACCCGCCAGAGTCGAAAAATACGACGCTAACGCAATTTGGCTCAATCAAAGATTGACGGCAGGGCGTTGAATACATTAGAATTTTGGGTTCTGCCAATCGTTAATCGTTTTCTCCCCCGAAAATAAACGAATGAGCGCTAAACGCGATGTGATATTTGGTTTTTGCGATTAACGACGAAGCGTTATCCGCATAACCATCTCAGCACGAAAGCACGTTAGCGGCGCTCAACAGCCGAATCAAATCTTTAAGTGAGTTAAGTGAGCCAATTATGAAAACCTTTTCCGCCAAGCCGCATGAAGTTGTACACGGTTGGTACCATGTTGACGCGACCAACAAAGTATTAGGTCGCCTCGCCGCCGAAGTCGCCTCTCGCCTGCGTGGCAAACACAAGCCCGAATACACTCCGCACGTTGATACGGGTGATTTTATTGTCGTCACTAACGTCGAAAAAATCCGCGTTACCGGGAACAAAGCCGAAGACAAAACGTATTATCGCCACACCGGTTATCCGGGTGGTATTTACGAGACTAACTTCAACAAATTGCAGCAAAAACATCCTGAGCGCGTGCTTGAAAAAGCCGTTAAAGGTATGTTGCCGAAAGGCCCATTGGGCTACGCAATGATAAAGAAGCTAAAAATTTATGCTGGCGGTTCGCATCCGCATTCTGCCCAGCAGCCCAAAGAACTTTCGATTTAAGGAACCTAAATTATGGTCGGTAAATACAACTATGGTACGGGTCGTCGCAAGAGTTCAGTTGCGCGCGTATTCATCAAGGCGGGTAAGGGCAATATCGTGGTTAACGATAAGGCACTTGACGTTTATTTTTCACGCGAAACCGGTCGTATGATCGTTCGCCAGCCACTCGAATTAACGGGCAACCTCGACGCATTTGACATCATGGTCAATGTGTTCGGTGGCGGCGAATCTGGTCAGGCCGGTGCAGTGCGTCACGGTATTACACGTGCGCTTATCGATTTCGATGCAAATTTGAAACCACAATTGTCTAAAGCTGGTTTTGTTACGCGCGATGCACGCGAAGTTGAACGTAAAAAAGTTGGCTTCCGGAAAGCCCGTCGTCGTAAGCAATTCTCTAAGCGCTAATTTATTTAGCCAAAGAGGGTATCGGCAACAACAGCCGCAGTTAAAAAGCCGCCTTATGCTAATAAGGCGGCTTTTGCATTTTTTAGGACTTTAACTTGTCGTGGATTGGTAACCGGCAGCGTACTCTATGCAAACCAATCAGCTAGCAACACGCACAGTACACCAATAAAACATACATGCTCAGTCAATTCAAAGTCCGCGGTTTATGGCGAAAAATTCGCTCAAAGATTGGCATCCGCTCACAACGCGTGGCGATCCGTACGCACTCGCCTTGGTACTTTAAGTTTGGCGGCTACGGCCTAGCAATGGGAGTGGCGGCTGCTATTGCTTGGGTGCTGGTTGATAATAGCTATCGCATTACGGGATTTAGTCGTGCAGAAGCTAAAGAGCAGATTGATCTACTGGCAGCGGAGAATGCAAAGCTAAAGCAAAATTATGATGCCGCAAAATCGCAGTTGAACGAGAAAGAAGGCAAGCTAAAGGTTGAAGTCGCCTCCCAAGCGGAGCTCACCAAAAATTTGTCTCAATTACAAGATGAAAACGCCAGCTTAAAAGAAGATATTGGTTTTTTACGTAATTTGATGTCTTCCGGCAGCGTGCCAGACGGTTTGGCAATACAAAATTTCAAAGTCGAGCCTGATGCATTACCGAATGAATTTCGTTATCGTCTGCTGCTAACACAAGGCGGGCAACGCAAACAGGATTTCAAGGGTAAGATGCAAGTTGTTGTTCGTGTGCAAGAGACAGAGCAAGCCGCATTGACAGCACTTAGCTTTCCGACGGATGCGCAACTGCGTGAGTCGGCTGGCACTATCGAATTTCGTTTTTATCAAAAGCTTGATGGCAGGTTTAGTATCCCGCAAGGCGCAGTCCTCAAAAGTGTGCAAGTACGCGTGTTAGGCTCACCGGGTCTTGATGTGCGTGCTCAGCGTAGCATTTCAATGTAGTTTCAGCGCGGTTTCAGTTTAGTTACCATGTATCTTACGTACGGCAACAAACCATTTTAAGGAGTTGACCATGTTCAAATCATCCAACAAACCTAGCCCTATCGACAGTCTAATTGGCGCAGGCACAACGATTCACGGTGACATTAATTTTACCGGTGGGTTACGTATCGACGGCACCATCAAAGGCAATATCAAGGCGGTAGGCGACAAGCCAGGCACGCTGGTGTTATCAGAGTTAGCCAAGATTGAAGGCGAAATCGAAGTGGGTCATGTGGTTGTTAACGGTACTGTGGCAGGACCGGTGCGCGCCAGTGAATATTTAGAACTCATGCCCAAAGCGCGTGTCACAGGCGATGTGACGTACAAAACTATCGAAATCCACGTTGGCGCTATTGTGATGGGTCGCATGGTGCATATTGGTGAATCACGTGTAAGTGATAAAATCATTGAGTTCAAACCCGCTAATAATGCACAATAGCAATCGCACGATAGAAATTTATGTATTTGCCCAAATTTAAATTTTTGCAACACTGATCAGGAGATCAAAATGAATGACATGTCGATGATGCCCGCACCGTTACTGTTTACCGACAACGCCGCCGATAAAGTTAAATCGCTCATCGTTGAAGAAGGTAATAACGATTTGAAGCTACGCGTATTTGTCACGGGCGGCGGGTGCTCAGGTTTGCAATACGGCTTTACATTTGATGAAATCACCAATGAAGATGACACCATCATGGAGAAAAAAGGCGTCCAACTATTGATCGATCCGATGAGCTATCAGTACTTAATTGGCGCTGAAATTGATTACTCTGAGGGGCTAGAGGGCGCTCAGTTCGTGATCAAAAACCCAAATGCGTCAAGCACTTGTGGATGCGGATCATCGTTTTCAGTTTAGTTATCAATGATGGTGACAAACAAAACGGAGGCTTTGGCTTCCGTTTTTCGTTGGTGTGTGGAAAACGAAGGCTTATCAAAACCCAACCTAGCAACTTGCTAGACCCTAATCGTTAATCACTTTCAAATGGCTAGCACTTTATAATTATTTTAAATCAAGTCCTAAAACAGATTATCTTTGTATTACGCGCATGTCACCTACGCCATTACCACCGCCACCACCACCGCCAGTACGCGCGAACGTAGCAGCTAAACTGAGCGTATTCGGCACGCCTTGGCCATTGCCGCCGGAATTATTGCGGGTGAGGCTTAAATACATCACGGTACGTTTTTTGCAGATGCCGGAACCGCGTGCTTTGCTACGTAACGGGCAAGATATTTTGCGCTGGGCGCAGCAAATGGAAGATGACAATTTGCCGCGTTCGGCCAATGAGTTGGTCAGATTGGCTGTAGAAGAAGACCCAAATCAGCGCGTCCTATGGCTGTACTTACTCAGTCAGGCTGTCATCGATGGGGACGCGCGCGAATTCGGCGAATTGGCGCGATTATTTAGTCAGCAGTTTGCTGATGATGAGTTGCTACACGATATCGCTCACGTTGGCGGCGTGCTCGCACGCGATGTGAGCCAGGCACGCATGATGCCGGCTTTACAATCGTGGAATGCGGCGGCATTGTTGGCACGTGATAGTCGCACCCAGCGCACTTTTCATGACGCGCTTCTGCGCGAGATTAGCGCGCAGGTTAGTCCACAAGTAAGCGGTGTGGCATGATTAACACGCCCACAAATACGCCGACGTTACTCAATGAATCTGAGCAACGTGAATTCACCCAGAAACATCTGTCACTTGAAGTAAGTGCGGCGAATTTTATAGCAGGCGACGCTATTGATTCCCTTGGTCAAGCGCTCCGTTATTTTGAAGATCGCACCAGAGCCGACCGTCAACATTTGATCGCCACCAATACCTTAAAAACCAGAGGTGATTTGATCGCAAGCGAATGGATTTACGCCCGCTATCAGCATTTATTGGCAATGGCATTTGCTGCCATGTCGCGCAGTTTTGGCGGTGCACCAGCAGGCAGAGCCTCACCCGCACAAGGTGCTGCTTTGGTGTTGGTTGTGGCCGCGCAACTGGTGAAATGGCGTAAATACTCAGGTGGTCGCGCGGACAACGTGGCGCGTGAATATGCCCACACCGCCCTACGCCAAGCAAAGTTACACCGCGTTGATGGCGCGGTGCTGACCACGCGGATTGATGAGCGCGTGCATGAAGCCACGGTTGAGGCGCTCTATTTGCGGGCAATGTTGCTTGAGCGGTTTAGCGGCGGCAGTTTGTCGCCGCGGCGTTTTGAAATACTGGATACTTGGCTCATCACCTGGATGGGCGCGTTGTGGCTGACGCGTGAGCCGTCGGCAACCGAACCAATGTTGGCGCTTAACTTAGCCGACATTGAGCGCGGCTTGATTCCCTACGTGCCAATCAGCCCGCCGATGCCGATTGGTGAGAGCGAATTCTTTTCGAGTTTGCGACCGATTAAACGTCAACTTGAACGCGTGATACAGGCATTTCATCAAGGCAGTATTTTTCCTGGCTGGGGAATTGGGCTCACGATGAAAATCGAAGAGCATATCGCAGTAATTGAATTTTTAGAACGTGAATTGCAGCTCATTGATGAATTCCGCTCTGCGGCAAGCGGTGTCGCACAGGGTCAAGCCAAGTCACGTGGTAAACGTGTGACACTTAGTATCAACACCATCGTGGCGGTGTATTTTGGCTTTAACGAAATATCAACACTGGCCTTCGATTTGTCGCGCGCCAATTCCGTTGCCGGCGGTGGTGCTGAATTAGGTATACGTAATGCGATTCGGCTGCTCGATATTAGCGAAGGCGGGCTTGGTCTTGAAATGGTGGATGAGGACGCACGTCGCTTGCAGGTGAATGATCTCATTGCTATCAGAATCGAGAAAGGCCGTCCGGCGGTGCTTGGTTTTGTGGCGCGCAAATCCACGCTGCAACGGCCCACGGGAACCTTGGTCGGCATTAAAGTGCTCACCAAGACGCCGCTTAAGCTCACCATGGATCGCGTTAACGAATCAAACCGTTGGCAGCCATGTGAAGGATTATTTGTCGCAGGGTTGGCTCAGGATGGATTTGCCGACTCTGTGGTCATGAGTGAAGCCGAGTACGTTGCCAACTCACTCGTCGCGGTTACGCTGCAAGGCCGAGTGCATGAGTTTTATGCGCGGCGCGTGCGTGAGCAGGGCAACGGTTGGCGCATGGTGGCAATTGATGCCGTTGACAGGCTAGCTCAAAATTAAAACTCAATTATTGGCGAGCATATTGACGCATTTATGCTTGGATATGCCCGCCAGTATTGATGTTTCACAAATTGCAGTCTAGCCGCAGTGAATTGCAAATAGAGGAACCTTTTCCGCACTTAGTCGCAAATAATTCAGTAACAATCGCGTTGTCGTTTAGAGTCAAGCTGTCTCAAAACTTGCCCTAAGTTTACCCAAAAACAATTTTTCCAAACATTTCCCACGAGGAAGGGCTTTGATCATGTCATTTGCAATCAAAAAAACATCACCACCACAGTTTGTTCGTCGCACGTGTGTTACTGCCGTATTAGCCACAATTTCTACGCTCACTTTTGCGCAAGCGCCTGTAGCACCAGCAACGCCGGGTGCGCCGACTGTTGCACCGGCTGCAGCGACAGCAGGAGCGCCTATTGCACCAAGCGTTACGCGCCCTTTCAAAGACATTATCAAAGACGCCAAAATGACGGCGGGTTTTTTTACCACCTACCAAAAAGACGAAAAAGTATGGCTGGCGATCAAGCCGGAGCAATTTGATAAGCCGTTTTTCTTCACCTTCAATATTCCGCAGTCCGTCGGCGAGCGTGGCCTGTACGGCTCGCAAATGGGCGGTGCGGAGATGGCGACATTCAAGAAAATCGGCAACCAAGTACAGTTAATCGCAAAAAATGCCGAGTACTACGCCACACCTGGCACGCCGCAAGCGCAGTTTGTTTCGGAAGGTTTTTCTGATTCGCTACTTTCCAGCGCTGCAGCGGTGTCGGCGCCCGATCCTGAAACAAAAGCAATTCTGATCGAAGCCAATAGCCTGTTATTTGTGGATATTCCTGGCTATTTAACGCGCCTTGAATTCGCCTACCGGATGCCGTTTGGGTTGGACACCCGTAACACCAGCTTTTCGCAGGTTAACAATAACGAAAACATTACCGGAATGCGAGTACAGGCGCACTTCAGCGTACCGAAATTAAATGCACCATCAATTGTGCCGTCGCCGGTGCCGCTGCCCACGCCGCCGCAATCTGTGCCTGATCCGCGTAGCTTATTTGTAAGCTTTTACTACTCATTTGCAAAGCTGCCTGATACGCCGATGACGCCTCGCATTGCAGATGAGCGCGTGGGCCACTTTGTGTCAACGCGCACCAATTTTGATGAAGATACGTCACCGAAAGTAAAGCAGCATTTTGTCAATCGCTGGCGTTTAGAAAAGAAAGATAACGCGGTGGCAGTCTCTGAACCAAAAGAGCCCATCACGTTTTGGATGGACAAAAATATTCCGATGAAATACCGTAACTCGGTCGAAGCCGGTATTCTGGAATGGAATAAAGCCTTCGACAAAATCGGTTTTAAGAATGCTATTGTGGTGAAACAGCAAACGGATAAAGATTCGTTTGACACCATGGATGCCCGCCACGCCTCGGTACGTTGGTTCGTTGGTGCAGACGTTGGCTTTGCCATTGGTCCATCACACAAAGACCCACGTACCGGCGAAATATTGGATGCTGATATTGGTATGTCCGACGTGTTCGGTCGAGGTGCTAGACGTTTAGTGAGTGAGGATATTGGCAAGCCGCTTGTGTTTGATGCCGCCATGAATGGGGCGATGTCCCCCACCTTAAAACAAGTCGCGCAGCAATCACTTTTTATGCAGTGTAACTACATGGCTGAGAAGTCGCACGACTACCATTTTGCGATGGACATTTTGGAGGCGCGTGGCGTCGAGATGGATTCAGCAGAAGCCGAAAAATTAGCCCAAGCCTACGTGCTCGATGTGATCATGCATGAAGTCGGCCATACGTTAGGCTTTCGGCATAACTTCCGCTCCTCTACAATTTATTCATTAAAGCAAGTGCAAGACCCAGCCTTTACTAAGGTCAATGGCATTGCCGGCTCGGTGATGGAATACAACCCGTTTAACTTGGCCGCGAATGGTGACAAGCAGGGCGAATACGGCATGTCAACGTTGGGTGCATATGATTATTTGGCGGTGGAATACGCCTATAAACCGTTGGATGCAAAAACCGAAAAAGCGGAGTTAGCCGCGATTGCTGCGCAGACGACAACCAATCCATTGCTTGCTTATGCGACCGATGAAGACGCCATCGTTGGCATGGACCCAGAGGTCAATCAGCGTGATCTGGGGAACGACCCTATTGAGTATTATAAAAAGCGCATGAAGCTATCGCGCGAATTGTGGGATCGCGTGCAAACGTTGCAACTCAAACCTGGCGAAAGTTATGAGCGTCTTACACGATCATTTGCATCTGGCTTTCGCGCACTTTCGCAAATTACCCCGTCGGTTGCCAAATATGTCGGCGGTGTGAAACATTTGCGTGATCGCGCAGGTACAGCAAATGCGCTTTACACGCCAACGCCTGCGGCAAAACAACGTGAAGCCTTGTTGCTAGTTACCGATGGCTTATTCAAAGTCGATAGCTTCAAATTCAAACCTGAATTTGTTGCCCGCTTGTCTATTGATCATTTTGATCGTTGGGGACCTGGCCGTATGAATGCCGATATCTCGATTGCGAATTCAGTGCTCAATTTGCAACGCGGTGTGCTGGATATTTTGTATGCAGACGCCGTCGCGCAACGTTTACTTGATAGCTTGGACAAAGTGGCGAATCCAGCTAGCGCGATGAAATTAAGCGAAGTCTATGATGCATTGCAAAATGCGATTTGGGCCGAGCTTCGCACCGGTGGCGATATCAGTCTAATGCGCCGTAATTTGCAACGCGAGCACATTAAGCGCGTCACCAACGGCTTAACGAGGCCGGGTGCCAATACGCCAGCTGACGCGCGTAGCTTGATGCGTCGTGAAGCGCTGCAGCTACAAGGCCAAATCCGCGCCTCAATGGGTAAATTTGCCAGCGTGGAAGCCAAAGCGCATCTTGAGGAAAGCTTGAATACCTTATCGGAAGCGCTTAAAGCGCCGTTGCAACGGACTGGCGCGTAGTTTTTAAATGTAGTGCAGTGGCTGCCGATGGTTAAGCCAGAAATATTCGCAGCAACATTGCAAAATTCCCTTATAATTCAAGGTCTTGATTTTCATTTTTTAGGAGCACACTATGGCAGGCGAGAAAAAGCGTACACGTCGCAACACGCTAGAGCGTCGTTGTTTAGGTAAATATTTCAAGCGCCTATTTATAGGCGCAAACAAATCAACCTTTAAGATGCTCGAAGCAGTTAAGAAAAACTAATTGTTTGATATCCGTTAGGTACACAGCAAAAAAGCCGCTCGCCGAGCGGCTTTTTTGTGGCTTTTTTCAGCCTATCGCCCAGACTAATTCTTGATTGCCGTCGCTAAGCCTTTCCCGCTATAATTATAGGCTTAGCTAAATTCGCAAATAGGCTCAATTTTATCGAAAGCTAGGAAATGTTAAGTCTCGTAAGACATCGCTTTGTTGTCGGCAACTGGAAACTAAATGGTTCGTTGAAAACGAATCAAGCGTTATTGAGCCAATTGCAAATAGTTGAGTCGAAAGTGGGAAAAACATTGGCGATTTGTGTGCCAAGCCCGTATTTATTGCAGGTTCAGCAGTTTTTGTCTGAAACAGCTTGCCAGTCAATGAGTTTTGGTTCTCAAGATGTGAGTCGATTTTTAGAAGGCGCCTACACGGGTGAAGCTTCAGCCGCAATGGTGGCTAATGTTGGGGCAAAATTTGCAATTGTTGGGCACTCTGAGCGCCGTGCAATATTCGGTGAATCTGATGCAGTAGTGGCAGAAAAATTTGGTCAAGCGTCGCAGGCGCAGTTGACGCCGATTTTATGTGTGGGCGAGACGCTCGCCGAGCGTGAAGCGGGAATGACAGAAGTCGTGGTGGCGCGTCAGTTGTCCGCCGTCATTGCGGCACACGGCGTTGCTTCACTTGACAATGCAGTGCTCGCGTATGAGCCGGTTTGGGCAATTGGGACGGGTAAAACGGCAACGCCCGATATGGCCGAAGCGGTTCACCAGTTTTTGCGCGATTTTGTGGCGCGCCATGATGTTGAAATCGCCAGCGCACTACCAATCTTATACGGTGGTAGTGTGAAGGAAAGTAATGCGGCGTCGCTGTTTATGATGCCCAACATTGACGGCGGCTTGGTCGGCGGTGCGTCTCTGGTCGCAGCAGAATTTTTAGGCATTTGGCACGCGCTTTAAGTTGAATAAAGTCGTGTTGAAATAACAGTAATTTGAACTTAGGAAAAAACAGTATGTTGGCTTCAATTATCTTGACAATCCACGTAATTTTGGCGATAGCTATAGTAGTGCTAGTCCTTGTTCAGCACGGCAAGGGTGCCGACATGGGTGCCGCATTCGGTACAGGGTCGGCAGGTAGTCTATTTGGCTCATCCGGCGCATCGAATTTTCTATCCCGCTCTACGGCAGTGTGCGCGACGCTATTTTTTGTTACCAGCCTAGGGCTCACCTATTATCATGCACCGCGTGGGCAAGGGTTGACATCTGGCATTGGCAAGAGTGTGACGACGGAGGGCGAGACGAAAAAAGCAGGGGCAGACGCAATTCCATCGCCGACAGCACCTGTTCCGCCCGCAGCACTTTCTGCACCTGCGGTAGCTGCACCTGAGTCATCGGTGCCGCCAGCTGCCCCGCAAATTCCTAAGTAATTCACATGTTGCACCGCCGCAAAGGCGGCTTTTAGCAGTAAAATTCAGGAGTTAGCTGCAACGTTACAAATTAGGCCGTCGTGGTGAAATTGGTAGACACGCTATCTTGAGGGGGTAGTGGCGAAAGCTGTGCGAGTTCGAGTCTCGCCGACGGCACCAACAAAATGTTGATTTGCAGTTTGACTTAGCCAAATTGAATTTACCTTCAAACTGAGTGTTTGCTAGGTTAATGTATGGAAGTTTAACTGCAGGGTTTTACACAGATCCTCGCCAGCATAAAGATGTCTCATTACTCGAATGCTTGAGAATTATTTCCCCATATTGTTGTTTATTGCCATTGGTCTCGCCGTTGGCGTATTGCCAGTTATTGGCACCAAAGTCCTCTCGGTCGTGCTCGGACATGATCGTCCCGATAGCGAAAAATTATCTCCTTACGAATGCGGCTTTGAAGCCTTTGAAGACGCGCGCATGAAATTTGATGTGCGCTACTATTTAGTCGCGATTTTATTTATTTTGTTTGATTTAGAAATTGCGTTTTTCTTCCCGTGGGCAATTGTCTTGCAAGAACTTGGTTGGTTCGGCTTTTGGTCAATGATGGTGTTTTTGGGCATTCTAGTGATGGGCTTTATTTACGAGTGGAAAAAAGGCGCGCTAGATTGGGAATAGAAATACGAAAAAAGTAAACACCTACTTTTTTCCGCGCGAATTAGGGCAAATTGCTGGCAGCGCCAGACAATTTGCGAACGAAAAAATGTGTAGTTTGGTCAATGGAGGATTAAATGCCTGAAGGTGGAAATGGCGGCGTATCGAATCAAGGCTTTGTGACGACATCAGTTGACTCCCTACTCAACTGGGCACGCACCGGCTCAATGTGGCCGATGACCTTTGGCTTGGCCTGCTGTGCGGTCGAGATGATGCACGCGGGTGCATCGCGCTATGATTTAGATCGTTTCGGTATCGTTTTTCGGCCAAGCCCACGCCAATCAGATGTCATGATTGTGGCAGGTACTTTATGCAACAAAATGGCGCCTGCGTTGCGCAAGGTCTACGACCAAATGTCGGAACCACGTTGGGTGATCTCGATGGGTTCGTGCGCCAATGGTGGTGGCTATTATCACTATTCATACTCGGTGGTACGCGGCTGTGATCGCATCGTACCCGTTGATATTTATGTGCCTGGTTGCCCACCGACGGCTGAAGCGCTCTTGTATGGCTTGATTCAGCTACAAAATAAAATTAAGCGCAACAACACGATTGCGAGGGCATAGTCGTATGTCGGTGAAACTTGCTGCTTTGCAATCCGCACTGAGGTCATCCCTAGGTGACAAGCTTCAGGCGTTAATTGTTGATCATGACCAAGTGATTGTTGAAGTCACTGATGCTGATTACATCGCAGCGGCCTTGATTTTGCGCGACGATAAAACGCTCGACTTTGCCCAGCTAATTGATCTTTCCGGCGTCGATTACGCCGATTGGGGCAATGGCGTCTGGAGCGGCCTTCGCTACGCAGTAACATCACAATTACTTTCGATCAATCTTAACCATCGTGTCAGGTTGCGGTGCTTTTGCACCAACGATGATTTGCCGATTATTGATTCGCTCATTCCTGTTTGGAATGGCGCTAATTGGTATGAGCGCGAAGCGTTTGATTTATACGGCATCATTTTCACCGGCCACCCAGACCTACGTCGATTACTGACTGACTACGGTTTTGTCGGTCACCCATTCCGAAAAGATTTTCCTGTTTCTGGCACCGTCGAAATGCGCTATGACGCCGTGCTAAAGCGTGTCATCTATCAGCCTGTGACCATTGAGCCACGCGAAATTGTGCCGCGTATCATCCGCGAAGAAACCTACGCAAGTGGATTAAATGCAGGGCACAAGCCATGAGTGAAATTAAAAATTACACCATGAATTTTGGTCCGCAGCACCCCGCTGCGCATGGCGTACTGCGTTTGGTATTGGAATTAGATGGTGAAGTGGTACAGCGCGCTGACCCACACATTGGGCTACTACATCGCGCGACCGAAAAGCTTGCCGAAACGCGCACCTATATTCAAAACGTACCTTACATGGACCGTCTCGATTACGTCTCAATGATGGTTAATGAGCACGCCTACGTGATGGCAATAGAAAAATTACTTGATGTCGATGTGCCGTTACGTGCGCAGTACATTCGGGTGATGTTTGACGAAATCACCCGAATTTTGAACCACCTACTCTGGCTGGGCGCACACGCACTAGATGTAGGGGCGATGACAGTATTTTTGTACGCCTTTCGTGAGCGCGAAGACTTAATGGATTGCTATGAAGCAGTATCTGGCGCACGTATGCATGCCGCCTACTATCGTCCTGGTGGTGTGTACCGTGATCTACCAGAGCGTATGCCGCAATACAACGCCATAAAAGGTAAAAATGCAGCGGCGATGAAGAAACTCAATGAAAATCGGCAGGGTTCTATGCTTGATTTTATTGAAGACTTCACCAATCGTTTTCCGAAGTACGTAGATGAATATGAAACGCTGCTCACCGATAACCGTATCTGGAAACAGCGCTTGGTCGATATCGGTATCGTTTCGCCTGAACGTGCCTTGCAGCTTGGCTTTACCGGTCCTATGTTACGCGGCTCTGGCATCGCGTGGGACTTGCGTAAAAAGCAGCCGTATGAGGTCTATGACCGCATGGATTTTGATATTCCAATTGGCACTAACGGTGACTCTTATGACCGTTATCTCGTTCGTATTCAAGAATTTCGGGAGTCAAACAAAATCATTAAACAGTGTGTGGATTGGCTCAGAAAAAATCCGGGGCCAGTGATCTCGACCGATCATAAGGTCGCCCCACCATCACGCGAGAGTATGAAAACCAATATGGAAGAGTTGATTCATCACTTCAAACTCTTCACCGAGGGTTTTCACGTGCCGCCCGGTGAAGTCTATGCAGCGGTAGAGCATCCAAAGGGTGAGTTTGGTATTTATCTGATGTCAGATGGCGCCAACAAACCATATCGATTGAAAATTCGTGCGCCTGGCTTCCCGCATTTAGCCGCGCTCGATGAAATGTCGCGCGGTCACATGATTGCTGACGTGGTGACGATTATTGGGACGCAAGATATTGTGTTTGGGGAGATTGATCGATGAGTGCCATCAATTGCCGCACAATAATTGTTACTGATGCTGTCAATTACGTTGAGGATATATAGCTGTGTTGTCTGATGCATGCAAACAAAAAATTGATCGCGAAATCGCCAAGTATCCGACCGACCAACGGCAATCGGCGGTAATGGCGGCGCTAGCTATTGTGCAGGATGAACGCGCGTGGTTATCGAATGCGTCAATGGATGAAGTGGCGGGTTATCTTGGTATGGCGCCCATTGCGGTTTATGAAGTTGCCTCGTTTTACAATATGTACAATTTAAAGCCGATGGGGCAACACAAAATTACCGTTTGTACAAATTTGCCATGCGCTTTGTCGGGCGGTGTGGCGGCGGCTGAGTATTTGCAATTGAAACTCGGTGTAGGTTGGAAAGAAATGACAAAGGACGGTAAATTCACCTTGGTTGAAGGCGAGTGCATGGGCGCTTGCGGCGACGCGCCGGTGCTAACCGTGAACAATAAGCGCATGTGTAGCTTCATGTCGCATGAAAAGCTGGATGTTTTGGTCACGGAGTTATCAGCATGACGACTTTCATCGATTACGGCCCTGACGCCACAATCATGCGTGGTATTACGGGCGAGAATTGGCGTTTAAAAGATTACGAATCGCGTGATGGCTATCAAGCGATAAAAAAAATATTCAACGAAAGCTTGAAGCCTGAAGATGTTATTGCGGAAGTAAAGAAATCCGCTCTACGTGGTCGCGGTGGTGCGGGTTTTCCGACGGGGCTTAAATGGAGTTTTATGCCGCGCGCATTTCCGGGACCAAAATATCTGGTGTGCAATACCGATGAGGGCGAACCAGGCACATTCAAAGACCGCGACATTATTCGCTACAACCCCCATGCGCTAATCGAGGGCATGATTATTGCCGCCTATGCAATGGGCATTCCCGTCGGTTATAACTATATTCACGGTGAGATTTGGGCAGACTACGCGCGCTTTGAAGAAGCGCTTGAAGAAGCGCGTCGAGCAGGCTATTTGGGCAACAATATTTTAGGCTCAGATTTTTCGTTCGAGCTTCATGCGCATCACGGCTACGGCGCATATATTTGCGGCGAAGAAACCGCATTGCTAGAGTCGCTCGAAGGTAAAAAAGGCCAGCCGCGTTTCAAGCCACCATTCCCCGCATCCTACGGCTTGTACGGTAAGCCCACTACCATTAACAACACCGAAACCTTTGCGGCAGTGCCCGACATTATTCGTAATGGCGGTGAATGGTTCTTAAATTTGGGTAAGCCCAATAACGGCGGCACAAAAATATTCTCAATTTCTGGTCATGTGAATAAGCCGGGCAATTATGAAATTAAGTTGGGCACACCATTCGCTAAACTGTTAGAGATGGCGGGCGGTATGCGAGGTGGCAAAAAAATAAAAGGCGTCATCCCAGGCGGCTCATCAATGCCCATCATTAAGGGCGACATCATGATGACGCTCGATATGGATTACGACACGATCCAAAAAAATGGCTCCTACCTCGGCTCCGGTGCCGTCATCGTGATGGATGAAGATACTTGTATGGTCAAAGCCGCCGAGCGCTTAGCCTATTTTTACTTTGAAGAATCGTGCGGGCAGTGCACGCCGTGCCGCGAGGGCACTGGCTGGCTGTATCGCATCATTCATCGGATTGAGCACGGCGAAGGCCGTGTAGAAGATCTCGATTTATTGCTTAATTTAAGCGATCAAATTCAAGGCCGCACCATTTGTGCACTTGGCGACGCCGCAGCCATGCCGGTGCGAGCCTTTGTTAAGCAATATCGCGAAGAATTTGAATATCACATCAAGCATAAGCGTTGCATGGTCGCTTCTGGTGGGTACTCAACAGCGCCCGTTGAATATGCGATGGCGGCAGATTGAGAAATCGAATGCGTAAAAAGCAAAAAGTAAAAATATGATAAAGCTCACCATCGACGGCAAACTGGTAGAAGTGGAAAACGGCGCAACCGTGATGGAGGCGGCGAATAAACTCGGCGTGTTTGTGCCACATTTTTGTTATCACAAAAAATTATCGATCGCGGCTAATTGTCGGATGTGTTTAGTGCAGGTTGAAAAAGCGCCAAAGCCTTTACCGGCATGTGCGACTCCTGCAACTGAGGGCATGAACGTACAAACGGCGTCAGATTATGCGAAGGCCGCACAGCGAGGCGTGATGGAGTTTTTGTTGATTAACCATCCGCTAGATTGTCCAATTTGTGATCAAGGTGGCGAGTGCCAATTGCAAGATTTAGCGGTCGGTTATGGCAAGTCTGCTTCGCGCTATCAAGAAGAGAAGCGCGTGGTGTTTCATAAAGACATCGGCCCGTTAGTGTCGATGGAAGAAATGTCGCGCTGCATTCACTGCACGCGCTGTGTGCGCTTCGGTCAAGAGATAGCGGGCGTGATGGAGCTCGGTATGGCCGGGCGTGGCGAGCACGCCGAGATTGTGTCGTTTGTCGGGCAATCAGTTGATTCCGAATTATCCGGCAACATGATAGATCTATGCCCGGTTGGCGCACTTACCTCTAAACCATTTCGTTACTCTGCGCGTACGTGGGAACTATCGCGGCGTAAATCTATTGCACCGCATGACGGCCTAGGCTCAAATATTATTGTGCAGGTAAAGCAAGACCGCGTGATGCGGGTATTGCCGCTAGAAAATGAAGCCATCAATGAGTGCTGGATATCAGACAGAGATCGTTTTTCGTACGAGGCGTTAAACTCCCCAGATCGTATGACCGAGCCAATGGTCAAGCGTGATGGCAAATGGCTCGAAGTTGATTGGCAAGAAGCCTTGCAGGTAATAGCCGATGGCCTAAAGTTAAACGCAGCAACAGCGCCTGAAATGCTTGGCGTACTTGCTTCGCCGACTGCCACTCTCGAGGAATTGTATTTGCTCAATAAACTCACGCGTAGCCTTGGCAGCAACAATATCGATACGCGTCTGCGTCAACGTGACACCAATGCGGACGGTAAGCAGGCCGGTGCGCCGTGGCTCGGTATGCGAGTAGCTCACATTGTGGACATGCAAAGTGTATTGCTCATCGGCTCCACACTACGTAAAGAACAGCCGCTACTTTCAACCCGCTTTAGAGATGCGACTAAGCGCGGTATGCAATTAAATGTCGTGCATGTTTCTGATAACGATTTGCTGATGCGGGTTGCGAATAAAACCATTGTGCAGCCATCTGAATTGCCAACGGCATTGGCATCAATTGCTAAGGCACTGGCAGAACTTAAAAATGGTGCGTTCCCGAGCGAAGTTGCCAGTGCGATTGCCGATGTGGCTATCACCGATGTGGCGCGCGCAATAGCGAAAAACTTGGCAGAGAAAGACAAGACAGCCGTTTTCCTTGGTCATTACGCGCAGCAGCATCCGCACGCATCCGTATTGCATGTGCTCGCACAGGAAATCGCTCGGTTAGCGGGCGGCACGTTGGGGCTATTTGCAGCAGCCGCTAATAGTGTTGGGGCGGCTGCGATCGGCGCTCAACCTGATGCAAACGGATTATGTGTGCAGGCCATGGTGGATAAGCCGCGTAGCGCCTATGTGCTGTTAAACGTAGAGCCTGAAGCCGATTGCAGCAATGCCAATACGCTTGCTGCAATATCGGCAGCGACCTTTGTTGTTTCAATGGCGATGTTTAAAAATGATGTCGCGCTGCAGTACGCGAATGTCATTTTGCCCATCGCGCCTTTCACTGAAACTGCCGGCACCTTCGTGAATATAGAAGGTATAGCGCAATCATTTAATGGCGTGGTGAAACCACTTGGAAACGCCCGCCCTGCTTGGAAAGTTATCCGGGTGCTGGGTAATTTATTGGGCTTGCAAGGCTTTGAACAAAACAACATTGAAGCAGTTCGCCATGAGATTGCGACTGACATAAATTGGTTGATGGCAACGAAACTGAATAACGCTGTGAGCGGTATCAAAATCGATTTAGGCGCGTTCGTCGTGACAGATGCACTGACGGGTGAAGCCATTCATGAAGTTGGGATTTATGATGTCGATAGCATTACCCGCCGCGCACCGAGTTTGCAGCTAACGGCTGATGCTAAAAAATCACGCGCGGTTGAATACATGGCAGCCGCGGCGGAGTAATGGTGGACGCATTTATTCAAACACTGAACGCGCAATTCATCGCCACGCTGGGCAGTGAAGTCGGCTCCACCGTCTGGTACTTGGCAAAAACGCTCACGATGATTTTGATGGTGATGCTACCGGTCATATTTTTCGTGTTGTATTTTCAATTGGTCGAGCGCTGGGTCATCGGTTGGATACAAGTTCGCCGCGGACCAAATCGGGTTGGGCCATTTGGCTTACTCCAACCGATTGCTGATGCGATTAAGCTGTTACTAAAAGAGCAAATTGTCCCCACAGGTGCGAATAAATTTTTATTCTTAATTGCGCCTGCGGTGGCGGTAGCACCGGCGATGGCGGTGTGGGCAGTGATTCCGTTTTCACCGACTTGGGTCGTATCCGGTGCGGACGCTGGTATTTTAGTGGTGCTAGCGATGACTTCAATGGGCGTTTACGGTGTGCTCTTGGCAGGTTGGGCGTCAAATTCCAAATACGCGTTTATCGGTGCGATGCGCTCCGCTGCGCAAGTGGTGTCGTATGAAATTGCCATGGGTTTTGCGATAGTCGGTGGCTTGATGGCCGCGCAGTCGCTGAATTTAACCGAAGTGGTTGCCAAGCAAGGCGGTGCTTACGGATTGTTTGAATGGTTTTTTATACCGCTCTTCCCGCTTTTTGTGATTCAGTTTATCGCGGGTGTGGCCGAAACCAATCGTCATCCGTTTGACGTCGCTGAGGGGGAATCTGAAATTGTGGCGGGGCCGCTAGTCGAATATTCCGGCATGACGTGGTCATTATTTTTCTTAGCTGAATACGCAAACATGTTGTTGGTTGCGGTTATTTCTGCGCTGCTATTTTTGGGCGGTTGGCTGTCACCATTTCCGCAGTCATGGGGATTTTTAGGCGAAGCGTCTATCCTTTGGCTTTTTGCCAAGCTGGCCGTGCTGATGTTTATATTCTTGTGGATACGCGCGTCATTTCCGCGTTATCGTTATGACCAAATTATGCGGCTTGGCTGGAAGGTATTTATCCCAATTACCATTGTGTGGATAGTGGTCACGGGCGTGATGCTGATGGAGCCGATACGAAATATCGCGCCGTTTTCAATTTGGTTTGGAAAGTAACAGGACACAATATATGTGGGATAGAGCCAAAGATATTGCCAATACTTTTTTGCTAACCGAGCTATTGCAGGGCTTGCGATTGACTGGGCGTCATCTGTTTGAACGCAAAATTACAGTGCAATTTCCGGAAGAGAAAACGCCGCAAAGTCCGCGCTTTCGTGGCCTTCATGCGCTGCGTCGCTATGAAAATGGCGAGGAGCGCTGTATCGCCTGCAAGCTGTGTGAGGCGGTTTGCCCGGCGTTAGCGATTACGATTGAATCTGAACAACGCGCCGACAACACGCGCCGCACCACCCGGTACGATATTGATTTAACTAAGTGTATTTTTTGTGGCTTCTGCGAAGAGTCATGCCCGGTGGACGCCATCGTCGAAACCCATTTGCTCGAATATCACGGCGAAAAACGCGGTGATCTTTATTACACCAAACCGATGTTGTTAGCAATCGGCGACAAGTACGAAGCAGAAATTGCGAGTCGTCGGGCAGAAGATGCAAAGTACCGGTAACGTTGGCTGATGTTGCGCGTTCATTGTTATGTGTAGCGGGGAAATAAACTTTAATAAAATTTTGCATGACCAAATTCAGCGTTGAATGCCACACGCCAAACCAAAATAACAAATCCATAAACACATGTCTTTTCAGCTAATCACTTTCTACCTCTTTTCCTTCGTACTCATTGCCGGTGCGCTCGGTGTGATTACCTCGCGTAATCCAATTTATGCGGCGCTATTTTTAGTGCTGAGTTTTGTCACGGCAGCGGGGCTGTGGATGTTGTTGTTTGCGGAATTTTTAGCGCTGACGTTAATCCTAGTTTATGTCGGTGCGGTGATGGTGCTATTTTTGTTTGTGGTGATGATGCTTGATATTAATTTTGACAAGCTACGCGAAGGCTTTCGACAAAACGCGTTTGTAGCGGCGCTGGTAGGGCTGGTAATGTTGGCCGAAATGGCAATCTTGCTTTCAGGCAGGGCGATGGGGCTAACCACGGCGATGCCTGGTGCGCCAGCAGCTGTATCTAACACCAAAGAATTAGGCCGCGTGCTTTACACTGAATATTTGCTGCCCTTTGAATTGTCTGCGGTGGTGTTGGTTATTGCCATGGTCGCGGCTATTGCGCTAACGCTGCGTGAAAAGCGTAGCGCTAAGTCGCAAGATATCAGCGCGCAAGTCCGCGTCAAACGAAATGATCGCCTAAAAATTATTAAGATGGACGCCACCGTTGAGTTACCCGCGGTCGGTGCAACAGTGGCCGACATTGCTACTGAATTACCTAAACAATAGTGGCCATCATCACCATGATAAAAGCACGTCGCACATCACGGAGCACGCGTTGATTACCTTATCTCATTACTTGGTCTTATCCGCCATTCTGTTTTCGATTTCAATGGCAGGCATTTTTTTGAATCGAAAAAATCTGATTGTGTTGCTCATGTCCATTGAGCTGATGCTTCTCGCAGTGAATATGAATTTCATCGCCTTTTCGCATCACTTGCAAGATTTGAATGGCCAAGTATTTGTGTTTTTTATTCTGACTGTAGCGGCAGCGGAGTCGGCGATTGGTTTAGCAATATTAGTGATCCTTTTCCGTAACTTAAAGAGCATTAACGTGGAAGATATTGGAACATTAAAAGGCTAGTATTGGCGGGCGTTAACAGGCATTTATTGTTGAAAATGGCCGCCAATAAAGGGGTTTTTATTTTGCATAAACCTGAGCAATCCCAATTGCGCTCAACATGCCAGTCTGTCTTGCAAGTAAGTTATTGGCTGTATGTAACTGCACCGCGTTCGGCAACAAGCAGGCTGTGGCCGGATAGAAGATTTTTAGAGGCACCAACATTTGCGTTCAACATTCATTAGTTAATCCACCGAAACATGATCGAACATAAATTCGCCTTACTCGCTGTGCCCATGTTGCCACTCGTCGGTGCCATCTTGGCGGGTTTTATCGCGCCAAATCTGGGACACACATTGGGTCGTACATTCGCCCATAGTGTGGCAATACTTGGCGTGCTTGGCGCATTTATCTTGTCGTGTTTTATTTTTCAAGATGTGTTGGCCGGCAAGAGCTTTAACGGCGCTATTTATACATGGCTGGTCACTGATGGTGTTCGTTTTGAAATAGGCTTTCTCGTTGATTCACTGACTGCCACCATGATGTTGGTGGTCACATTCGTCTCGCTGATGGTGCACATTTACACCATTGGCTACATGAAAGATGACGACGGCTACACCCGTTTTTTCGCCTACATTTCGCTATTTACGTTTGCGATGTTAATGCTGGTGATGGCGAATAATTTCTTGCAGCTATTTTTTGGCTGGGAGGCGGTCGGACTGGTGTCGTATTTGCTGATTGGCTTTTGGTACAAACGACCCACTGCGATCAAAGCTAACCTCAAAGCTTTCCTTGTCAACCGTGTAGGCGACTTCGGATTTTTAATTGGTATCGGGCTCATCTTTGCCTATTTCGGTACGCTTGATTACAAAGCCACATTCGCGCTCGCAGAAGGCTTCAAAGACACAATTATCTCGCCCATACCAGGTTGGGAGTGGTCGCTTATTACCGCAATTTGTATTGGACTTTTTATCGGCGCGATGGGTAAATCGGCGCAGTTTCCGTTACACGTATGGCTGCCAGATTCCATGGAAGGCCCCACACCTATCTCCGCACTTATTCACGCGGCTACCATGGTGACGGCGGGTATTTTTATGGTGGCGCGCATGTCGCCCTTGTTTGAAATGTCAGAGACCGCACTGTCGTTCGTGCTCATCATCGGTGCCATCACCGCGCTGTTCATGGGTTTTCTTGGCATTGTGCAAAATGATATTAAACGGGTCGTGGCGTACTCCACATTGTCGCAGTTAGGCTATATGACAGTTGCGCTCGGCGTCTCGGCGTATTCGGCGGCGATTTTTCACTTGATGACACACGCGTTTTTCAAAGCATTGTTATTTTTGGGCGCAGGCTCGGTCATCATGGGTATGCATCACAATCAAGACATGCGCTACATGGGTGGGGCGTGGAAGTACATGAAGATCACCTGGATAACGTCGCTGATCGGCTCGCTCGCGCTAATTGGTACGCCGTTTTTCTCCGGATTTTATTCCAAAGATTCCATCATCGAGGCGGTCAAGCACGCTACTATTCCCGGTGCCGGCATTGCCTATGTTGCGGTTGTGTTGGGTGTCTTCATTACCGCGTTTTATTCATTCCGCATGTACTTCTTGGTGTTTCACGGCAAGGAGCGCTACCACGACATGCCGCATGATCCGCACCACGCGGATGAACATGAGCACCACGGTTTGGCAAAAGGTGAGAAGCCTCACGAAAGTCCGTGGGTGGTGTGGGTGCCATTGGTGCTGCTGGCGATACCGTCTGTTTTTATTGGTTTACTGACTATTCAGCCGATGTTATTTGGAGATTTTTTCGAAGGCGTGATTGTGGTGTTTCCGAACCATGATTCGTTGGCTGGTTTGCGTGAACATTTCACGACGTGGGCGGCGATGGCGCTACATGGTTTCCAGACGCTGCCATTTTGGATGGCGTTTGCCGGTGTGGCGCTCGCATGGTTTTTTTACATGAAGCGCCCGGATATTCCGGCGGCGATTCAGAAAAAATTTAGCGCGATTAATACGCTACTTGAAAACAAATACTACCTAGATCAATTTAATGAAACCGTATTCGCCGGCGGTGCAAAAAAATTAGGCTACGCGCTCTGGAAATTTGGTGACGTCACTATCATTGACGGCATTATGGTCAATGGCACTGCCAAGGCGATCGGCTGGTTCTCCGGCGTGGCGCGACAAATACAAACAGGCTACTTGTATTCCTATGCGTTCTGGATGATTTTGGGGGTGTTTGGATTACTCACCATCGTGTTCTTGAAATTGGCGTAATCGAAAAATAAATGCAAACAAGTTCATACCTACTTAGCTTGACCATCTGGGTGCCCATCATCGTGGGCATATTAGTGTTGTGCTGTTATCGTGAGGAACATAAGTCACTTGCGCGCTGGGTGGCGCTGGCGGGTAGCGTGTTGAGCTTCATTGTGACAATCCCGCTCTGGCTGGGCTTTGACAACACTACCGCCGCTATGCAATTTGTCGAGCGCTATCTGTGGATACCGCGCTATCAAATCCACTATGCACTAGGTGTAGATGGATTATCGATGCTGTTTATTTTGCTCAATAGCTTCATCACGATATTAGTGGTGGTGGCCGGCTGGCGCGTGATCGAAGAAAAAGTGGCGCAATATTTCGCTGCATTCTTGATCATGTCGGGCCTGATTAACGGCGTATTTGCAGCAATGGATGCGATATTGTTTTACCTCTTTTTTGAGGCGATGTTAATCCCGATGTTTCTCATCATCGGTATTTGGGGCGGCCCACGTCGGGTATATGCGGCGATGAAATTTTTCTTATACACCCTGCTTGGCTCGCTACTAATGTTGGCAGCACTTATTTATTTGTACAACATTACGAACGGCAGTTTTAACATCGCGGATTACCATCTTGTCCCGCTCAGCATGAACGCGCAAATCCTTATTTTCTTGGCCTTTTTCGCCTCATTCGCGGTCAAAGTGCCGATGTGGCCGGTACACACATGGTTGCCAGATGCGCACGTAGAGGCGCCTACCGGTGGCTCAGTGATCTTGGCTGCAATCACGCTCAAAATTGGCGCGTATGGTTTCCTCCGTTTTAACTTGCCTATCGCACCTGATGCCGCATACGCCTTATCCGGCATGATGATTGCCTTGTCATTGATTGCCATTGTGTATATCGGCTTTGTTGCACTCGCGCAGTCAGACATGAAAAAGCTCGTCGCCTATTCCTCCATTTCGCATATGGGATTTGTGACGCTTGGTTTTTTCTTATTTAATTCGCAGGGAATTGAAGGCGGCCTCATCCAAATGATTTCCCACGGCTTTATTTCCGCCGCGATGTTCTTGTGTATTGGCGTGCTGTATGACCGGGTGCATTCACGTGAGATATCAGCCTACGGCGGTGTGGTGAACACCATGCCGAAGTTTGCGTTTTTTGCGGTATTTTTTGCGATGGCAAATTCGGGCTTGCCGGCAACCTCAGGTTTTGTCGGCGAATTCATGGTGATTTTAGGTGCGATGCGCGTTAATTTTTGGTATGCGTTTGCTGCCGCTACTACGCTTATCTTAGGTGCCGCTTACACGCTGTGGATGGTCAAGCGAGTCATATTTGGCGAGATTGCGAACGACAATGTACGCGGGTTGATTGACATCAACGCACGTGAGTTTTCAATATTGGCGGTGTTGGCACTCGCGGTGCTGTTCATGGGGGTGTATCCGAAACCCTTCACTGATGTGATGCATGTTTCTGTAGATGCACTCATAAAGCACGTTGCTCTTGGCAAGTTGAACTAAGCAAATATCATGATGACACTTGCACAAATTAATTTAGAAATCGCACGGCCTGAAATTGGCTTACTCATCTTCACTTTTGTG
>Ga0105049_10001968_pt1 | contig 24333 bp, 14 predicted proteins | sample MAT06_FD_78087 | JGI IMG/M metagenome (GOLD analysis project Ga0105049, IMG submission 78087) | Freshwater microbial communities from Lake Fryxell liftoff mats and glacier meltwater in Antarctica - MAT-06 | ecosystem: Environmental > Aquatic > Freshwater > Ice > Liftoff microbial mat | place...
ATGGAGAAGTCGCGGCCGGAATCATCGGCGCGGCGAAGAATTACATTTTGATTAGTTTCAAAGGGGACGCCGGGAACGAGCACGAGATCGGTGGCTATGGTGGCGTTGTGCCGCGCGTCGTTGCGGATATCAAAGGGGCCGAAGGAGTTGTTGTTCACGCTGTTACATCCGGTAAAAAAAGGAAGGAAGAGCAAACCCGTGGCGAGCGTCCGAATCCGCGAGAACGTAACATTAGTAGCTGGGTTGGGTGGGTTGGTCATTGTAAGTCCGGATATCGGGGTGGTCTGGTTGCAAGAAAAGCCAGAGACCACCGGGGTAAGAGGGGAAGGCGACAGGTGTACCGCCGATCGCTTAGCTCGAAAAATAGAGAGTTGGGTCGTCAACAAGCGAAGGCGAGCGAAGAAATACTAAGTGGGGGAGCTAATAGACGCTTACCCCAGCCGTGCGGCGTTGGTATGTTTTAAGAACGGAGGCGGTGGCGACGGCCGCAAGTACGAGCGCAAGGGCTGGGATAAAGGGGCTGAGGATGTTAAAGGTGAGTTGATAAAGGACCAGCGTGGCAATGAGGCAGAGGGCGCAGGCGGTGAGCACCGTGAGGCAGAGTAGAACCTGGCGCGTGCGAAATCGGGCGGCCAGAAGTACGCCGCTGATAGCGGCGGCCGCCGCGGCGAGTATGACCCAACGGCCTGGGAGCATGGTGATGCTATTACCGGAGAGGATGGTTTCAACCGCGGCGACGTGGGTGTAGCACCCTGGGATCAGTCTGCCGTTGGGGAGTTTCAGGTAGTCGCCGAGGTTGTCGGAAGACTTATGAAAGTCGGCGACGACCACAAACTTGTCCTTTACCAAGCTGTCAAACTCGGCATCGGAGAGTTTATCTATCGCGCTGAGATCGTGGGTGACGGGGGTAAAGAATGAGTCGCCGGGAATTTCTATAATTATATTTCCCGCTTCATCGCCGGCCATGATGCCCACGTTGATGTCTTCTTCGAAGAAAGATGTTCCTGCGGCACTCACTCCCGCGAGCATGAGCGAGCGAGGGAGCCCGAGTGTCGCTGAAGTTGGGTCGGCGGCCTCTTGGGTTGCGGTGAACTCGGCAGCGCGGCGACGGAGGGCATCTTGCACGGGGTGCGGCTGAATGATCTCGATAACCGGGTGGTCGCCGACTCCGGAGACATAACCAATGATCGGTCGTGGGGTGGCACCTGATTCAGTTTTTTCGGGAAGTTGACGGGTGGCGGCCGCGTCAGCGGCGGCGAGTAAAGCGATAGCGAAGCCCATTGTTGGCGGGTAACCCTGCGGGGTCGGCGTGTTGGTGGGGGGTTCTACCGGTACGCGGGGGGCAGCGAGTTGTAACTGTGCGATCAGGTTACCACCCAGTGGTGATGAAAGGGCAACGGCGGGGTGGGACGCCGCCGCGATGAGGGGATTGACTCGTTCATCGAGAGGACCGTCGGGCCTGAACGGGCCGGCGGTTACGATCGGGCCGAAGCGGAGGGTTTGAAATCTAGCAAGGTTCTCGGCGAGGAGGGAGGTGGGGCCGTCGCCGGCCGCGGCGTCATTCTTGGCTAGGAAAGTGATATCAAAGCCGACAGCGGCAGGGGCGGCGCGTGCGAGGCGCTTTGTGAGGAGAGCGAGGGCCGCGCGCAGGGCAGGTTTGCGCTCGCTATTAAGCGCGCGTGGGCCAAGGGGTGCGACGATCTCGGCTAGGTTCGTTTTCTCTGTAAACGCGATAATAAGCGAGTTGCGGGCAACCGCAGGGAGTGTGGGTGCGCCTAGAACGCCGGATTGCAGGCGTAAGTACGACTTTTGGAGTGGGGTACTGAAAATAACAGCGATGCCGATGGTGAGCACCATAGGCGTGAGGGTCAGGAGTGTTACGAGGAGGCTGGTGCGGGGGTTGAGGCCGATCCATCCGCGGACGCGTCGCGACAAGACATAACTAATGCTCGACCAGCGGGCTTCCACCGCTTCGCCGCGTAAGTACCTGTCAAGGTCGGCGCGAAGGCGGGCGACCGAGCGGTACCTGTCGGCAGGGTCTTTAGCGAGAGCGCGGGCGACGATGCACTCGAGGTCGCCCTTGAACGAGCGATCGTGCTCGCTCATTGGCCGCGGGGCGAGCGTGCGGATGATCGTAACTGCCTGCTCGGTGGTGCCGGAGCTTACGCTGGGGTATGGCAGCACGCCGGTGAGAAGCTGGTAGAGGACCACTCCCAAGGAATAGACATCGGAGCGTTCGTCGGGGACGCAGTGGGAGCACTGCTCGGGGCTCATATATTCGAGTGTTCCCGCTGGCGCGGCCGGGGCAACGAGGGAATTAGGATCGCGAGCGTCGGGTGGAGCGGCCGGACGGGCGATGCCGAAGTCAATTATTTTAGGTTGAGGCAGCAAACGGTGGACCGAGAACGACCCGGTGTGGCTGTCGTGTTCTCCTTCCTCAACGGTGGTATCGCTGGTGGCGTACTCGGCGATAATAATATTACTTGGTTTGAGATCGCGATGGATGACGCGGTGGCGGTGAGCGTGCTCGATGGCTTCACAGACCCGCATGAAAAGGTGGATACGCTGGGTGGTTGAGAGGTCGCGACGACGTGCAAACTCAGTGATGCTCACCGCGCCGGGAACATACTCCATCACAAAATAAGGAACCAGGTGCCCGCCGGGGTCGGCGGGGCCGCTCCCGGGGCTGGGCGGGGAATGAGGGGGCGAGACAAACTGCCCCGCGGTGAAGATCTGGGCGATGCCGGTGTGGGTGAACTTCGCGAGAATCTTCGATTCGGCGATGAAACGTTCGGCCATCTGCGGCGTCGCGACACCGCCGCGAATTACTTTTACCGCCACCCGCCGGTTGAGTTGAGTATCTACTGCCTCGTAGACCCGGCCCATGCCCCCGGCACCGACCTCACGCATGAGCCGGTAGACACCTAGCTGCAGGGGCAAGCTGAGCGACCGCGAATCCGCGCCGGGGCGGGCACCTTCGTCTATATTGCTGCTATCGAGGCGGTGATTGGGCCAGGTGGTGGCGGAGGGCTCTTCATAGTGGGCGCGGGGCGCGAGCTCGTGCGGGGCCGGAACCTGTGATAAGTCGTGGGCGTCTTGGAGATCAACGGTGTTGGGTAATGAGACGCCGTGGGGGCGTTGAATTGGTGCTGAAGCGGGGCTTGTGGGTGAGGCAGCGGGGCGTGGGGCATCTGGACCGAGATTTTGGCCCTGAGATTGGGTCGGGATTAATTCGTTAGACTTTGACAAGGGGAGCAACACGGTAGTCTCTTTCTAATCGCGGGATACAGCAAGTGACGCGATTCGAGCGCGAAGCAGGCGCGTAGCTTGCTCGCGAAGAAAGAGACGGTTTACGGCTGCATCGGCGCGCTTAGGAGTTTGCGGTGGCAATTTGGGAAAGAAAGCTGGCTTGGTGCGATGGCAGGATTAGGTAATCGTTTAAGTCTTTGGTAGAATGGGAACTTGGGAAGTTTTTATATAGCGAAATCTTCGTAGCGGGCCACCCCCGGGGAATAAGGGGGTGCAGGCAAGAGGGGCGGGGTTAATTAGTTGATTCAGGCGCACGGCGTGCGCTCGGACCAGTAAGCCGCGTAGGAGTCTGATAGATAGAGGTGGGTGTCGCGGTAAGACTCTATTATATTGTCTCCACGAGTTCTTATAAGTGATGCGGATGAAGTGAGGTTGGAAGTACTCGCGCATTCTCAGGGCGGAGTATGGCGGTCTCTGATGTTTATGATGCGCTGACTAGCAAGCGCGTGTACGAGAACGCGATGGCGCACGAGGTGGCGCGTGGGATTCTGCTTCAGGGTGCGGGGACACACTTTGACCAGCGGATCATCGATGCGTTTCTACGGGTTGAGGCGCAGTTTAATTATATTAAGATGACATGGAACGAGGACGCCCACGGGGACGGCCTGCGCGTGGCCGCCTGAGCGCGGCGGCGCGGATGCCGCGGCTGAATGGGGGGGCCGCCCGCAGCGGGATTCATTTGCCGGTAAATGAGCTTATTGCGCGGATGTAACGCCGCGAGCGACGCGCCAAACTGCTTTTTATGTTGGCTACCCCGGGCTCTGTGAAACGTGCCGGATACTGAACTCATCAGCTACTTACGTTGTGCGAAGAGCCACGCGGGAAGGCGAGGGTCGGCATAGGCCGCGTCCCACGAGTTATGATTCACTCCGGCGAACTCTGTATACTCGATCGTGGTTGAGCCCGCCTTGCGCAGGGCCGCGACGGCGATGCGAGACTGATCGGGAAGAACGATGTCGTCGGCCCCTCCATGGAAGGCCCATGCGGGCATTTTATTCAGTTGAGGTATGATCCGCTGCGGGTCGATGTAACCGCAGATGGGCACGATCGCAGCAAACGTTCCCGGCGATTTGCTGCTGATGGACCATGTCCCCGCCCCGCCCTGCGAAAGTCCGGTTAAGTAAACGCGTGAAGGGTCGGTGCGATAGCCGGCCTGGGCCTTGGCGATACCTTCCATTACCTGCTCAGTGTAATCTTCCCATTGCTTTTCCGGGTCGGGCTTTTGGGGGAATAAAATTACGGCTGGCCAGCGGCTGTAATTTTGCATCACCGCGCGGCCAAGCCCTTGGCTGACCTGTTTCCAACCGTCGGTGCCGCACTCTCCTTTGCCGTGCAGGAAGACGATCAGCGGGAGTGGGGCAAGGGTTTTCGCTGTCGGCTCTTGGGGGGTCCTTTCGGTGAAACTTCCCAGCGGGTCAGGGTGGTAGACGACCCACAGCATGCGAGTGCCATCGGCCGCGGCAATGGAGAGAGTTTTTTGAGTGAACCCTGCGGTATCTTTCGGACCCGAATCGTAATAATATGATTTATGAAGTGGGTTCATGTTCTCACGGTTGGCCGGAGTGGGGATGGCGGGGCTGGCGCAGCCAACGGCTCCCACCCCCCCGATCGCTCCAGCCGCGCCCAGCATCCCGATCATCCCCAGCAGAACGCTCCCGGCGGCGCGACGGAGTGAGCGAGCGAAATGAAAGAGATTGGTATTCACGGTGATGAGGAGAGTAGCCATCGGCCTAGCGGCCATTTGTCTTCTGTACGCTAGCAACAGGCGGGACACGCATGAAGGAAATCCGCCGCGATTCGCTCATAGGAAGGGCGGTTTGTGTTCGCGCGATGTATTGCATGGTTTAGCGGCTACTCTGCCGGTACACAGTGATGTGGAGCGGAGCGTTACACCTTGCTCACCCGGTGTCACCCAACCCCAGGTGCCGACCGTAAGCCTTGAGCATGCGCCGCAGCACGAGGTGTTCTTCCGGGCGGCTGAGTCGCGGGGATTCTTTGATCCACGCCGCGGCATCTTTACGTGCCATCGTAAGCAACTGACGGTCGCGGGTTAAGTCGGCCACTTTGAAGGGTGGCAGGCCGCTCTGCCGCGAGCCAAAGATCTGACCGGGGCCTCGTAGTTCAAGATCTTTTTCTGCGAGGTGAAAGCCATCGGTTGAGCGCTCGATGGTGGTAAGGCGCTCGAGCGCCTCGGGGGTAGTTGGGTCGGCGATCAGGAAACACTCGGATTGGGCTCCACCTCTTCCCACGCGGCCGCGGAGCTGATGTAACTGCGCGAGCCCGAAGCGGTCGGCTTGTTCGATGACCATTACGGCGGCGTTGGGAACGTCAACGCCAACTTCAATTATGGTTGTGGCAACCAGGCAGTCGATGAGGCCTGCGCGGAACCGCTCCATGATGGCCTCGCGAAGCTGCCGCGAGAGTTGGCCGTGCATCATCGCGATGCGTTTTCCCGGAAGGTAAGTCTGTTCAAGGTCGGTCGCGAGCGTTGTAATATCGCGGAGAGGCGGCCCCGCGGACAGGGGCGGAGCGATACCGGCCGGAGCCATGCCCCCGATGCCTTCTTGAGCGGGAAGCGGCTCGATGGCGGGAAGGAAGCCCAGCTCGCCGTCGCTTGATTGCGCGCCACCGGGGGGGTAGATAGCTGGAGCGACAACGTAAGCTTGTTCTCCCGCGTTCAGGCGTGCTCTGATGTGGGCGTAGATTGCGGTGCGATCGGCGAAACTGGCGACCTTGGTGGTGATCGGCTTTCGGCCCGGGGGCAGGCCTTGGATGGAAGAGACATCCAGATCACCCAGTAACGTAATTGCAAGCGTGCGGGGGATGGGCGTGGCGGTCATCACGAGCACGTGCGGAGTTGAACTTACATCGCTGGCCTGTTCGCGGAGCGCGGCCCGCTGCACCACGCCGAAGCGGTGCTGCTCATCGATAATCGCCACCGCCAGCGACTTAAACCGAACTGTGCTCGTAAGTAGGGCGTGGGTGCCGATGAGAATATCAATGGCCCCCTCGGCCAAGCGGGCGAGCATCGGTTCGCGCGCGGCTGGGGCGACCGACCCGGTGAGAAGCTCTACCCGCACACGAGAGCCTTCAAGGATGCGGGTGATTGAAAGATAATGTTGCTCCGCGAGCAGTTCTGTGGGTGCCATGAGGCTGGCCTGCGCACCCGAGGAGACCGCCATAAGCATGGCGTACAGGGCCACGATCGTCTTTCCGCTGCCGACATCGCCCTGAACGAGGCGGTTGGTCGGGATGGTGCGAGAGAGATCGCGGGCGATGTCGCTGATCACCTCATCTTGCGAGGGGGTCAGGGTAAAGGGAAAGCGCTCGCGCAGATGCTTGTCTATCCCCTTGTTCCACTTGAGGGCGGGGGCGCGCAGCGATGTACGCAGGTGCGCTCGTTTCATCTGCACGCCAAGCTGTAACAAAAGCAGTTCGTCGTAAGCTAACCTTCGTCGCGAACGCGGCACATCCTCTTCGCTTGCCGGCGTATGCTGCATCTGGTAAGCCTCGCGAAGCTCCGGGAGCGCACGCTCGGCGCGATACTCAGCGGTCAAGTGATCCTCGATGAGCGGCAGGCCCACTGGCAATGCGCGCTCAATCAAACGTTCGATCGCGGCGGATTTGATGTTTTCGTTGGCGGGGTAGATTGGCCGCATGCGTTCTTCCCGAACGGGGGGCTCTTCCTCGCCGGGCTTAATTACTTCCCACTTGGGGTTGGCCATCTGGAGGCCAGGCCCACGTTTTTTCACCTTCCCCTGCACCCGAAGTCGAACGCCGGGTACCACCACTGATTTCATAAATGACTGATTGAACCAGACCAGATCGAGCCGCCCACCGTCGGTCCCGTCGTGGAGCACGGCCTCAAACCGCGGTCGCCCGGCGCGCACAAGGCGCGTGGCGGTTACATCGCCGCGTGCGGAAACCACTTGGTCGGGGGTTAACTCGCCGATGGGGCTTTCCGCCTCGATTTTTTCGTGCCGCATTGGCAGGTGGGCGATCAACCTACCTAGATTGGTAAGGCCCAGCGTCCGCAGCGAATCCGCCTGGCGTGGCGTGATGCCCGGCAGGTGCTCGACCGGAGTTGTAAGTTGGGCCGCGACTTCGCTCAAGGGTTGCTCACCACCGTCGCGGTCACCCTCATATCGGCACGACCGGATTCATGTAATGTTATGTTTTGGCAAGGATGACGGCTGCGTTCTGCCCCGAGAACGACCCCGAGCAGACCAGTACATGGGTTATGTTATGCTGTTCGTTGGCCCATTTCTTCCTGCCCGCGCCCAGCGGCGCGGTCGAGCCAGCGTTCGCCGGGCCCGCATCATCGGTGAATATTATTGCCGCCGCAGGGAGTGTGTTGTGATGTAAGCACAGGGCGGCGACTGAGACCGCCAGCCCGCCGCCGCCTGATGAGCAATCCCCCAGCATCGGCGGCAGGGTGACCAGTGGAAGGGGGCGATGGCCGAACACTTCGCGCAATGCGGCAATCTCGTGCCGATCAACTTCCGGCACTCCCAGCGCCTGGGGCACCACCGCGTCGATACTTTCCGCCGCCAAGCCCGCATCTTTTAACGCTGCAAAGATCGCGAGCGCGAGCCCGTTTCTTCCACCTCGGGTGAGACTCTGCGCCGCGCCGAATCCCACGATACCGGCGTAAGCCCTTGCCCCACGACCGCGGGCCGCCTCGCTCCGCTCTAACATAAGTAATCCGCCCCCCTCGCCCGGAACTGTCCCCGGTGAAGCGGGGTTGTAGGGCTGGGGAACTCCCGACTCGGCCAATCGCCCTCGTAGGGCCGACCGAGCGAGACCCATCAAATTAACCTTTGATTCCGCGCCTCCGCTAAAGCAGGCATCGGCCGCACCCCGCCGGATCACCCGTTCGCTCTCACCGATACACAGAAGCCCGCTGGCCTCCCCGCATGTAATTGTATTGCTGGGACCCTCTGCGCCGTGCAGAATTGTTACATGGCACGCCAGCATGTTGGGCAGATACTTGAGCATCCAAAGCGGCTGCAAGTTCGCCATGCCGTTGCTGCCCCCGGTGGGGTCGCTCCCGGACCCCTCCAAACCTTCCGCCGGGGTCGCCACCGTGCCCCATTTACGAACGGAAAACTGGCCCTGCGCATCGATTGAACTCGCGAAGGCCGGACCGATTTCCGGTGCTTCCGCCGGTATTAAGCCCGCACCGATATGGCACCCGACGCGAGAGCTGGCGTAGGTAAGAGAAACCCCGGACGCGTCTCCCGCTTCGGGAGTCGTTGCCCTGGTGACCAGCTTTGCGTCCGATACCGCGTTCGCCGCGGCGATCACCGCCAGCTCGGTATCCCGCACCATCACCTTCACGGCCTTGCGGTAGTGCTTGGGTACAAAATCCTTGGCTGAGAGGCCCGCAGGCACTTCACTTGCTAGGGCACAAACCCCCGGAGTATCACCGACTTTTACTCGGCGAATCGGCTTTACCGCTGTCGGGCCTTCGTTAAGTCCGGCCCAGAGCAGTTGGGCACCAACTCCGTAGCCACTGATGACGCCGAGTCCTGTGATTAAAACAGAGGCCGGGCGAGGCTTGAGCGGCGTTCGATCAGCGGGGCGTGCGGAAGCCCCGGGCATCACCGGGGCTGCTGGGATGACCTGGGTTGAGGAGTTCGTTGAAACCATAACGGGCCTAAGTTTAGGGACCGCGTGGCGGCGGGCGAGTTTGGGCCGAATGGGTCAGTTCAGGGTGTTACCAAGGAAGGACGGTAGCGGCGTGTTCACGGGTATTATCGAGCGAGTGGGGGTTGTGAGGGCGAAGTTACCCGGGCCGTCGGGGCTCAGGATGCACATCGATGCCAGAGGCTGGTCTTACCGCGCTAAGCGGGGAGATTCGGTCGCTATTTCAGGGGCGTGCCTTACCTCAGTGGCGGACGTGGGTGAAGACGGGTTGTTGCTCTTTGATGCCGTTCCCGAAACGCTCGCGGCCACGATGCTCGGCGGGCTTGAGGTGGGGGCAAGGGTCAATTTGGAGTCTGCGGCGACGGTGGGGACGCTACTTGGGGGGCATTTAGTGCAGGGGCACGTAGATGGGTGCGGGCGGGTCGTGAGCATCGTAACGGAAGGGGAGTGGCGAGTACGTATTGCGGTACCGTCGTCGGTCATGGGATACTTGGCACCCAAGGGGTCGGTGTGCTTAGATGGAGTTTCATTAACTTTGGCGAGCGTTGATGTCGGGGCCTCCGCCATCGAGGTTGCGCTGATTCCTGTCACGCTTGAGAAGACCACACTGGCGGCGTGGCGAGTGGGTCAGCAGGTCAACATGGAAGCAGACTCCATGGCGAAGACAATCGTTCACTATCTCCGGCACTTTTCCGTCGGTGGAATGTCGAAGCAGGTTGATTGAGCGCGATACCTTACGCGAGAGTTATTATGAGAGACTATTTGCTTCATTTAGACTTGCGGAGCACCAGGCGCGTTAAGCCCATCGGACTATCAGCCGGGGGTGATCGGGGAATCATGAGCTGGCTAGCGCTCGCGATCAGGCGAGGTTTGTTGCGGTTTCGGCCGGGGTTCGCTGCGGCCTCATTGATCCTAAGTTCTGCGGTCGCCTTCGGTCAGACGCGGTGGGAGTCGTTTCCGGCGAGTGTAAGTACGTTGCCTGATGCAGCCGCCTTGCAAGCGCCTCCCTTGGTGTGGCCTCCGCGGCTGGGTGGCCAACCAAAGCTGGAGGGGCTCATTGAAGAGATCGATGCGCCGCTACGGCTGCGTGGAACCTATCAGCGGTTTACATTCTCGCAGCGAGAAGATGTGCATCATGAGGGCCTGCTCCGACTCAAGCAGCGGGCGGGGCTCACCACTCCACTTCGATACGTCCTGCCCGCCGCGGGCTCATGGATCTATTATGTTCCAGAACGACCAGCACCCGGCCCCGATGGCAAGGTAAGGATTAAGAAGAGCGATCGCAATCCCGCGACCATGACGCTGCAGTTTACATCAGCGCGGGTTACCGGCGTCGATGAAGAGGGCAAACCCGAGGTCGTGACGCTCGACAAGACGATGTTTTATTACTTGAAGCCCTCGTCCAACACCGCAGAACGCGGCGTCGCGCTTATCATGCCTGGGTTGCTCGGCACCCCGGAAGGTCCGATGGGCAAACTCACCACATTGCTTCGCGCGCAGGGGTGGGGGGTGCTGCGAATGCTCGCTCAGCCAGCAACTTTCGTAGAACCGGCGAGCTTTGAGCTCGACGTCGGGCAGCCGCCCGAGGCGCAGTTGCAGGGCATCATAACTTTGGCGGGCGAGCGGACGGCCGAGTGCGCCTACAGCGTGGAAGCCGCGTTTGGTTACCTGGAAACCAAGTTCCCGCAGTATGCCTCACTCCCTCGCGTGGCCGTGGGCTTTTCCGGTGGAGCACTCACGCTCCCCACCGTCATCTCGCGCGAGCCGGCGCGGTACGCCCGTGCGGTGCTCATCGGTGGGGGGGCCAACTTCTTTCTGATGACCCTCGAGACGAACTACAAGAACGTTACCAACGTGAACTATCATTGGAAATCGAACCAAGCCGATGCGCCCGCGCCCGGCGACCTCGCGCGGTGGAGCCAGGCGTATCTCTCCAAAAGCCCGCTAGATTCTTACTTTACCGCCGCGGTAATGAAAGATAAGCCAACCCTCGTCATCATGGGCGAAGCGGATTACGCGGTGCCAAGCCCCTTGGGCGATCTCCTGTGGGAACGGATGGGCAAGCCCGAACGGATCGTGGTGCCCGATGGCAGCCACGAGTTGCTCTTCGTGGTCGTGCCGAATTACTTTGATCGAGTGATGGAGTTCATCGGGGGGAAGTAAGTCAACGCGTGAGATGGGGCCGGAAGCGAACTAGCATCTCGCGGAGTGAACGGGGTTGCTCGGGGTTGGCGGAGCGGAAGGCCCAGCTCGGTGGCGAAACTGAGCACAACTCAAGCCCGTTGCGACTTCCGCCCGATACCATTCCATGCCCGTAGCGTCCCCCGATCTGTGTTCGCTTTCGTTATCTCCCGCCGTGCCTGCATTTCGCTCAACACAACACAGAGGTGAATCGCCGCAGCCGCCCACACTCGTAGATGTCGCGGGTAAGCATCTCTACTTCATCGGCGTGGGTGGCTCGGGCATGTCGGGCCTCGCGCAGATGCTCGCCAAGCGAGGGGCCATAGTTGCCGGGTCAGACAAGGAAACCTCTGCCGTCACCGCCGCGCTTGAGGCAATGGACATTGCAGTCTCGCTTGACCAGCAGTTTGGCACCCTTCCCGCGGCATGCGATGTCGTGATTGCTTCCGCCGCGATTAAGCACGATCATCCTCAGATCCTCACCGCGCAGTCACGCGGCGTTCCATTGATGTCCTACGCGCAGGCGCTAGGTCAGACGATGCGAGGTTCGACGGGGCTGGCAGTCGCGGGAACACACGGCAAGAGCACAACAACGGCGATGCTGGGGTGTGCCTTGGTGGATGCGCGGCTCGATCCAAGTGTAATTGTGGGTGCCACCTGCCCGCAGCTTTCGGATGGCTCGCTGGCGCCACGCACCGCCCCGGTGGGCTTTCGTTGCGGCTCGAGCAGGGTGCCCGCGGGCCTGCTGAGTGGAGCTCCGGGGCTGCTGGTGGCGGAGGCGTGCGAATATAACCGCTCGTTTCATCACGTTTACCCCACGCTGGCTTGTATTAACAATATCGAAGCGGACCATCTTGATGTCTACGGCACGCTCGACCAGGTTGTCGCATCTTTTCGGGAGTTCGCAGGGCTGCTTCCCAGCGCGGAGGAGGGCGGCAAGCTGCTTATTGGTCACGATGGCGCGCACCGCCGCGAAGTAACTTCGGGCCTGAAGTGCGAAGTCCACAGCATCGGGTTTCACCCGGGGGCTGACTGGTGCGTTGCTTACGATGCTCGAACGCGTGAAGTTCTCGTCACGCACGAGGGCCTTGTCGCGGGCTCGTGGATTAACACGCTGGCGGGGGCTCACAACGCAAGCAACGCCGCGAACGCTTTTGTACTTGGCTTGTGGGCCGGTGCCGACCCCACGCTGCTCGCCGCGTCGCTGAGCAAGTTCGCGGGCGCGGATCGCCGCATGCAGTTTATGGGTCAACGTATGTTGCCCGCTTCGCAGGGCGGGGGCAAGGTGCGGGTGTTTGATGATTATGGTCACCACCCTACAGAGATCGAAGTTACATTGCGTGCATTTCGTGAGAGCGAGGCTCCGCACCACCGCGATGGCCGGCTCATCGTGGTCTTCCAACCGCACCAGCACAGCCGCACCCGGCACTTGCTCGAAGAGTTCGCGGCGAGCTTTGAGAACGCCGATTTGGTGCTGGTCCCGCATATTTACTTTGTTCGAGACAGCGAGGAAGAACGCCAGCGCGTAGCCGCGGGTGATTTGGTTGATCGCCTTCGCGCCAAGGGAATTAACGCGATGCATCTGTACCCCTTTGAAGCCATTACCCAGCACCTGCTCGCGGCGGCGCGTGATGGAGACGTGGTGGTGGTAATGGGGGCGGGGGATGTCTGGCGCATCGGCAAAGATTACCTCGCCGCTTGACGTGAAGCGTTTCTCCTGCCGGTCGCTTTCGTAGTGGCCGTCTTCTTGCGAGCCGCTTTCGTTCCTCCTACGCCGGGGAGCGTCTGCTCAAGTTCAAAGTAAGCCTTCCACGGGTCTGGGCTGGCGGATTTGCTTAGTATTATGTTTTGCACCGTGTGGGCGGCGATGTTTGTGAGTTGAGAGAGCTGCGCCCAGGTGATGGGTACGGAGACAGGCCCCCGCTCGCGGGCGCGCGCTGAATACGCTGCGATCGAAGTTGCACCATTGGTATTGCGGAGGTAATCAACATAAATGCGCCCGGCCCGCAGATCCTTGCGAACCAGGTGCGTGAAGGCCTCCGGTTGCTCCGCAGACATAAGCGTTGCCACCGTCCGCGCAAAGTCATGCGCCGCCTCCCAAGGGCATGCTGGGCGCAGCGGTGCTACCACATGCAAGCCCTTGCCCCCGGAAGTCTTTACAAAACACGTAAGTTTTACCGCCGCCAGAATCTCCCGCACCCAACGCGCCCCCTTACGCAGCTGCGTGATGCTAACGCCAACGCCGGGGTCAAGATCAAACGTAATAGAATCGGCAAGCTCAAGCCGCCCGACTGTACAACCCCACGGATGAAACTCCACCGCACCCTTCTGCACCAACGTGATAAGCTCCTCGCGTGTTGAGATCAGGATAAACGGCTTTCCTTCCTCGTCAACAGGTGCGGCGGGATCGCCAAATCCCGGTTTCGCGTGGCGTTGAAAGAAACAGTCGATTCCTTGCTTGCCTGGCGCACGCGCCGATGTACACCGCAGGATGCTGAGGGGACGACCTTTGAGGTAGGGAAGAATTAATTCCGCAGCGCTATCGTAATATTGGGCAAGTTCAAGCTTAGTGGTGAGCGTGTTCGGGAAGACCGGGCGGTCGGGATGACTTATCACCACCCCGGCCACCACGACTTTGTTGAGAGCCGGTCGCTTGGGCGCCCCCTGCGGCGAGATCGAGACCGAGACGAGGCCGCTCGGCTTATGTCTGGAGGGAGATTTGGGAGGGTTGCCGCGCTTCATCGGTGAAGCAGCCATCGCGGCTGGCTCCTTATGAACTGGTTTGCTTGCCCGGCCGGATCGCCGCAGAGCATCGCCTTCCTTCGCAGTTACTTCAATGGTTACATCTCTAAGCGCCTTATCGCCGCGCACGCCCCGGAACGTTGCGTGCCGAAGTCGAATGTCGGGTGTCCACGCGGCGAACTCAACCTCCACCACGGTGGCTGGTGCGATCCAACATAATCCTATTCGCTCTTGGGGGGTTGGGCCGCGGTTAAGAAACGGGGCGGATGCCTGCAACTTGCTCAGGCGAGTGAACAGCGCGGCGCGGGTGCGATCGTCAAACCCCGTGCCCACAGCACCCACAAATGTAAGTTTATCGCCTTGGTACGCGGCGAGCGCGAGCGAGCCGACGCGGCGGGCATCGGTCGCGAGCGGTGTATAACCTACCACAATGAACTCCTGACGATGAGAAAATTTACATTTCACCCAGTCCCCGTGACGCCCGGAGAGATAGGGGCTGTCCGCGCGTTTGGAGATGATGCCTTCCAGACCTGCATTGCGGGCGCTCTCAAAGACGAGCTCCCCTTCGCCCACAATGTAATCACTTATGACGCACCGAGGATCGGTGAAGCTCCCGAGGAGATCGCTTAGCGCCGACTTACGATCCAAAAGTGGAAGTGATGTCAGGTCCCTTCCGTGCAGATAGAGCAAGTCGAATGCGCAGTAGGTTATGTCGGCCGGTGCTCGTCCCCCCACAGCGTTAGCCAGCCGATAGAACTCTGATATACCCTGCGTATTAAGCACCACCACCTCGCCATCGATAATGTAACTATCCGCATCGACCTGCTCGAAGGTGCGCGCCAGCCCGGCGAACTTGGCTGTCCAGTCAAGGCCCGAGCGGGTCATGAAGGCCGCGGGCTTCCCCGGTTGTTTCATAATAACTAAGCGGTACCCATCATACTTCACTTCATGGACCCATTGGGCACCCCTAGGCGGCGAAGCAGCGAGCTTGCAGAGCGCTGGCTTTAGATTCTGAGGAAAGGCCGCAAGCTGACCCGGCGATTCGCTTGACGCTTTAGTTCGCTCCTCACGCTTACGCTTCTTCGTTCCTGTGGCTCGCTTCGCTGCATGAACACGATCCCCCGGGTGAGCACGATCGTCGTACACCTGCGCTGGAGTTAATGTAACAGGTGGCGCACACCGGGCCTTATGGGCACGGGCTTTCGTGCGAGATTGCCTACCCGCATCAGTGGTCTTCGAGAGATTTGCCGTGCCCGAAGCGATCTCCTCCATCGTCCGCCCCGAGACCACACTCGTCTGCTCCTCGCGTACCAGCGAATCCCCGTCATCCTCGGCACTCTCATCAGGCGATTTCATCAGCAACCACATCGGCTTCGCCGCGTCCGCCTTTGCTGTACGTCGGAGAAGCCACTTTCCAGCGAGCCGCGTCCCGTGCAGTGTGAACGTAAGCGATCCTTTGCGTAGCGCGGCGGTTATGTCAGTATCGTCTGGTTGCCAAGTGCCCCTATCCCAGATCATCACCGTCCCGCCACCATACTCTCCCTGAGGAATGGTGCCCTCAAACGCGCCATACTCGACGGGGTGGTCTTCAACTTCGACAGCCAACCGCTTGACGGCCGAGTTGATGGATGGGCCTTTAGGCACCGCCCAAGACTTCATCACTCCGCCATGTTCGAGCCTGAAATCAAAGTGAAGGTGCGACGCGGCGTGTTTTTGAACGACGAACGAAAGCTCAGCGGCTGAGACCGCTGGTTTACCCCGCGGCTCTCCCGTGGTCGTAAAGTTTCGTTTACGTTTATACTCACGCAGTGTCATCGCGGCTTCTCAAGCCTTTGGCTTCTCAAACCGCTTTTTTCTTCCCACGATTGGGCGCTGGCGCGGGAGCACTTTTGCCAGCCGGGGTGGCGGGCTTCTTTTTCTTGGGCACAGGCTTTTCGCCGGTGGCGCTGGCCTTTGGGGGTTGGGCTTGCGGTGGTGAAGGTAAGCCTTTGGGCTTGCGACCAGCCAGACTGCGCTTGAGCAGTTCCATAAAGTTAAGCGGTGCCGTTGGTCCGCTCGCGGTTTCTGGCTGAAGGGCGGGGGGCAACCCCTTGCCGCCCTTTTCGGCGCGTTCGCGAATGTAGTCCATAAGCCTCTGCCGGTACTCATCCTGATATATTTCCGGCTTCCATTTGGTCGTCATCTCGCGTACCAACATCGCCGCGGTTTTGCGCTCCGCAGGCGAAACCCGCACGCCAGCCAGTGATGCCAGGCCTTGCAGCTCATCGGGCTTGCGCAGCTCTTGCGAATAACGGAGCAATATAAGCAACAGGTAATCGGGCCGGGCAAAGAGCCCTGCAATATACTGCCGCGTGCGAATGACTACCCGCGCGATTCCCGCACGCTGCGAATCAGTAAGCGCCTCGCGCAAGAGTGCGTAGCCCTTCGCTCCCCCTTTACCCGGGTCCAGGTAGTACGGCCGATCGTAGTAGATGGGATCTATCTCCTCCGCCGCGACGAAGCTCTCAATGTCGATGGTTTTGGTCACCTCTGGTGCTGCGTTCTTCAGCTCAGAATCTTTGAGCACGACGTAGTTACCGTCACTCACTTCATAGCCGTGAACTACCGAACTCCAAGGCACTTCCTCGCCCGTGTCTTCGTTGACGCGCTCATAGCGAACCCGCGCCTGGTCGCGGCTATCGAGCAAATGCAGTTGTAGATCACTCCTCTGTTCAGCCGGGTAGAGGTTGACCGGAATATTAACTAGTCCGAAAGTGATGTGCCCAGTCCAAAGCGGTCGTGCCATAGTCATTCCTCGTGCAGTCCACGCTTCCAATGTTTCAAGCCGACGCGACCGCTTGAAGATACCGATACCAGTAAAAGCACCGGTTTCTCCCATCCACCGATCCCCCAAAATACCCATCCACGCTGACCGAACGCACGAACACGCTCTCGGGGACGCTCTGTATATAGATAGCGCAATAGATAGACCCGATTCTGAAGAACTGCGAGGGGTTGGGATGAACGCGATCTCACTCAAGCGCGCTCAGCAAACCACATGCACGTCAACTTCACCAAACAATCCGAAAATCATCCGAACAGACGGCGACGCTTCGCGTATTATTTCTCAGAGCCTGACAGCAGAGCACCCGTATGCTTTTCAAAGGCTGGATCGGTTGGCGGTTTATTTGAGTGTCGTGGTGTTCAATCGTGAGTCTAAAAATTGTGGAGGCCCGATATGAAGGTTACCAACGGCGAGTGCATCGGCGTTCGAGTTGCAGCGTTCTGAGGCGGTACTGCCTACTCCCTTTCAAGATCAAGGACTACCGTGGATCAGGAAGCAACTTACCAGATTGAGAACGCAGGCCGCCACAAGGGGTCGAACCATCCCGACTTCCACCCGGTAGTTGGGTCGCTTATCAAGGTTCGCCGCGCTGCTAGGGTCCAACTGTTTTCCCAACGCTCGGTGGTCATACTCGCCATCGTGGTTGTCGCGGCGTTGCTCGCCGCAATTCTCGACTATTTCCTCCGGTTCCCGACCTTCCTGCGGTACGCGCATCTGGTTGCGGGGCTTGTCGCCGCGGGACTGCTCACGCGAAAATTGCTCAAGCCAGCGGTCGCTTTCCAGCCTTCACTCACCGATTTGGCACTGCGTATCGAGCGGCAGCACGGGGCGAAGAATGCTGGCCTGGCCGGTCTTCTGGCCAGCGGGGTGGATTTCGCGCGGCGGCAGGACCGCAGCGACGGTGCTTCTGACGCGCCGATCAATCCCGACGACTCGGGTGCCCGGGCTGATGGTGCCACGGTTCGAGGCTTGGTGAGCCAAGAAGCTGCCCTTCGATATGCAGCATTCGCGCAAAGCGCCAGCATTTTGGAGCGCAAACCTCTCTGGCGAGGGCTGGGATTCTTGATCCTCTGCCTCGCGGTACTAGGAGGCGCGGGGGCACTCGCACCCGCGCTGACAAAAATTGGCATGCTGCGCACGCTAGCGCCGTGGTCAGACGCACAGTGGCCCAAACGCACTTACATTCTTTCGGGCACCACAGGCCGGGCGTTCGCGCTCGGCTCCGCGCTTCCGGTGCGCGCGGTGCTCGTCGATACAGATGAAGCCGACGGTAAAACTGATGTTACCTTGCACTATCGCATCATCGATCCTGCGGGCACGGCCGGTGAGCGCCAAAAACTCCTGATGACTCCGCAGGGAGTTCGCGGGGCAGCCGTCGTCGACGGCGAGGTCGTCCCCGGCGAGCTCTATGAGCGGTTGCTTGATCCACAAACGCTAATCTCCCCCGAGTCCCTCGCAGCGCAGCAGCGAGTGATGCTAACTCAGGGGGCGCGCAAGCAAAGCAACTACAACTTCACTTTCGAATACTGGTTGGAAACCAAAGACGACGAGAGTGAACCCGACAGCCTATTTCTGGTTCCCCCACCGGCGATTTTCGCCGCACGCGCCACGGTTACTCCGCCGGTCTACGCGAGCAAGCTACTTCTCGCTTCTGCTCCCTCCGCAGCGGGCGGGCCAACATCGCAACCACGATCAAACCCTTGGATGAGTGGCGATGTGGACGCCGCGCCAGCAGGTCCTTCTCGAGGCGTTATTGGCCCGGTTCTCGCTGGTTCTCAAGTGTCGTTAGCCCTTACCTTTAACAAGCCCTTGGACGCGGCGACCTTATCAGACCTTGGCAAGCTTCTCCCGGGTTTTGATTCGCTTGAAGATGCAAAGTTAACCTTTGCTCAAGACCAGAAGGACCCATCGCTGGCACCGCTATTGGTTCTTACGTTCACGGCCACACAGACCGTCCGCTCGCCCCTGATGCTGACCGATGAGTACGGCATCGCAAGCGCAGATGACGCGGCTTTCCGCATCGAAGTGCTCGCCGACCGTGCGCCCGTCGCAGCGATCATCGAGCCCTCTCAGGATGAGGCCGTCCTCGTGACGGCACTTGTTCCGGTGACAGCCGAAGGGCGCGACGATGTCGGTATAAGTCACGTGGCACTCGTCCAGCAAGTCGCGAAAGTGCCCCCCGACTCGGCGGGCGCGCCGCCTGTCGCCGAGGGCGGCCCCCAGGTGCTCACGAAAGTAAACGGGCACGGGCCTGAGCTTGCTGGCGGAACAGCGGACGCCGGATCGGACAGAGCCGCCGTCTCTCAGCTCGCTGCCGAAGCAACCGTCGATCTTTCGACGCTTACGCTCTCGCCGGGAGATGAAGTGTGGCTGATTGCGCAAGTGAGCGACTTAATGATGTCGGCCAAGGGCGAACCGGCTATCGAAAGCGTGAAGCGTCGATTACGTTTAATCGCTGAGAGTGAGCTGATTGAGCAAGTCCAAGCCGAGCTTGGCGGTATCCGCGAGGCAGCCCGCCGAGCGGAGGTAGAGCAGAGCAATTTATCTTCTCAGCGGGAACAGAGCCGCGCCGACGCGAAAGCGGCCGCGCAGCAAGTGAGCCGCCAGCAATCCTTGGGCGATCGCCTCAAGCCGATGAGTGACGCTGTATCCCGACTCTCCTCACGACTCCAACGCAACCGCCTGGCGAACGAGGGACTTGCGGGGCTACTTCAGAACGCTGGCGATCTAGCGACCGAGGCGAAGGAACAAAGCGAAGCCGCCGCGGATGCGTTGGATCGGCTTGCGACCAACCCCGCGCCGGATCGTAAGTCTGACCCTAACGTCGCCGCGCAGGCCGATGCGCTCGCGAAAGCGCAGGCAGGGGTTGAAGAGAAGCTGGCAGAGTTAGCGAACATTCTTGATCGAGGGCAGGATGACTGGGTCGTCCGCCGGGCGGTTGAGAAACTAATTACCCAGCAACAGCAGCTCGCGCTTCGTACCCAGGCGATTTCGCAGGAGCTCCAAGGCAAAAAGCAATCGGATTTGACACCCCCAGAGGCAGCGGATTTGGCACGGCTGGCCAAGGAGCAGATGGATCTTGCCCAGCGTTCGCATGCCACCGTGGCGAGCATGACACAGCGTGCCGAGCAGATGAAAGCCAACGATCCCAGCCAAGCGGCGGGGCTTGAATCCGCCGCGAGCACCGCGAAGAAGGAGCAAGTCGGCGAGAATCAGGAGAAAGCGGCAGCTGAGATCGCGAAGAACAACGGTGGCAATGCGCAGCGGGCCCAGCAGCAGGCAGAGCAGACACTCAAGAAGATGCTCAAGGAGCTTGACAAAAACCAGGAGCGGAAGGACGATGCGCTCAAACGGGTCCTCGCAACTGTAATTGAGTCAATACAAAAGTTGATCGCGCAGCAACAGACGCAACTCACTCGCTTGTCGGACGTCATGGCGGAGAAGTCGCAGGCCACCCCGCTCGCTCTCGCCGAAGGAATGATCACATTACATTCCAACACGCTGGGCACACACGCCCTGGTGAAACAGCAAGTGAAGGAAGGCGCCGCCACATTAATTGATTTGCTCTCCTCCGCCGGTGAGGCACAGACTGGGGCGATTGTTGCATTGCGAAGCACGCCAGGCGACACTACCGAAGCCGACGTGAGCGAGCGAGTGAGCTTAACCCGCCTCAAAGAGGCTCTCGAAAAAGCCGAAGAGCTAGAAAACAAAGTGGAAGAACGCGAAGAGGATCGCAAGCTCGATGAACTTAAGACCATTTACGGCGAATGCGTCGAGCTTCAAGCCGCGATCAACGCCGAGACACTACCGCTCTTCAATAAAGAGCTTTCGCGGCGAGAGTCGCGAATGGTGCAATCGCTGGGCGGTCGCCAAGAAGAACTAAGACAGCGGCTTGAAGACGTGCGAAGCAAAACTCAGGAACTTGCCGATGCCACCCTCTTCATGTATGCCCACAGCCGGTATTCTGCTGTCGCCAGTGACGTTGCGATCGCAATGAACAAAGGCGTGGCCACTCCATCGGTTAAACGTAATCAGAACACCGCGCTGAGAGTATTGCAAAGCATACTCGCGGCGTTGGAAGAAGCCCAGAAGAAGAAGACCGACGATTTCAAGGAAGACGAAGGCGGAGAAGAGGGCGGGGGCGGTGGTCCCGGCGGCAAACAGCCACTTATTCCGCCAATTGCGGAACTTAAACTTCTACGCGCCATGCAGGCAGAAGCCGCAGAACGCACCCGCGCACTCGAAGGTGCGGTCGATGCCGATGGACCCGCCGAACTCGCGGCGACCGCTCAGTTACAGAAGTCGCTCGCGGAGAACGCCACCGCGCTTCTCGAAAAACTCAAGCAGCAGCAGGAACCCGCGGACGCCCCGCCGATTAAGGAGCGTAACTAACCATGCCAAAGCAAGATCAGAGCCGAACCACGCCGCGAAGGGTGGTCTTATCGAGAGTTATGTTGACCATTGGCTTGTGCGTCACCTTTGCACCGGCGCTCGCCCGGCCTATTTCGACAGTCACCCAGCCTACCAGCCCGCCCACTAAACCGACCGCATCTCCCCCGGCCCCTGCACCCCCCACGTCCAGCCCAACTTCAGCACCTCCATCCGCACCACAGTCACCATCCGCCGACCCAACGCTGGATGAACTGCTCGGTCTCGCCAAGCCCGAAGAGCGAAAAGAAACTGAAGATGGCGAGGCAACACCCGCGATTCCGATCGATCCCGCATCTAAAGCAATCAATGATCGTTTGTCCAAGACAGAGGAGCCAAACGAGTTTGAAGCGGCGGTGGAACTGATGAACGAAAGCTCGCGCCTGCTGAATGATTCAAAGGATGTCGGCATCGCTACCCAGCGCGTTCAGGAACAAACCCTGGCAAAGCTGGATAAGCTGCTTGATCAGGCCCGCAAGCAGCAGAGCAAGAAGAAATCGAAAAGTAAGTCACAGCAAAACGAAGATCAGCAGGAAAAAAATCAGAAGCAGCAACAATCAAGCCAGCAGCAAGCACAGCAAAAACCCACTCCGGCGCAGGGCGCGGCGGGAAACCCGAGCGTCCCGGGCGGAGCAGCGAAGATGAATCCACCGCCGGGGGCTGGTGCCGCGTGGGGTAACTTGCCGCAGCGATTGCGCGATGCGTTGACTCAAGGTTCAAGTGATTACACCAGCGCCAAGTGGGAGTCTCTCACGAGAGAATATTACAAACGCCTGGCCGAGCAGCCAGGCACTTCAGCGACGGACTCAACCGGGGGCCTGAACCGATGATTCCGAAGACTTCACCGTGGCGAGCCGCGTTCATCGGCGGGAGCATCGCCGTTGCCCAGCTTGCGCAGCCGATCTCAACAAGCGCGCCGCTCTTAGCAGTTACGTTTCAACCGTTGGCGCTCCCCCCAGCCGAGGGCATTCCCGCGGCGGTATCTACCTCCGCCGCGAATAACCCGCTCGAGAACGAAATGACGGCGCAAGTGGATCGCGCTGTGTCGCGCGGGCTCGCCGCGTTGGCGCGCGAGCAGATGCCAGATGGGTCGTTCGGCCGCGCTCAGTTTTCTCGCAACGTAGCGGTGACGAGTCTGGCTTGCCTGGCATTCATGGCCGATGGTAACTTACCCGGCCGTGGCGCGTACTCAGAGATAGTTACGAAGGGCCTTGAGTATGTTCTAAACCACGCAAGCCCGGAAACAGGGCTTCTGGCGAGCCCCAACACCACGAATCCGATGTACGGCCACGGCTTCGCCGCGCTATTTTTAGGCGAGGTGTATGGAACGACTCAGGGGGGAGGCGATACGCTGCTCGCGAATCGGGTGCACGGTGCCCTGCTGCGCGCTGTGCAACTAATAGAGCGCACGCAGAACGACGAGGGGGGTTGGCGTTATAACCCAACGCCCGCAGACGCCGATGTAAGTGTAAGTATCTGCCAGATCATGGCGTTGCGTTCCGCGCGCAACGCGGGGCTCGAAGTTTCAAAGAAGGTCATTGACCGCGCTACCGAGTATGTTCGCGCCCTCCAGAACTCCGACGGCGGATGGCGCTACCAGACTCCCAGCTCGCCCAGCGCGTGGCCCCGGTCCGCGGCGGGGGTAGCGAGTTTATATTACGCCGGTATCTACGAGGATCGCGCTCTGAGCAAGGGCCTTGCGTACATTAAAGGTACCGCGATGCCGGGTCAGGTTGATACCCAACAGTACCACTTTTATTATGGTCACTACTACGCCGTCCAGGCGATGTTCCTGGCCGGCGGGCAGCACTGGGCGACATGGTGGCCAGCCGTTCGAAAAATGCTCCTTGGCATGCAGCAGGCCTCGGGCAAGTGGAAAGATGATTCAGCGGGGGACGAATATGGCACCGCGATGGCGCTGATAGTCCTCCAAATGCCCAAACGATACCTACCGATCTTTCAAAAATAATTAAAACAACCCGGGATATTGGGTGAGAGCCGCTGTCTCCCACCGTAAGTTAACCAGAAGCGCAGCACGCGGTATGAGCAATTCCATGCCTCCACGTACTACAGCAAATCTCGCTCTCGCCGCAAACCTGCCCCGCATTGCCGTGGCCGGGTTTATCGCCGGGCCCTTTCATGGAGTTATCTTTATTCCCTCTGAGGCGCGCCAAGCATCCCGCGCGGTACCGGCGTGTGTGCCTCCCTTTACCTCGGGCAAAACGCAACATAAGTGGATCGCAAAGGCGGCCGCCGCCCTCGTGGCCATGGCGAGCACGGTCCCTGCGGTGGGCTCCGCTCAACCTCTTCGCACGGATCAACGCGGCTCAGGCGCGGATCTCCAGCGCGCCGACGCCGGTCTTCGCATCGTTCTGGGTCCTGATCTTTCCGCAAAGCAAGCTTATATTCAGTCGGTCCAGGCCGACGGCACCGTAACGCTCCGGTGGTCGCAAACGGGCAAATTACAGCGGCTCCCGCCGGGCCAGGTTCTCGCGGTGTTGCTCCCTCTCAGTGCCCCAGTTGCGGCGCCGCGCGAGCCCGCATCCAGCCTACCGGTCGCCGGAGCCGAGCAGTTAACTTCGGGGCTTCTGGCTCTCACCGATGGTCAGGTCTTCCCGGGTTCGGTGCTGCCGCAGGCGACGGCCACGGAAGAAGTTCGATGGCTCAGCCGTCAGCTTGGCGAAGTGCTGGTGCCGCTGAAGATCGTCCGGGAAATTACACTGTCGCCCGAGGTCGTGGCATCCTCCAGACAGCCGGGGCGCAACTCGGCCGTCTCAAACGCTACCTCCTTACCATCGGAAAACCGCCAACCGCTTGACCCGAAGGCAGGGCAACAGGCAGATGATCAAGTGTTCATGATCAACGGTGACGTCGCCACGGGCTTTGTCGCCAGCATCGGTCAAAATATTACCGTGGAGTCAGGCCAGGCCGCGACGGAGATACCAATCGAGCGGGTCAACCGTGTGCGCCTCGCGAACCCCTCTGTTCCCTCGTCCGGAGGGCGCTTGTGGCTTGTGAACGGCACGGTAGTGGCTGTAAGTTCTCTTGCGTTGCAGCCCTTGCCCATCGATGCTCAGGGTGCTCCATCGTCATCGCAGCCGCCGCTCGCTGAACCTACTTACAACCCCGGGTCCGTTCGCGGCGTGTTTACTACGCCGTTGCTCGATCGACCCGCAGAGGTGGTTCTCTCTGACCTAACC
>Ga0105049_10001969_pt1 | contig 24317 bp, 19 predicted proteins | sample MAT06_FD_78087 | JGI IMG/M metagenome (GOLD analysis project Ga0105049, IMG submission 78087) | Freshwater microbial communities from Lake Fryxell liftoff mats and glacier meltwater in Antarctica - MAT-06 | ecosystem: Environmental > Aquatic > Freshwater > Ice > Liftoff microbial mat | place...
CCATCGTCGCCGCCATCTATGCGACCATCGGCTATCGACCCGGGGTCCAGGAAATCCCCTTGCTCATGTAACACAGTAAAAATAAGGCCATCAGGACAAAGATTCCGACGGTCAGTCCGAGCATTCCGAACACCAGAAGGAACCACCAAGCAATGCGTGGGTTCTGAAAAATCAGACGCCCGATCGGTCTGACTAGCCATGAGGTAAAGAAAGGGTCGATATACACGTGTGCGTGATCGTTCAGCGCTTTATGAAACTGCGGGAGGAGCCGCCGGCTTAGTGAAATGGAAGTCCAGGTGGCATGATGCCACGTCGGTTCCGCTCACTGTCAGCCACAACAACGTGCGGATCGCCAGCACGGATCCCACCTGACGATCTTTAGCGGGAATTGGCGCCGGGATGCGCAGCTCCGGCAGGTGCAGCGCCATTTCAAACACCGGTACCTGCGTCTCGTTGATAACGATCTCCGCCTGCGCCTCCAGCATCGGCCGTGCATTCGGAGCAGCGCCACGGTCCATCATCGTCAGCTTCATCGGGTAGGTGCCCGGACGTTCGACCTGGAGCCGGATGTACGCCTGGATGGTGTGCAGCACCAGTTCGTCGTTCGGCGTCTGCCAATGGGTGTAGGTCCCCGCGATGATCCATTTCCCCGTATCGGTGCGGTAGACCTGATCAGCAAGGATGAGGGTGCCGCGGATGTCGCGTAGGGGGGTGGTCATGGGTGCGGAGTGTCGATCAGCGAGAATGGTTGCCAGCGTTCTTCCCGCCCATGCCATCAACCGGTAACGCACCCTGGTTTCTTCGGGTCGCCGCTGCGCGGCTCGACGTCACTTCACCATCCACCGTTCATCAAAGAACCCCGCATCCACCACCTTGCCCGGTGCGGTGTCGCTCGCTGGTGTGCGGATGTCGATGACTGCCCAGTCCGGCAGTTTGGGGTTCTGCTGCGAGTTGGTTTTGTCGTGCGCTTCGCGGAAGGTCAGGCCGCTGTTGAGGACGACGTACTTCGCGGGATTCAGCGGGTTGGGATAGATGCACACGGGAACGTGCTGCGCACCGGCGAAAGATTTCGTGCCGACTTTCACGGACGTGCCATCCCACTGCACTGGCAGTTTTCCCATGACCTTGGAGGTGACGCTGTTCGCTGTCGCATCGCCCCACAGGATCAGGTTCGATGACGCGATGTCCTCAGCGGTGACTTCGCTGTCCTGCTTCACCCGTGCTTCGCCGCGCATCAGCGCTGACCAGCGGGTGCGCTGGTGGGCGCTCTCGTTCTTCACCCAGGTGTCGACCGTGGCATCAGCGCAGGATTTGGACGGCAGCACGATCAGGAAGCGACTCATGAAGGCGTCGTCGATCGGGCCCTGCAAGCCCGGCGATTTGTGCAATCCGGCCGGCGCCTCGTCCTTGGCGATCGACCAAGTCTCGCCAGTGCGCTCGAACACCGCGCCGCCCTTCACGGCAGCGACCTTGAGCGCCTGACCGTCGAGTGTCACCGTGGTGCCGCTTTTCAGCTTCGGCCATGACAGCCGCAGGCGTGTGATGTTGCTGGTGGTGGCGGTGATGCCCTTGGCGTCAGCCTGCGCGTCGACGCGGGAATCCTTCCAGTGTTCGCTGAGGCCAAGCGCTTCGACCCAGTACTGCTTGGCATAACGCAGCGTCTTGGTCTGGAAGTAGACCTGCTCCGGCGCGGTGGTGCGGCCCTTGGTCAGCGCGGCGGTGGTGAAGGCCATCACCTGCTTCATGTACTCGGGCTTGTACTCGTGCCCGACGCCTGGAGCGATGATGTGCTCCAGTTTCTTGCCGTGCGCTTCATAGGCCTCGCCCAGGATGATGCCGGCTTTCATCTGCGCATCCTTATCGCCGCTGTAGGCGATCACCGGAATGTTGAAGAGATTGCGCACGTAGTCCGGCGAATCGTAGAGGCCCCACAAGGTTGCCTCCCACGTCGGAGTCTCCTCGATCTTGAGATTGAGGTAGCGCCGCGTCTCGGCGAAACCCGCGCCGGCATGCATCACCGCGAAGTGGTCGGCGTAGTGTGCGCCCAAATGTTTCGCACCCGCACCGCCCATGGAAAAACCCATCAGCGCCACGCGATCCGGATCGATCTTGTACTGCGACTGCACGTGGGCGATGGCTTCGAGCACATCGATCTCGCCAGCGCTCTTGAAGCCAACGCACTGCCGACCGAAGACGTGGAGCACGATGCCGTCCCCTGGCTTGATGTCGCTGCCACCGCCGGCGCGGCCTTTGATGAAATGCAGATCGGTGTCGTTGTCTCCGCGGCCGTGCAGCCAGACGTAGAGCGGACACGGTTTGCCGAAGTCGAGCTTGTCCGGGATGATCAGCCCGTAGGGCTGCACCGAATCGTCAATCGACGACACATATCCACGCACCACCGCGCCACGCTGGGTGGCCCACGGCGCGGCCTTGAGCTTGTCGAGGCGTTCGCGCGCCTGCGTCAGCGCCCAATCTGCCTTGGGCAGATCCTTGCCCAGATCATAGAATTCGCGATGGCGCAGCGCCAGATCCACCGCCTTGGTGAAGAGCGCCACATCTGCGGTGAGGGGTGAGTTTTGCTTCGCCAGCGCTGCGGTCAGTTCATCGATCGCCGTGCGCAGGCGTTGGGCATCTGCGTCCGGGATCTCCTTTCCCACCGGCGGCAGTTTGCGCGGGATGTTCGGCCAGCCGTCAGCAGCGACCACCAAGGACGAACACAATACGAGTACGAGCAGCGGTCGGAGCATGGGAATCCTAGCCAAGGGGATGCAGCAGGTACGCCATTCTTGTCATCTCCGTTGGCGAGCCAACGCAGCGGCGGCGTTCGCCCTCACCACCACATCATGCTCGTTCGCGCGATCCGCGCAGGTTGGTTCGGCATCCGGGGTTTCCGCCAGCGTAGGGTCTCGCTGATCGGCAGGTCAGCGGTCACGCGCGTTACCGGGTCAGATGGCCGCACTTCCAGCTCGGGTTGGCGCACTCCGTCCGAGCGTGGGCGCTGCGTGCAGTACGCAGGCAGGTGCCTGGGATCAATTCCCCCGTTACACTCGGGCTGGGGTGGTGCACATAGCAGCACATGCCGGCTACGTCCTCCGATCATGACGAATCCAACCACGTGCGCGCCGCCCTTGATGCGGAGCTGCCGCGCCTGCGGGCCTTCCTGCGTCACCTGTTGCCGCCGGCGGATGCCGACGACGTGGCGCAGGACGTGTGCCTGGAAGTCCTGCGCAGCCCTGGGGTGCTGCTACGTGGTGATAATTCGGGCGCGTACCTGCGCGGCATTGCACGACATCTTGCCAGCCGCCATCGCCGTCGTTACCCGCGGCATCAGGCGGTGGAGGAATACCTCGCGCTGACCTGGGATCAGGTCGAGCCCGAGGACCACACGCAGGAACAGGAAGCACTCAAAAGCTGCATGGATGGTCTGGGTGATCGCCTGCGGCAGATGCTCGACCTGCGCTACCAGGAAGGGCTCAATGCCACCCAGATCGGCGAACGTCTGCACCTGTCCGCCGAAGGTGTGCGCATGGCACTGATGCGTGGCCGCAACGCGCTGGCGCGTTGCCTGGGTGGCCGCTTGGCGACGCAGGACGCCGAGCGCGCGCCATGAGCGAACCCTGCGTCACTTGGCGCGAGCGTGTGGGCGGCATGCTCGACCCGGAAACTCCGGCCGCAGATGCAGGTGCGTTCATCGCGCACCTGCCTGGATGTCCTGGGTGTCGCACGGTCGTCGAGCAGACCATCCGCTGTGAACGATTGCTGCACACCGCCGCGGTGTTGGGCGCGCCTCAGCGTGTGCCGGAGCATCGCGGGTCGTCGACCTCGACCAAACGCCGCATCCCCACCGTGCGTCGTCGACGTGTGCGCCCGGCGTCATTCATGCCATGGGTGGTGGGTGCAGCAGCGTTGCTGCTGATCGCAGTGCTGGTGGGCGTCAGCGGACGCTCGCCCGAAACCACGGCTTTTGCCACGATCGAGAGCGCCACGACCTTGTCCGCAGCTGACGGCAAGACGCTGCAGGCTGGCGCGACGCTGGTTTCTGGTGCCGAGTTGCGTGGCGGACCGGCAGAGGTGCGCCTTGCCGACGGCACGCGTTTGTGGCTCGACGCTGACAGCCGTCTTCGCCTTGCCGACCAAGGCACCTTGCGTGGCGGTGGACGCACGGGCGTGCTCATCCGGCTCGATGACGGCGCGGTGGGGATCTCCGCCAAGCCGCAAGATCCCAGCGCTCCGCTGGCGGTGCAGACGCCGCTCGCCGAAACCGTGGTGGTCGGCACCGCTTTCCGCGTTGCCCACGACAGCAGTGGCAGCGAACTGACAGTCAGCAGCGGCACGGTCAAACTGCTGAGCAAGGACGGCGAACGCTTGGTCACTGCCGGCAGCCACGCCCGCGTCGAGATCGCGCCGCCACCCTCCACGCTCATCGCCAGCTTCAGCGCGTCATCGGTGGTCGGCACCGCCGAACCCGGCCAACCGTTGAAGGGGTGGTCCGGTAGCGGTTCCCTGATGGCGTTGCCGCCAAGCGGCAGCCAGCAGCCGATCTTGCGGCAACTGGGCAAGGGCTATGGCCTGTGTTTCAACGGTCGCGATCAGCGGCTTGCCACCCCGGTGCAGGCCTTCGATGCCCAGCATGGGTTGACGCTCATCGCGTTGGTCATCCCGATCAATCCCGGTCGTGATCAGCCAGTGGTGGTCCTGAGCGATGGTCGACGTGAACGCCTCGCACTGGTGCGTCATGACCTCAGCCCTGGGGCGATCGCCGCGACGATCGATGGCAGCGAACGCGTGCGAATCGACATACCAGAAGGCAAATACTGGTCGGTGGCGTGTCGTTTGCAGGCGGATGGCAACGTGGCGCTGAACACCGGTAAAGGCTCAGGTAAACGCGTCACCGCAGTCACCGCCATGCTTCCGGGTGCCATCAGTGCACCGCAAATCACCTTTGGTGGCTCGCCGAGCGGACGCGCGCTCGAAGGTGACATCATCGCCGTCGAGTTACATGCTGGTGTGCTGGATGATGCGGCACTCGCCGCCCGGGTGCGCGCGCTCGCCAGCGCCAATCGTTTTCCCCTCTCTGGTTGGTGAACACTAGTCTTCCGCTCTCATCGAGGAACGAATCATGCCGAACGTGACTGAAACCCAGAGTGATCGTTACCTGCTGTCCGGTGTCCGGAAAGTGCAGATCGGTCGTCTCATCCCTTGTCGCACCCCCAACAGCGGAGGACCTATGGCTACTGCTCCCGTGGTATCGCATCGTCGTGCCGATTCTTGGCGTCGCGTGATCGCTGGCCTGGCGTTGATGGTGCTGCTGCTTGGCCAGGCCCAGGCGGCGACCATCCCTGCCGGTTTCGCGGAGAGCCAGATCGCCACCGGTCTGGATCCCACGACCATGACCTTCGCACCTGATGGCCGGTTGTTCCTGTGTGAAAAACCCGGTCGTGTGCGGGTGGTCAAGAACGGTGCACTGCTCGCCACACCGTTCGTCTCGTTCACCAGCGTGGTCGACAACACCAACGAACGCGGACTGATGAGTGTCTGTTTCGATCCGCAGTTCAGCACCAATGGCTGGGTCTATGTCTATTACACCCGTCAAGAGGGCAGCCGCCGCTTCCACCGGGTCGGGCGCTACACCGCCAGTGGGGATGTCGCGAGTGGCGGTGAGACCACGATCATCGACCTCAGTGATCTTGGCGGAGCTGGCAATCACAACGGAGGTGGCTTGCGCTTCGGCCAGGACGGCAAGCTCTACATTTCCACCGGCGAGAACGCCAACGGCGGCAATGCCCAGAACACCGGCAACCAACTCGGCAAACTGCTGCGCATCAACAAGGATGGATCGATCCCGACCGACAACCCCAACTACGGCTCCTACAGCGGCAACAATCGTGCGATCGTCGCGCTCGGCCTGCGCAACGCCTTCACGCTCGCGGTGCAACGCACTACTGGCTTGTTGTTCGTCAATGATGTCGGTGCCAGTTATGAGGAGATCCATCGTTACGACACCAACGTCGCGCCGGTGCACCGCAACTACGGCTGGAGCAACATCGATGGTCCAATCGGTGGGCAGACCCGGCCGGCCGGCTACCTCGACCCGGTGCACGCCTACAACACCAACAAGAGCGCGATCTGCGGCGGCGACTTCTACAATCCGGACAGCCCGGGTGCTGATGCTTTTCCTGGCACCTATACCGGTAAGTACTTTTTCTGCGACTACGCGGGTTGGATCAAATACATCGACCCGGCAACCGGAACGCGCACGGACTTCGCCACCAGCGCCGCGCGTCCGATCGATGTCGAGGTCGCTCCGGATGGCGCGTTGTGGTACATCGCGCGCGCCGGCATGGGTGGCGGCTCGGATGCCGACAACACCTCGTCGACCAATGGTTCGTTGTGGCGGGTGCGCTGGACCAGCGGCGGTCAACCGACGCGAGTCGCCTTCCTCCAGCAGCCCAGCACCATCAATGCCGGCGCGACCATCAGTCCGGCGGTGCGCGTGGCAGTGCAGGATTCCTCCGGCAATACCGTGACCTCCTCGACCGCCACGGTGACGCTGGCGATGGGAACCAACCCGGGTGGTTCCGCGCTGTCGGGTACTACCTCGGTGGCGGCGGTGAGCGGCGTGGCGACCTTCAGCAACCTCAGCCTGAACAACGCCGGCAGCGGTTATACGCTGACCGCCGCGTCGTCGGGCCTGAGCGGCGCCACCAGCTCGACGTTCAACGTCCAAGCGCAGGTGGCGACACCGGTGATCACGCCGGATGGCGGCAGCTACACTGGTCCGGTGTGGGTGCAGATCACCACCGCCACCAGCGGCACCACCATCCGCTACACCACCGACGGTTCGACGCCCAATGGTTCGTCACCGACTTATAGCGCACCGTTCCAGCGCACCGGCACTACCACCGTACGTGCCTTTGCGACGCGCAGCGGCTTCAGCGACAGCGCGGTTGTTGGCGCCACCATCACCATCAGCGGTTCCTCCGCCTATGGCGTCGACTTCCGCCCGGCGGTGACCGGCATCGCCATGCCGGCGGCGGTCACCGGCAGCCTGCCGGCGACGCTGACGGGCACCGGGGTGTTCAGCACCGCCAGTTCGCTGACGGCCAAACCCGGCGTGGTGCCCTACGACATGATTAATCCGCTGTGGTCGGACAACGCCGACAAGAAGCGCTGGCTCGCATTGCCGGGCGCGGCGAAGATCGGCTTCAACGCCACCGGCGAGTTCACCTGGCCGGGCGGCACCGTGCTGGTCAAACATTTCGAGATCGCCAAGTCCGGTGGCGGCACGCGGCGCTTGGAGACCCGCCTGCTGGTGCTCGATGCTGCCGGCACCAACGGCTACGGCGTGACCTACAAATGGCGCGCGGACAACAGCGAGGCCGATCTGGTGGCCGCGGGCGGACAGGACGAACTGCTGAACGACGTGGCTGGTTCGCCCACCTGGCGTTACCCCTCGCGCGATCAGTGCCTGCAATGCCACACCACCAACGCGGGTTTCGTATTGGGAGCGAAGACGCGCCAGCTCAACCGCACGTACGATTATCCGAGTGGTCGCAGCGACAACCAACTGCGCACCTGGAACTACCTGCAGATGTTCACCAACCGCATCGATGAAGATGCCATCGCTGGCCTACGCAAACTGGTGCCGATCACTGACACTGGAGCAGCGGTGGAAACCCGGGTGCGCTCGTACCTCGACAGCAACTGCGCCGGCTGCCATCGTCCAGGGGGCACCGGCGCGGCGTTCGATACGCGTTTTGACACCGCCATCGACCAGCAGGCGATCATTAACGGCGACCTGCGCGATACGCTCGGCATCAGCGGAGCAAAGGTGGTGGTACCCAAGGATCTGGCGAAATCGGCCGCGCATCTGCGCATGACCTCGACCGATCCGGTGCGGCGCATGCCGCCCGTCGGAAGCAATGTCGTGCACACCGCGGCAGTCGATCTGCTGGCGCAATGGATCGGCGCCCTGCCGAACGGCAGCGGTCTGAAGGGCGAGTACTGGACCAACCAGGACAAGACCCTCACCGGCACGCCGACGGTGACGCGCACCGATGTGGTGGTGGATTTCAACTGGGGCGCCGGTTCGCCGGATGCGTCGGTTACCGCCGACAGGTTCACCGCACGTTGGAGCGGCAAAGTCCAGCCGGCGGTGAGCGAAACCTACACCTTCTTCACCACCACCGATGACGGGGTGCGGTTGTGGGTGAACAACCAACTGCTGATCGACCAATGGATTGATCAGGCTCCGACCGAGTGGAGCGGCACCATCGCGCTGGCCGGCGGTACGCAGTACGATGTGAGGCTGGAGTATTTCGAAAATGCCGGCGGCGCCAAAGCGCATCTCCGTTGGTCGAGCCCGTCGATCGCCAAGACCGTGGTACCGATGTACCGCCTGTTCCCTGCCAGCGGCACAGGCCAGACCTTTGCCAGCCTGGTGGTGACGCCGGCTTCAGCGACGGTGGTCAACGGCGGCTCGGTGCGCTTCCGTGGTGAGGCACGCGACAGCGGAGGAGCGCCACTGGCATCGCAACCGACCATCACCTGGAGCGTCAGCGGCGGTGGCAGCATCGCGGCGGATGGCACCTTCACGCCGAGTACCGTCGGTGGTCCGTATACGGTCACCGGCAGTGCGACGGTCAGCAGCGTGACGCAGACCGATACCTCGCCGGTGACGGTGACCCTGGCGTTCGCCGCGAAGATCAACTTCCAACCAGCCACCGCGCCGACCGTTTCCGGTTGGCAGGTCGACGCGGGTTTGGTCTACGGCATTCGCGGCAACAGCCTGACGTATGGCTGGAGTGCGGACGTCGCGGACACCTTGCGGGATCGCAATCTGCTCAGCGATCAGACGCGCGACACCCTGGTGCATCTGCAGAAGCCCACGGTGCCCGATGCGGTGTGGGAGCTCGCGGTGCCGAACGGCACGTATCAGGTAGTGGCGCTCAGTGGTGATCCAGGACACGACGATTCGGTGTACAAAACCACCGCCGAAGGCGCCTTGATCATCAACGGCACTCCGACCTCCGGCAGCCGCTTTGTTGAGACCGTCACCGGCGGTGCGACGGTGATCGTCAGCGATGGCAGGTTGACGCTGCGCAGCGGCAGCGGCGCTGCGAACAACAAGTTGAACTACGTTGAAGTCGTCCAAGTCCCGGTCGCGATCCAGTAAGGAGGGCACCAGCCATGCGCATCCATCCCGTACGTTCCCTGACTCTGCTGGCCGCCACCGTGGCGCTCGGCCTGCTCCTCGCCGCGTGTGGCGGTGGCGGAGGAGGTGGAGACAGCACATCAAGCAACACCGTGACCTTGACCTACCCGAGTGGCCGCATCATGGCGGTCGGCGAGTACGAGCCCGGCACCACCACGCGCACCGGCGTGTGGAAGGAATACTTCGACGAAAACGGCTCACCGCAGCAGTGGCGCAAGAAATACGTCACTGGTTCCTGGGACCAAACCAAGGACTGGCGCGAATGGAATGCGGATGGATCGATTCGAAATGATGTGACGGATCACTGACCCGGTAAGGGCGCGGTTTCGGTCGTCGTTGGCACCGCCGGGGGTTTCTTCGCCAGCACGGCGAAGTCCGCGAACCACGCATAGATCGCCAGCACCGCCACCAGCAGCGCGATGCCGCAGGGCACCGCCCAGCGCCACGGCGTCAGGTCGACATCGCCGCTGGGCTGTTGCACCCAGGCTTCGCTGCGCGGCTTGACCAGGCCGATAATGACCATGGTCGCCACCGACAACGCGAAGACCAAGCCGAGGAAGTGGAAGGTGTGCAGCGCGGCGATCTGCTCGGCGAGCGCCGGGGCGAAATCCTCGAACGGGACGAAGTAGACGATGGCGATCACCAGGAACGACCCGAGCAGGCCGATCTTGGCAGCGATGGCCGGCACCCGGCGGAACAACAGGCCGACCACCACCACCGACAGGATGGGGATGAAGTACATGCCGTTCATCTTCTGCAGGAAGCCGAAGATCGATTCCTGGCCGGCCAGGAGTGGCGCGCCGCACATCGCGGCGACGGCCATCACCAGGGCGAACCATTTGCCGGAGGCCACCACCTGTTCCTCGCTGGCGTCCTTGCGCAGGATGCCCTTGTAGATGCCCAGGCTGAAGAGCGTGGCGGTGCTGTTGAGCGCCGAGTTGAACGAGCTAAGCACCGCGCCGACGATCGCCGCGAGGAAGAAACCCGTCAGCGGCGCCGGCAGCACGTCCTTCACCAGCGTGCCGTAGGCGTTCACCGGTTTCAGATCCTGGCCGGCGTAGAGGTGGAAGGCGATCATGCCCGGCAGCACCAGGTACAGCGGTCCGAACAGCTTGAGCGCGCCGGTCAGCAGCACGCCCTTCTGGCCCTCGGCAAGGTTCTTGGCGGCGAAGGCGCGTTGGATGATCTGCTGGTTGGTGCACCAGTAGAAGGTGCACAGCAGGAGCACGCCGGTGAACAAGGTGCTGAACGGCACCGCTTGTTGTGGACCACCGATGGAATTGAAACGCTCGGGATTAGTGGTCATCAGGGTGTTGAGCCCGGCCATCATGCCATCGCCCTTGCCCACCGCCGCCAAGCCGAAGCCGACGATGAGGAAACCGCCGACCAGCAGCAGCACGCCATTCAAGGTGTCGCTGACCGCCACCGCGCGCAGACCACCAAAGATGGCGTAGATTGAGCCGATGGTGCCGACCAGCCACACCATCAGCCACAGCGCCGCGGTGTTCGATTCGATGCCGAGCAGGGCCTTGATGTTGATGATGTCGCCGAGGCCGGTGGCACCGGTGTAGAGGATCATCGGCAGCAGGATAAAGGCGTAGGCGACCAGGAAGATGAGGTTGCAGATGACCTGCGTGGTGTGGTCAAAGCGGTTTTCCAGGAACTGCGGAATGGTGGCGATACCGCCCCGCAGGAAACGCGGCAGGAAGAACAGCGCCATCAGCACCAGCGAGATGACCGTGAAGACCTCCCATGCCATCACGTGCAGGCCACCGGCGAACGCATCGCCATTGAGGCCAATGAGCTGCTCGGTCGAGAGGTTGGTCAGCAGCAGCGAACCACAGATGAACACCGCGCCGAGCGAGCGTCCGGCGAGGAAGTAGCGCGACGAGGCGCCTTGTTTGTCATCACCCTCCGGACGACGGCGCGTGATCAGCCACGTGCCAAGCGCCACCAGTCCGGTGACGATCACAAACGAGATCAAGGTGACGGCGGTGTCCATACGGCGCTCCGATGCAGGGAATCAGCGGGAAGCGGCGCAGTGTGTGGCGGATGCCCTGGGAGCAATGGGAGGGCATGAAATCACCGGTCCGGCCACCGGCACACGACGTTCGTTGACAGACGTGGCCTCAAGACCATAGCGGTTTCACCCGTTGGTGACCAGTTCCATCAACACCTGGGCGGCACGCGCAGGATCCTCTTCGGCGCCCAGTTCGCCCGCTAAACGTAGTCGTTCGACGATCGCCTGCTGCAACAACATCCGCGCTTTGGCTAAACGCCGATGGCACGAGGTGAGGGGGATGCCGAGTTCCACCGCGACATCGCGCAGGGTCTTGCCGTCGATCAGGTTGGCCTTGAGCACGGCATAGGCCTCGGGCTCCAACGTTCCGTCCCCGGCCCAGCGTTGCAGATCATCGAGCGCCTGTTGCAGCACGCTCAGCGCCCACGCGCGATCCATCGCCTGGCGTTGATCCGGCGCCGGCACGTCGCTGGCCAAGCGGTCAACTATCGGCGAGTCGTCTTCGCCGGCGGCATCGATGCTGGCATGGTCACGCCGGCGTTCGTGGCGGATGGCGTTGAGCGCCGCCAGCCAGGCGAGGTTCATCAGGTAATAGCGGAACCGCGAGCCACTGCCTGGGGCAGCCCGCGCCAACAGTTCCGGTTTGCGCATCAGGTCGAGCAGCACGTCCTGGATCACGTCATCGACGCGCTCGCGACGTTCTCCTGCCAGCCGTCGACGCAGGTACTCGCCCACCGCATCGGCATACAAACCTACCAACGCCGCCGCCTGCTGCGGCTGGTCCGGTAGCCGGGCGATCAGACTCCAACGAGTGGCGGGGAAATCGACGGGCATGACGCTCCAACCCTGCGACTCGCAGTCGCGGTTCAACCCCAGGACGGCCGCTCTGATTGACGCTTTCCTATCAGGGAGGCAGGGGTTAGCGCGACTCGCCCACGGGGCGCATCAGCCCGGATCGGACCCATGCTCAGCAACCGTGCGAAATACGCGATCAAGGCCCTCTTGCACCTTGCCCGCAAACGCAGCGAAGGTCCGGTAGGCGCGGGCGTCATCGCCGAAGCGGAGCACATCCCGCTGAAGTTCCTGGAGCTGATCATGCTCCAGTTGCGCACGTCGCACGTCGCACTGCGTTTTCTCAGGTCATTCCACGCGGATAGTGACCGCAGCTTCCGGTCCAGCGATCGGCACCAGTGCTTTGCCGGTGCGTGCGCCGTGCTGTGCGGTGACTTCCACAATTCCCCGCGTGCTGGTGAGCAGACAGCTGCCCTGAGCGTTGCTGGCGCCCTGTGCCGTGCCCGACCATGCGCCGAGCACCAGTTCATTCCACACCGTGCCATTCGCTTTGGGCGTCCAGTCCTGTCGCCACATCGCCGCCTGCGGCCGGTGGTGATCGCCAGCCCAGAAACCCCAGGCCAGCACCGCGCGCACCGACGGCTGGCTGGCGAACACCGTGAGCGCATCGCGTGTCCAGTCGGCTTGCAGCGTGTCGTCATCGACATCGACCTCGAATTCAGTGATGTGAATCGGCAGGCCGAAACGCGCGAAACGTTCGATCAGGGCGTTGAGGTGTTCCGGCGGCGTGAGGTTGTGGTCCTGGTGGCATTGCAGGCCGAGTCCGTCGAGCGGTACGCCAGCAGCAAGCAGATCGCGGATCAGACGTTCATAGAATTCCTGACGTCGCAGGTCGGCACCACCGTCGTCAAGCACGCCGAAGAGATTGAGAAATCGTGGCGTCGTGGGATCAAGGGTCTGCACCGTGGTGAACCAGCGTTTGAGCTGGTCACGGCCATCACCACTGAGCAACAGGTCGGCGCTGTAAGGATCGTTGACCACGTCCCACGCACTGAGCCGTCCGCGGAAGGCGTTCACCGTGTCGCGCAGGTGGCGGTCGAGCCGTTCACCGATCACCACCGGATCATCGGCCTGGGCGCGCAAATCCGTTGGCAGGTTCTCGCGTCGCAACCACACCAGCGTGTGGCCACGCACCGGCAGGCCGTGTCCGCTCAGCCAGGTCGTGGCGTGTTCGCTGAGGGTCGGATCTCGTTCCCGTTCCGGCCACTTGAAGGCGTTCTCCGGCACGGCGATCTGGAAATGACGCAGCAGCTCGTCGCGGTATCGGGCATCGTCCGCTTCAGCACCGAGCAACCGTTCAGCAACCACCGCGGTGCCGAAGCGCAGTGCCGGATCTTGCATCCGCACCTGCACCGTCGCCTGCGGCAGTGGCCGACCCGTAGCGTCCTCGACCCGGACGTTCACGCGGCTGAAGCGGTGCTTGGCCAGACGTTCGGCAGCGGCCGCGCGCCACGGTGCATCGCTCGCGCGTCCCGCATACGTCATCTGCGGTACCAGCGCACGCAGCGTCGTCACGCCGTGGTTGGTCAGAGTCAGGCCAGCGACCTCGATGGTCTGTCCCGCGCGCCCGAGCCACAGCTGCGCTTCCACCGTGCCGGCCTGAGCGTCGGCGCGGACGTGGAATGGTAGTTCGATCTGCCGCCACTGGTCCCTCGCCAGCAACGCGGCGCTGAGCGATTGCACGTGGCTGGCGGGATCCTCCACCACCAGGCGGGTCTGGGCCGGCTGCGCATCGCCGCTGCGCAGCCACAACCGTGCGAGCACGGCATCACCCACATGGATCGGGGCGGTCAGCGTCATGCGTACGCGCAGAGCGTACTCGCCGGTGTGTCGTGGATCGGCGGTTAGGTCGGTCGGCGTGCTGATGCGCAGCGCCTGCGTGAACGATTGGCCGCGGACGGCGATGAGCTCACGCGGTACGCCGCGCCCATCGTCGGTACCGACCGCGGCACCGGCCCAGGGATCTGGCGGTAGCAGAGCGATGCCGGTTGAGCCTGCGACGATTGGTCTGGCAGGTGGTGTGATGGGACTTGGCACGTTGGTTGGCAGACGCGCCACCACGCCGGCAGCATCAAGGGTCGCGCCATCGCCAGCGGCGATTACCAGTCCCTCGTGGCCTGGTGTGGCCAAGCGCACCCGTCCATGGTCGACCCGCAGGTGGGTGGTGCTCCGAGTCACCGTCAGGGAAAAACGCGTGCCGAGCACCGTGGCGTGACCATGTGTCGTGCCGATGGCGAAGGAAGTTCCGGGCGGTTGCGCGGTCACGGTGGCGGTGAGCGCACCACGTTCCAGACGCAGGCGTTCACCCGCGTCCGGCTGCACCACCACCGTGCTGTCGCCGGCAAGGGTGATCATGCTGCCATCGACAAAGCGCAGTTCGGCGAAGGTCAGTGCCGGCACCTCCAGCCGCTCACCCGCATGCAGTGCGGCACCGGCAATCAGTGGCTCACGTCCACCGCGACCGCTGCGCGAAACGCCGTCGCCGCTGGTGGTAAGCACCGCCAGGGCGGGTTGTGGTATGGAGGCGGATTCCGGCAGCAGCAGCAGGCCGACCGCCAGCAGGATTCCGGCAGCGGCGGCGAGCCACAGCAGCGGATGTGGTCGTGTGGGCAGCCGCATGGCAGCGCGCACGTGGCGACTCGATGGCGAACGGCTGATGCTGCGGGCCGTGCTCCCTGGGCGCGCACAGACCTCGGCCAGCATCAGGCGTTGGCGTATCAGGGCGGCAAGGTGGGCGCGCAGAGCGGCATCCTGCTCAAGCGCCTGTTCGATGGCGTTGGCCTCGGCGTCGTCGCATTCACCATCGAGCCACGCCACCAGATCGTCGAGCATCATGGCGTGCCATCCATCCGACGGACGGTCAGGCTGCCCTTGACGCAGGCCAGCAGGGCGGCGCGCACGCGGAACATCCGCACTTTGACCCACGACAAAGTGCGGCTGAGGCGTTCAGCGATGGTTTGATACGAATCACCGCCGGTGAAATGCGCAGTGATCAGGCCACGATCGCCCTCAGCGAGCTTGCTTAGACAGCGGCGCAACGCCGAGCGTTCCTGCTCCCACGCGATTGGTTCATAGGCCTGGGCTTCGAACAGCTCATCCGCGTGATCATGCAGGTAGCGGCTGGCGCGTTCCCTGATGTTCCGCCGTTCGCGTTCGCGGAACCACACGTTGCGGGCGATGGCGATCAGCCACGCGCCGAAGTCGGCATCGGGGAAGTAGTGTTCGCGTTTGCGCAGGGCGATCAGCAGCGCTTCCTGCACGATGTCCTCCGCCAGATGCAGATCCCGCGAACAGGTGTAGGCGTACGCCAGCAGCGCCTGCCGGTGGTCCTGACACAACCGTTCGAAAGTTGGCTGATCCATGGTTCAGTCGTGCCTGTCGCTGAAAAGCATTGGATCGCAGTTCATGTGGATGTTCTGCGGATCAGCAGCAGCGACCAGGCTACAGCCATCAGTAGCGCAGCGATGCCGCCGCCGGCGCCACATCCGCCACCGGAGTCCTTTTGCGGTGCTGACGAACCGCCGCCGCCGCTGCCGCTGCCGCCGTCACCGTCACCGCCACCACTGCCACTTCCTGCCGCTGCCGGTTGCAGCTGGCTTGCTGGAATCACGGCGGCGGGCGTCGATGGACTGCTCCAGCGCAGCTGTGCGGTCGCTCCCATCGCGTCGTCAAAGTATTCCATTACGATGTCGTACTGCTGTCCCGCGATGAGCGCGATGGTACCGGTGAGCGTGGTCTGAGCATGACTGGTCCAGTCATCGATCAGCTTGGTGCCATTCACCCACAGACGTAGGCCATCATCGGTGGTGGTGGTGAAGGTGTAGGTCTCGGTGTGCTGCGCCTGGACCTTGCCGCGCCAGCGCACGCTGAAGGAGTCGTTGGCGATACCGCTGATCGGCGCACCGTCGCCCCACACGAAGTTGATCGACGGATCCACGCGTTCGACGCTGGTGCCGGTGAAATCCTGGTTGTCGTAATAGGTCCCGCGCAGTCCGGTGCCGCTACCGACCACGGGGCCTCCGCCTCCTCCGCCAGAGGTCACGCTGATGACCGTGCTGGCGCTCACATTATGACCGTGGCCATCGTTGACGGTCACCGTCGCGGTGAAACTCCCGGCGGTGGTGTAGGTGCGACTGACGTTGAGACCGCTGGCCGTGCCGCCGTCGCCAAAGGTCCAGGCGTAGGTCAACATGTCGCCGTCGGGATCGCTCGACCCGCTGGCGCTGAAACTGATGGCCACCGGTGCGGTGCCACTTGCCGGCGTACCGTTGATCACGGCGGTCGGCGCACCGTTGGTTGGCGGAACTACTCCGGGCCCCGATGGAGCGAAAGCTGGGTATTTCACCGCGTTCAGTAACGCCGCTTTGGTGGTGTTGACGCTGTAGTCATGGTTCAGGATGCCGCCGGTATCGCGCGATTCCGGTGTCCAGGTCCACCACGTCCACGACAGCTCCTTGGCATCGATATAGTCGCGCAGCTTGGGGAACCAGCCGTTGACCTCGCGCTGTGCGCGGTCGTCGTAGTTCTGGTCACCAACCTGTTCATTTTCCAGCTGCTCAATCTGCGCGACATTAAGAAAGCTGCCCCATTCGCCGACCCACACCGGTCCGATGTTGTCGTTGTGGATGAAGCCCCACTGGCTGTCCCAAAATCCCGGCAGGTTGTTGGGAAAGCCGTTGGCCACCTGATGGAATGGCTGGTCCCACACTCCCGGGCCGTAGTCGTGGATCTGATAGACCAGCCGGTTGGCGACGTTCAACGTCAGCGGGTGATCCTTCAAGCCAAGGTGCACCGCGCCCCACCAACCGCCGACGCCATTGTAGGAGTGTAGGCCTTGGACGCAGATCAGCAGGTTGGGGTGGATGGCGAGGATCTCGTTGGCGCAGCGTTTTGCCGCCCAGCGCCAGTTGTTGGCGACGTCGACGTTGTCGGCCTTCCACGTCACTGCGCCGTGCACTTCGTTGAACAGATCGGCACCGACCACGGTCGGATCGTTTTTGTAGCGGTTGGCGAGGAACTTCCAGTTGGCGATCCACTGTGATTCCGGGTGGGCGCCATCGTACCAATGGCCGTCCTCTGGCGCTCCGCCGCCGGTCAGACGGTGGTAGTCAAGGATGATGCGGATGCCGCGCGCACCGGCTGACGCGATGATGCGGTCGAGGATCTCGATGCAGGTCTTGTTCAGCAGGTCGGCGTTTTTGGTCGGATCGATCGCCGTCTGTTTCGGTTTCTGCCCTGGGATGAAGATCTCGGAACTGAAGGCGAGGCGGATGAGGTTGAAGCCGTTGGCTTTCATCTCGTCAAGGTGGTTCTCGATCGAGTGCACGCGCGCCGGATTCGCCTGGCCCCACAGCCCGTGCGGGATGAGGTTTTCGCTGTCCATGCCATGCCAGTTCACGCCGCTGAAGCGCACGACGTTGCCGGCAGCATCTTTGATCTTGTTGCCGTCGGTTTTCCAGAAGCCATCGCCGACGGCGCCATGGGCGGAGGTCAGCACCGAACACGCGAGCAGCAACACGGCGAAGGGTTGACGATGGAACGGTGACATGGCGGACCTCCAGGACGGGATCGGTGAGCAGGTCCTGAATCATCCGTCACGTGGGGCGGAGGTTACACATCAGCGATCAAGGAGCCGCTAGATGCGGTCCAGTGTCGCACACGCGCAACGCAACGTCGCGCGACGTTGCGTAACGCATGACGTTGGTGCCCGTGGTTGTCGGGTGCGACCGGGGATTCTGCACGCCCAGAAGGGTGCCGATTCGCGTGCGACGGTTAGCGGAGTCCAGCGTATCTCCAGGCTGGAATCCTTCACCCATGTCGGGAAGACCGCGTCATGCGCACTGTGCTCCAGCTTCTGCTCCAGCTCCAGCTCCAGCTTCTGCTCTTGGCCCTGGCTTCGTTCGCCGTGAGCGGGGAGTCTGCTTTGCCGGATCCGCTGGTCGCAAGTGACGGGAAGCGGGTCGCCAGTGCGGCGGAGTGGCCGGCACGGCGGGCGGAGCTGGTGGAACTGTTCCGCCACCACGTTTACGGCCGCGCACCGGTCGGTCGCCCCGATGGCATGACCATTACCATCACCGAAGCGGCGTCGGGAGTAATGGGTGGTTTGGCAGATCGCCGGCAGCTTCGCCTTGGTTGGAAAGGTCCAGGTGGCGATGGCGGTATGAACCTGGTGTTGTTCGTGCCGACCAAACGCGACAAGCCCGTCGGCTGCTTCCTGCTGATCTGCAATCGCCCGGCGGACAAACATATCGATCCGACGCGCGAGATCCGCTCGCCGTTCTGGCCGGTCGAGCAGATGATCGCTCGCGGCTACGCGATGGCGGCCTTCTACAACGATGACATCGATCCGGACAAAGATGACGGTTTCAAGAACGGCGTGCACGGCGTGTTCGACGAACCAGGAAAGCCACGTGCTGATGATGCCTGGGGCACCATCGCCGCCTGGGCCTGGGGTGCGAGCCGCGCCATCGACGCATTGATCGAACAACCGGGTATCGACGCCAAGCGCATCGCCGTGGTCGGCCACAGCCGTGGTGGCAAGACCGCGTTGTGGTGTGGTGCGCAGGACGAACGTGTGGCGCTGACCGTCGCTAACAATTCCGGCTGCACCGGCGCAGCGATTTCACGCGGCAAAGAGGGGGAACGCATCGCCAAGATAAATGCCACCTTCCCGCACTGGTTCACCACCACGTACAAGCAGTGGAATGAGCGTGAAGATCAGCTGCCGTTCGATCAGCACGAGCTGATCGCCAGCATCGCGCCGCGATTGGTGTACGTTGCCAGCGCGACCGAAGACACCTGGGCGGATCCCAAGGCTGAGTTTCGCGCGTGCATCGCCGCCGCGCCGGTGTGGGCGTTGTTCGGCCAGAGTGGTTTCACCGCTACGACTTTTCCGGCGCCGGAAGCACCGATCCACGACGGGCGAATCGGCTACCACCTGCGTACCGGCAAACACGACCTCACGGAATACGATTGGCTGCGGTTTGCCGATTTCGCCGACCGTCAGATGAAGTGACGCTGTCACTCCTGGGGCCTGGGGATCAGGCGCTGGAATCGCGGTCCAAGCCGAAGATCCGCATCCATTCGTCGACTTCCCCTGGGCTGAGTGGACCACGATCTTCCCGCGGATCGCGTTCCTTCCGCAGGTTGTCGAGGAACCTGTGCGCATCCGCCACGCCGGCGCCGAGCGTGCGCACTCGTCGCCGCAGTTCCGCATCGTCGGTCACCACCACGGCACGTCGGCTGTGGTTGGTCTGCAACCAGCGCACGATGCGGTCGTCGGCTTCGCCGGTGCCGGCGTAATCGATCGCCAAGCCCTGGCGATGCGAGGTGCGCACCTCGCCACCGGGGCCGCCGTCGTAGAATAGGTGCAGGTGTTGGCGTCCAGCGAGCAGGCGCTCCAACTCGCTGCGTGCCCGTTCCGGTTCGTGCATCCATGTCCGCAGCGTCGGGTCGTGATGCAGCACGTTGTGGGCATCGACCAGCACGTGCACGACACCGCTGCGGCTCATGGGACGCGCGGAGCCGGTGGCACCTCGTGTTCGGTGAGCGCCAGGAAGCTCGACTCCAGATCACGATCACCTTTGAGCGCGGCCACCGTTCCGGACGTGATCATCTTCCCGTGATCCATCACCGACACGCCGTCGCAGACGCCTTCGACGGTGGCGAGCGAGTGGGTGCTCATCAGCACACAGCCACCACCGTCAGCGATCGAACGCAGCAGCGCCAGCACGATGCGGATGTGTTTGGGATCCAGGCCGACGAGCGGTTCATCGACGATCAACACCTTTGGTTTATGCAGTACCGCCGCCGCCAGTACCACCCGTTGGCGCATGCCGTGGCTGTAGCCATCGGAAAGCTGATCAAGGAAACCATCGAGCGAGAACTGCGCGCTGACTTCCGCCAGCCGTTGTTCGTACAGATCACGCGCGAGTCCGTACACCCGCCCGGTGAAGTCCAGGAACTCGCGCCCGGTCAGGCGATCGTAGAGGTAGGGTTCATCCGGTACGTAGGCGAGCAGCTGGCGTGCTTCGACGCCCTGGGTCGCCACGTCGAAACCACCCACGCTGACGCTGCCGGCGTCCGGTCGCAGCAATCCGGTGCACATGCGGATGGTGGTGGTCTTGCCCGCGCCATTGGGACCGAGGAACGCGTGGACGTGGCCAGCGGGCAGTTCCAGGGTCAGGTTGTCGACTGCGATGAGCGAGCCGAACTTTTTGGTCACGCCGCGGATGCTGAGCATGGCGGAACGTTAGATGGATCCACCGTGCGGGCGAGTGTCGTCTGGCGCTGCCTTCGCAGCCGTACGAGCCGCACGAGCCGCACGAACAGTGTTTTGTGGCCCGCGTCAGCTGGCGATCGACATCAGTTGCCGGGCGTTTTCGACCTCATCGTTGATCACCGACAGCACTTCGACCAGCGCGGTCTTGTCCATGCCCAGGTGCGGCCACACCGCCGGATCAAGCTGCGGCTCGTCGCATTGGCCGCTGGTGCGGATCTTCTTCAGGCCGCAGAGGTAGCTGCTGAGCATGCACATCGACACCAGCCTGGGCTGTTTGGTGGTCGCGCTGAGGACGTTCTGTTCGCGGATGGTCTCCACCAGGTTCTTGTCCAGTTCCCAGTGTTGCATCAGCCACGCGCCGATCTCGGCGTCGTCGGTGTCCATCACTTCGCGGCAGGCTTTGGTGAAACCGAAGCGGTATTCGCGGGCGACGGCGATGGCGGCGCGGGTTTCTTCCGGGGCGTTTTCCGCCAGGATGACTTTGCCCAGGTCCTTGAGCAGGCCGATGGTGAAGCCGTGCTCCGGGTCGCAGATGCGCGCCTTGCCGGAGATCAGGCGGCACAGGCAGGCGCTGACCGCGCTGTGGGCCCAGAAAGCCTTCATGTTGAAATTGGCGTTCTGCTGCTGGAAGAGGTTGAGCACCGAAATCGACAGCGCGATCGAACGGATGGTCTTGAAGCCCAGGATGACAATCGCCTGCTCCAGGTCGTTCACCGGTTCAGGCAGGCCGTAATAGACGCTGTTGACCATGCGCAGCATCTTCGCCGCCATCGCCGCGTCTTTCATCATGATCGCATTGATCTGACGGGCGTCGGAATTCGGATCATTAACCAGCTTCACCACCTGCGTCACCACTTCGGGCAACGACGGGATGGTGTGGATGCGTTCAATGATGTCTTCGAAAGATGCGCGGGTCAGAGCCATGGGCCACCAGGATCCAGAGGTTAAGTTTTGCGCGAACCGCCGGTCGGCGTCGGTTCGTCCTTGGGTGTGCTGTGCTTTTCCGCCGGCGGTGGCGTCGTCGCCGTGGCATCCGTCAGCGCGCTGGCAAGCGCGTTGCGATTTTCCTGTTCGATCTCCAGCCACAATTCGCGGCGGTAGATCTGGTAATGGCGCGGAGCCTCAATCCCCAGGCGCACCTGGCCGTTGCGGCCGACTTCTAGCACCGTGACGACGATGTCGCCGTTGATCACGATGCTTTCGTTAATGCGCCGGGTGAGGACCAGCATGAGTCAGCGTCCGATGGGTTTGAGATCGCGGAGGAAGAATTTGATCGGCAGGCGGGTGTCCTGCAGCACCACCTGTTTGGCCATGCGAGTGTTGCGGCAGACCAGGATCGGGGCGCGCAGATTGGTGCGGCGCTGGGCCGGATCCTTGTCGAGCACCACCATGGTGAAGACATCGATGTCGGATACGTCCTTGGCCCCGATGTCGCCGACATCTTCGCTGCCGAGTTCGATATCCGGATCGAGGCCAGCCTGGAACGGTGCGAGCACGCAGAAGCCGACCTTGGGATCTTCGACCGACTGGATCCAGTAGGTCGGGCCAGCCTGGGTTTGGTAGAACAACCAGCGCTTGAGCTGCGGGAAGCCGAGCAGCGGCGTGACGAAGGTGGTGAGTTGATCCTCTGCCACTTCGACGGGGCCTTTCAGCAGGGTCTGGACGGTGAGGGTGGCCACGGTGGGTTCCTTGAGAGTGGACAGCATGGTAAGGTGCTCCTTGTTCTGGGCCCTAACGCAAGCGGCTTGCCAACGGGTTGAAGATACCTCCAGAACCCCTGGGGGCGCAAGTGCGGGGTGGAGGATTGGCCCGGAAGTCCGCAGGTCCGCAGCTCCGGAAGTCTACTCCACTGCGGTGCCAATCCGAAAACGTAGCGTCCGATGCATAAGACTTCCGGACCGCCGCTGGTTTTCCACCCAAGCGGGGCCTGCGGACGCCGAATATTTGGTCCCCGGTTTGCGTTGTTAGTGCACGCGGGGTACACTACCCCGCGACCATCCGTCGTTGGAGATCCGGTCCGTGGACGTGCATCTGTTAGCCATTCAAGCGCGGGTTCTGCTGTGGGTCGGCCTCGTGTGGCTGGCTTTCGGGCTATGGCAGGGCTTCGATCCGGCCACGGTCGCTTGGCGTGCCGCCCTGGGTGCGGTGGTCGCGATGTGGCTTGCCGGCTATTTCCTGCGGATGGTGACCGGAGTGATCAACGAACGTATGACCAGCGATCTCGTGGAACGTCAATTGGCCAAGGAACAGGCCGTCGCTGCGACCACTGCGGCGGTGCAACCGGCTCGTGCGGCGGCGGCTTCTGCCACTTCCGCGAAGCGGCGCTGAGGACTGAACGATGAGCAACGGCGTACGCAACGATCCGATGAAAGCCTACCGTCAGGCAGAAAGCGTCCGCGGCGCTGATGAACGTGAGCAGGAGATCCTGCGTCACCTGCCCTTGGTGCGCACAGTGGTTGATCGCATCACCGCGCATCTGCCGCCGAATGTTGACCGTGATGATCTCTTCCATGCCGGCGTCATCGGTCTGATCGACGCACTCAACCGTTTCGACGCCTCACGTGATAATGCCTTCAGCACCTATGCGGTGATGCGCATCCGTGGCCAGGTGATCGATGAGCTGCGCGCGCGCGATTGGGTGACCCGTGGTGCGCGCGAACGCGCCAAGGCTTATCATCACGCGGTAAAGGAATTGTCGTCGACGCTGCAACGTCTGCCCACCGACGCAGAATTGGCGGAGGAATTGGAAGTCGAGGAAAGTGAGCTCGCTGAGATCGAACGTGAAGCCCAGTTGACGGTGCAGATCAGCCTCGACACGCCGGTGGGCGAAGACACCCGCCTGGGAGCGACGCTGGCGAAACGTGACGACGACAGTGCTAATCCGCATCGCAACATTGATGCGGCGGACCGTCGCCACTTGGTGGCGCAGATCCTGGGCACGCTGAGCGAACAAGATCGCCTGGTGGTGAAGCTCTATTATTTCGAGAATCTGCTGATGAAGGAGATCGCGGCGATCATCGGTGTCACCGAGAGCCGCGTCTGTCAGATCCACAGTCGGGTGTTGGTGGTGCTGCGCACTCGCCTTGGACACGACGACGTGTTCGGTTGAAACGGCCGATCGGAACCTAGGACAGCGCCATGGCGATCGGTGATATTGGCGGCATCGGCCCAGGGCAGGTGCCCGCCGATGTGCGGGCATTGGTTAGGGAGATCGCACTCACCAACGCCAAGCTGCTGACCGCAGCGTTGGCGCCGGGAGAGATCCTGACCGCGCGGGTCGGGGCTCTGCTGGGCGATGGCAACGTCACGCTCACGCTGCGGGGACAGACCCTGATAGCCAACAGCGCGACCGCCTTGTTGCCGGACAGTCTGGTGAAACTGATGGTGCAGAGCGGCGGTGATCAACCGGTGCTGCGCATCATGGCTACGGGTGCGCCGGATCAGCGCGTAGTGACCAGCAGTCCGGCATCACGCGCCATCGCGCTCGGTTTGCCGTCGACCGCGTTGGCGACGGTCGCACTCCAGGCTTTCGAACAGGCAGGTGCACCGCTCGATCCAGTACGACTTAAGGAAGCGGTGGCTCAACTCCAAGCGCTGCCGCCGTCGCAGGTGCCGCAGCGGGCGCAGGCTTTGGCGTTGTTGGCACAGGCCGGGTTGCCAGCGCTGCCGCCATTCATCGCGTTGGCGGAACGTTCGGCGACGGGAGCATTGCCCAATCCCGCGGCGGCGTTGGCGGCGTTGGCGGAGGTAGCAGAGGTAGCGGAGGTGCAGCGGGTGGCGCAGCGCACAAGTGCGGGGGTGACGGCAGGCGGTCAGCAGTCGGTGGCTGGCAGCCAGCAGCCGGTCGTCGGTCAGCCGCCAGTTTCGGTGAGTCAGTTGCCGGTACTTGGTCCTCAGTTGCGGATGGTTGGTGTCTGTTCGCCGATCGTTGTCGTGCCGGCTGATACGCG
>Ga0105049_10001970_pt1 | contig 24316 bp, 19 predicted proteins | sample MAT06_FD_78087 | JGI IMG/M metagenome (GOLD analysis project Ga0105049, IMG submission 78087) | Freshwater microbial communities from Lake Fryxell liftoff mats and glacier meltwater in Antarctica - MAT-06 | ecosystem: Environmental > Aquatic > Freshwater > Ice > Liftoff microbial mat | place...
AGTGGCTTCGAGATTTCATACGCAATGAACATGGTCGTGGTCTCCGGTGGCGAGAGCTCGGCGCTCGATCCCGAGCGTCGACTTCAGTAGGGAACCGTCACCGTCACATGCTCGATGGGGTAGCTCCGGTGGAGCGGCACGAGGACCTTCTCGATCATGTCGTGGATCCTCGGTGGGACGACGGAGATCGAGGACACGCCCTTCCTCGTGTGCACCCAGTCTCTCAGCGTTGCGCCGGTATCGGTCAACTGCATCACCTTCCCGTCGCTGGTGACCGTCGAGATCAGGTTCACGAGCAGGTCCTCGGCAGGGATGCGGTCGCCGCCCCAGACGAGCTTGTATTCCAGCGTCGGGGAGCTGCGGGGTGGCCTGGAGATGGCCGCGAAGTAGCCTTCCAACCGGAACGCCATGGACGCGACCCAGTGTTCCTCCGCGGCGATGGCTTCCTTGGAGGCGTAGGGCGAGACCGCAATCGCGGCGATCACAGCCAGGATCGTTACCCACACAGGGATGTTGATGAGCGCGGTCGACTTTCCGAACGGGTTCGGGACGATGATCACGTAGAGGGACCAAGCGAGCGCCACCACCACGGCCGCGATGACGATCGCGATCCGCCTCCTGGTCGAGCCGCGATACCTACCGATCGCATGCCGCAGATTCCGGTCGGCCTCTCGCTCGGCCGAAGAGGCAACTCCGCGCCGTCTGTCCACGCCCGTCTGCACGAGGCGTTCGAGCTCTGCGTCGTGCGCCTGCTCGGGCGGCGGCTCGTTTGTGCGATAGGGCTCGCTCATGCTGCCGAGTCTACCCGCGGCAAGGCAACAACCTCCAGACGCGAGGCCCTCGCCGTCGTCGACAAAGCCTGCGACGGTGTCGAGGACGGCCACCTCACGCGCCGGCCACCGGCTGGAGCTGGCCGGCGCCCACCGCCCACCGGAAACCTGGTTGTTAACCTGTCAAGTCTTCGCTTGCGACATCCCCTCGACGAGGGTCCGAGAGTCGCGGACCTGCTCGCCGGCTTTTAGCTGTGGATCGCTGTTGATCACTGCAGGCGGGCAGCGACGACGAACTTCGCACGCGCCTAGTTGAGGGCGATCTCGAGGCCGACCGTCACACGATACTGCTTGTAATAGAACGGGATACCGAACGGGCGTGGCGTGGGCGCCGCGAAGTGGATCGGGTCGAAGGTGAATGCGGCGCCCTTGCTGATCGGGAACCGCACACTCGTCAGCGAACCACCGAAGTAGATGCCGGTCGTGTACTTGTCGATGCCGAGCAGGTCGAACAGCATGACGGAGGTCCCGAGCTCGAGGCGTGTCGAGAGCGAGATCTTGTCGCTGTGATACCAGCGATACGAGGTCGCGAGGAAGCCGTTGGCGACCCCGGCCCGCACGCTGCCGACCTCGTCGAACGAGAAGAACGGGTTCCATTCACCGAACACACCGAACGACCACTTCTTGTAGTCGACGCTGATGCCGAGTGCGGCGCCGGCGGCGGCATCGTCCCAGGCACCGCCGAGTCGCGCATCGAAGTGCCAGCGCGCGAAGCTCGAACGATCCTGGACGACCGCCGGCGCGTCTTTGGCGGGCGTGGTGTCCTCGGGCGGCTTCTGGTGTTCGGGATCGGGCACCATCGGCGTTTCTGCCGGTTGCGCCGGTTGCGCCGGCTCCGCCGGCTCCGGCTGTGCGCGCACCAGTGTCGGGGCCAAGATCAGCGCGAGCAGCGAGAGCGATCCCGCGACGCGCGCTTTGCTCCTCCGTCGCGTTGCGAGCAGGAACGCCAGCGCCGCCACCACGGCGAGCGAAGACGCGCCCGCGACCTGACAGCCGAACGTGCGCGCGCCCTTGGGCTCGGCGAGCTCGGGTGCCTCGCAGTAGTTGTTGTCGGGCGTGCAATTCAGCGTCAACACGAGGGCTGCGTCGACCGCGGCCTCGACCCGCGCGCGCCGATCCGGAGCCGGGTCCGCGATCGCTGCGAGGATCGCGGCGACGTTGTCGCGCGCGTGCGCGACCCGTGCGACCTGAACGTCGTCGGTGCGGCGGCAGTCGTCCAGCGAGCTGAGGTGCTGGTAGCCATCGATCGCTTCGTCGTAGTCGCTGCTGCCGAAGGCATCGATGTAGTTGAGGACGTGACGGACGTTGCCACTCTCGGGGTCGCGCATCGAATGCGCGTAGCTATCCTCGACGGCGTGGAGCGCGCGCCCGAGCCGGTACGCGAAGGTCGGCAGCGCGATGGTGTACTTGCCGCGAAACTTGAAGAAGCTCGAGACCTGCTCGGTCGCCGCGAGATCGAGCTGCTCGGCGAGCAAGCCACCGGTCTCGAGCTCGCCGATGATGAAGTCGCGGCACGCTGCCAGCGCGCCCACATCGCCGGCTGAACCATCATCTTGTTGACGCCGAATGCAGTGCTCGTCCTGCTTCTCGGGATCGTCGTGGATATGGATCAGGCTGGAGAGGTCGGTGGGCTGTCGGTCCTCCACATCGTTCGATCGCACGCCGATCAGCAGTGCGAGCATCCAGACATTGTCCTCCGGCAAGTTGAAGACCAGATCCGCCATCGCGCGTCGTTGATCTTCCGTCGGCGCTGGCGCAGCCGCGAAGTCGGGGAACACCGCACTCCGAGCGGCATCCTCGGTGATCTCTTCGTGGCACGGCTTGGTGATGGGTGATGAGATCTCGAACGCGTGCGCTGCGGAGGGAATCGAAACGAGCGTCAGCAAGGCCAGGTGTCGAAGCATCTTCTTCGACCGTGGAAGATGTGATGGCAAACCACCAGCAGTTCTCGCAACGGATCCGTCAGGCGCGAGTAATGCGCGAGCGAACGTGACAGGCCCGCACGGCGCACACCAACATCAGGGGCGGATGAGCGTGTTCGCTCACTCGAGACTTCCCGCCGACGCGCGGTTTTGACGACTGTCGATCGCCGTTCTCAAACCCGCGATGACAGGTTCCGCGGAACCGGACGGCGCGCCGCAACTGGTCACCGCGCTCGCGATCGCATGCAGGCCGCAACGGACGATGAGCTCCTTCGAGATTTCATAGCAATGAACATGGTCGTGTTCTCCGATGGCGATCGTTTCGAGAACCCCAAGCTCCTCGGCCTCCCCGAGGGCGGGCGCGCTCTCGCCGTCGCGGGCCAGCACGCACGGGCCGTGACGAGCCCTCTGCACCACGCGCACGAGATCACGCGGCCCTCGTCGCCACGGGTCTCGGCGACAAACGCATCAACAACATCATGGCGGTGTTGTCGAAGGCGCTGCGCTACGCAGCCGACTGCGAGCTGATCACGAAGGCGCCGAAGATCTCGATGTTCAAGATCGAGCGCCCCGAGATCGTCGCGTGGGACTTCGAGCAGTACGCACGCCTCCTCGCCGCGGCGAAGGCCGATAGCGAGGAGTGGTACGCCGCGTTGTGCCTGGCCGGTGAGGCCGGGTTACCCGTCGGCGAGATCAAGGCGCTGCGTTGGCGCGAAGACGTCGACCTGATCGCACGATGCTCTACTTCCACATCGCGGAGGCTCACGCCCGCGAGTGGCCCGAGAGCGTGGCCGCGCGCAGCGAAATCGATCCGGACAAACGGATCGTCGCGATGCTCGCGGCCCGCTCGCGCGGTCGTGGCAGCCACGTGGTAGCGAAGACGGCCGTCTCGGGCGAGAGTGCAGCGATCATCGCTGCTTGAGTAGTGAGGGCAGAAGGACTCGAACCTTCAGCCTGCGGATTAAGAGTCCGATGCTCTACCATTGAGCTATGCCCCCGGCTGTTTTGCGAAGTCTTCAGTTTTCAGGTCGTGAGTCCGAGCCGACTTGAACGGCTGACCTACGGGTTCGAAGCCCGGCGCTCTATCCAACTGAGCTACGGACCCAGTGCGGGGGCAGTAGATAGCGGCTCCCCCCCACACCTGTCAAGCCGCGTTGCGTCGTCGCGTGCGGATCGCGTGGTTGGCTGTATCCGCTGCGCGAGGGCTCACGGTTTGGCGGGTTAACGTCTTGATCCTCCGTCGAGCCGACGAACTCACTGGGGACGGAAAACCCTAGCTGTTTCAGTCAGTAGCCGCGGAATTTCATTTCAATCCCGAACCGGCCTCGGATATAGACGAAGCGGTCGCAACTCGGGGGGATTTCCGAGTGCGGTCGCTGGGAGGCCTAAGTGTTCGCACGTTCGACTGGGTTGAACTTTATCTTCTCGTCATTGTTTGTCGCTGCGCTGGGCGCATGCGGCAGCGTTGGTGGATGTGGTGGATGCGGCGAGCTGCCGCTGCCAGCACCAGGCACCGCGCCTCACATCAACAAGATGCCGGCGGATCAAACCGTCGAGGGCGGCGCGCAGATTCGCGTCACCGCCGCGGGCTTCCAGAAACTGCGCACGCTGGTGCCCGAGGCGATCAACGGCACGCTCGCTCCGATCTGCATCCCGAAGGGAGCTGCGGATATCGGGATCGGCATCGACCTCGCGAGCTATTGCGGCAATACCACCCCGGCGTGCGGCGCGGGCGTCAAGGCATGCGCCGTCCAGCCCAGTGTCGCGTTCACCGACCTGACGCCGAACGGCAACAACGCCCTCAATGTTCGCATCGGCCTCAACATCGACACCACGATCCCGATCTCGGTGATCTTCATCGGCAGCTGCAACCTCCAGATCTCGACGACGGCGGCGAACCCCGACACGCCGATCATCGCTGACCTCAACCTCAGCCTCGGCATCAAGCGCCCCGACGGCGAGCTCGACATCGGCGTCACCGGCGTCAATCAGATCGACGTCGGCGGCATCGACTTCATCTCGAGCGGCGGCATCATCTGCGACGCAGCAGAAGTTGCCGGTGATCTGATCGTCGACATCCTCGACGTCATCGGCGACGTGATCGGCCCGCTGCTTGCCCCGCTGCTGAACAACTTCATTGGCGACCTGCTGCCGAGCCCCCTCGGCATCGCCGGCATGATCGATTTCGGCTCGATGGTCGAGGGCGTCTCGCCCGGCACCGACGCCCTGATGGAAGGCCGCATCGTCCCCGGCGGCTTCGTGTCGACCAACGGCGGTGGCCTGTCGCTCGGTGTGATCACCGGCCTCAACGCCGACCAGCATCCCGAGACGCGCGACATCGGCCTGACCAGCGAGCCCGCGAAGTGCGTGCCGCCGTTCCTGCCGCCCAACCTCGCATCGCCGACCGGCGCGAACCTGCGGACCACGTCGTACGTCGAGGGTGGCACCACGGTGACCCGCCCGACGTTCACGCTGCCGCTGGCCCCCGAGTTCAACGGCAGCGCGGATGCTGTCGGGAATCCTGATCTGATCATGGGGATCTCGAACACCACCCTCGATCTCGCCGGTCATCACCTCGTCAGCTCGGGCGGCATGTGCCTCGGCGTCGGGACAAACCTGATCCCGCAGCTCAACGTCGGCACGATCGGCATCCTCGTTCCCTCGGTCGAGGAGCTGCAGTCGGAGAACGGCAACGATCCGTTGCTGCTCGTCACCCGCCCCACACGCCCGCTGTCGTTCACGATCAACGAGGACACCGCGACCAAGGCGATGACGATCCACATCGAGCACCTCGAGGTCGATTTCTACGCGTTCCTGTTCGAGCGCTACACCCGTGCGTTCACGCTCGATCTGACGATGAACGTCGACATCGGGCTGACGTTCGAGCAGACGCCGACGGGCGCGGTGATCAAGCCCATGCTCGGCGGCATCTCGGCCGAACAGGTCACGATCAAGGTGCTGAACTCGGAGTTCGCGCGTGAGACGCCCGCGGATCTCGAGGCGGTGCTGCCGTCGGTGTTCGACCTCGTGACCCCGCTCCTCGGCGATCTGCCGCCGATCTCGGTCCCGACGTTCGCGGGCTTCACGCTCGAGAACCTGTCGATCGCACGGATCGGCACGACCGGTACGAACCCGGACGATTTCCTCGCGCTCAAGGCGACGCTCGGTGCCAACGCCGCGCTCGCGCAGCTCAACCAGCAGGTCACCGTCGAGTCGCTCCAGCGCGCGGCCGAGCGTGGCAACTACAAGATCTCGCCGAAGGCGAAGCTGGTCCGCGTGACCACGCCCGAGCCCAAGGCCGTGCGGTCGGCGCTCAAGCGCGTCGCTGGCGGTGCGATGCCGCAGGTCGTGTTCGACGTCGACAAGGTCGACGCGCAGGGCCGCGAGCTCGAGTGGTCGTACAACCTCGAGAACGGCATGTTCCGCCCGTACGCGGCGGCGGGCACCGATGGCCTGGTGATCGCCGACAAGGCGTTCGCGTGGCAGGGCAAGTACGAGATCGGTCTCAAGTCGCGCGTCAAGGGCGACTACACGACGACCTCCGACGTGATCCGCACGCCGGTCATCATCGACTCCGTCGGTCCGCGCTTCCTGACGGAGACCGCGGCCTGGGACGGCGACGAGTACGCGATCACGATCTTCGACATCGTCAGCGGCAACGTCGTCCAGTGGGCGCTGGGTCGCCCGGGTGAGCGTGCTCCCGAGACCGCATGGTTCGATGGTGGCTTCGCGACGATCGATCGCGCGCTCCTCGACAAGCTCGCCCTCGACGGCGAGGTCGTCATCTACTCGCGCGACGAGGCCGGCAACACCAACCATGCGCGGATCGCGCCGTTCCACGGCTCGCCCGGCGAGGCCGGCGGTTGCACCAACTGCAACTCGTCGAATCCGTCGACCGGCGGCCTCGTGCTGATGGTGCTCGTCGGCGGTCTGTTGATCAGCCGCCGACGCCGCTTCCCGATCCTGGCGGTCGCGCGCAAGCAGCTCGGTCGCCCGGCGCTCACGCAGCTCGCGCTGTTCGTCGGCCTGTCGGTCACGCTGTCGGTGGTGCCGGGTTGCAGCTGTGGCAGCGCGTCGTCGTGCGAGCTGTTCACCGATTGCCCCGACTGCCCCGAGGGTGAGATCGCGTTCTGCCTCGACGGCACCTGCGCGTGCTCGGACGACATCCTGATCGGCAAGCTCGGCGCGTACTCCGACGTCGCGGCCGGCGCCGACGGATCGATCTGGGTGTCCGCGTATCACAACCAGTATGGCGACCTCGTCGTCGCCAAGGTCGAGCCAACGGTCGGCCGGATCCCCGACACCGCGTGGGAGTGGGTCGACGGCGTGCCCGACGGGCCAGTGATCGTGCCGCAGTCGCTGTACCGCCGCGGCATCGCCGCGAAGGGCGAGGACGTCGGCATGTACACCAGCATCCAGGTGTCGCCCGACGGCACGCCGCAGGTGACGTACTTCGATCGCGACACCGGCTCGCTCAAGTTCGCCGAGCGCAACGCCGACGGCACGTGGGCGATCCACGTGATCGAGCAAGGCACCGGCGATCTCGGCTCCGGCGAGATCGGCGCGAGCGGCGCGCTGATCGGCATGTACACCTCGCTCTCGGTGCGCAGCGACAACGGCTTCCCGGGCGTCGCGTACCTCGCGCACGTCGCCGATGGGGCCGGTCGCCGCGCCGAGGTTCGGTTCGCGACGTCAGGCGCGGTGCATCCGCTGTCCTCGGCCGACTGGACGAAGTTCGTCGTCGATACGGCGGCGCTGCCGATCGAGGACGAGAACAGCCCGAACATCTATCCGCTGCCCGAGGGCCTCGGTCTGTTCGTCGACCTCGCGCGGATGCCCGACAGCTCGCCGGCGATCGTCTACTACGACCGCACCGCGGGCGAGCTCAAGCTCTCGAAGTTCGCGGGTACCGCCTTCGGTACGCCGGTCGTCCTCGACGGCGCGGGTGATGTCGATGCCGGCTGGTCACCGTCGGTCGGCGTCGATCCGAACGGTGTCGTGCACGTCGCGTACGTCGACGCCACGCGCGACGACCTCGTCTACATCACCGACGAGGTGGGCGCGCAGCGCAAGATCGTCGACGACGGTCTCCGCATCGTTGGCACCACCGTCGATGGTCTGCCGAAGCCCGAGTATCACTTCGTCGGCGATGACGCGTCGCTCGTGCTCGCGAACGCCGGCCAGCTGCCGATGATCGCGTATCAGGACGCGACGACGCAGGAGCTGATGCTCGCGACCCAGCAGCAGGATGGCTCGTGGAACACGATCTCGCTCGCGGGTCACACCGATCCGTGGCCGGGCGCGTACGGCTTCTTCGCGTCGGACGCGCTCCTTGGCACCGACCTCGTGATCTCGAACTGGGTGATCAACCAGCCGATCGACGAGAACTGGGTCGAAGTGTTCCGTCGCCAGGTCGCGATCGAGTAACCGTCCCGTTTGATCTCGGTGGCACGTAGACTGGCAAACCGCGGCAGCCTCAGTTATCGAAGTGCGACATTTGGGCACACGCGAAAATTGGCGACCGCGACGCCGACGTCCTACGATTCTCGAATCAACCTCGAGGGCCCGGTCCATGCCTTGGCCCATTTGCCGTCACCAGGAGATTCGAATGAGCTTGTCGAAATGTCTGTTCATCGCCGCCGCGTCGATCGCGACCACGGGTACCGCGTTCGCTCAGGATCCGGCGCCGCCACCGGATGGTGCGGCTGTGCCCGAGCCCGCCCCTTCCAACGCCGCTCCCGCCATGGCCGCCAAGAAGATGACGGTTGGCGCCGACCTCGGGTTCGTCCTGCCGTTCGGTGACTACGCCGACACGGCCGATTTCGGCCTCGGCCTGTTCGGCCGGTTCGAGTTCGCCATCAACCCGCAGCTCGCGATCACCGGCCGCGTCGGCTACGTGTTTCACGCGGGCACGCCAGATGGCGTCAGCGTCAGCTTCATCCCCGTGATGGCCGGCGTCGCGTACAAGATCGGCACGAGCGGCCTGTTCGCATTCGGCGAGCTCGGCATCAACCGCATCGGGGTTTCCGTGGACCTCGGCGGCGGGTCGGCGAGCGACTCCGAGATCAAGCTGACGTTCGGGGCGGGCGCCGGCTACCAGATGAACAAGATCAAGGCGCGCGTCGGCATCTGGGTGCCCGGCTCGGTCGATAGCGGCACCGAATCGTCGACCCTGACCGGCATCCTCGCGTCGGTCGGCTACGACTTCGCGTCGTTCTGATCCTTCGCACGTCGCTGGAGCTTCATCGGGCACCCACCGCGGGTGCCCGTTCGCCGTCTCGCGCATGCAACCTCGGCGGTCCGGACAAGCGGATAGGATCGACGCACGATCGGTCACCGTGGACACCGCTGTGAAACCTGGCCGGGATGCGCTGACGAAGATCGAGAACGTCGACCCATGATCAATCCAAACGTCGCGGCTTCGATCGCCACCTGGCACGAGATCGTCGCCCAGCGGGACATCTCCGCGCTCGCCAGCATCGTTCATCCCGATGCGGTGTTCCGGTCACCGCTGGCGCACGCGCCGTACAAGTCGGCCGCGGTGTTGACGCTCGTCCTCGGGACGGTGATCCAGGTGTTCGAGGACTTCACGTACCACCGCCAGCTCGTCAGTGACGACGGGCTGAGCGTCGTGCTCGAGTTCAGTGCACGGATCGGGGATCGTCAGCTGAAAGGGATCGACCTGGTCCGGTTCGACGAGCACGGCAAGATCCTCGAGTTCGAGGTCATGGTCCGGCCGATCAGCGGGCTGCAGGTGCTCGGCGCCGAGATGAGCAGGCGGCTCGGCCACCTGTTGCCGAACTTCAAGGGCTAGCGAAGGCTTGCCAGCGCGGCGTCGACCGGTTCCGCCGGTCCGCCAGCGGCCCACGCAACGACCGCGCGATCGAGATTCTCGACGATCGCGGGATCCGCGCCGCACGCCGCGGCGTCGGCGTACGCGTGCTCGAGCTTGCGCTTGCGTGCGACCGCGAGCCGGCCGTAGGCACCGCGGGCGATCGCCCGGCGGCCGTGCCACCAGGTCGCGAGCAGCATCACGCACGCGATCGCGTCGGTGGGATCGGGATAGATCTCCGCATCCGGCACCAGCCAGCCCCACGCGTGCTGGAGCAGCGCGCCGACCTCCGGCGAGAGCTTCGCGGCGCCGAACACCAGCGCCGTGAACCCGATCGCGACGGCGAGCTTCCAGCGGCGCAGCGTGTAGTCCCAGCCGACGCCGAGCGTTGCCAGGCCATACCCGATCAGGTCGACCACCGCGGTCGCCGCGAGCGGAAACACGAACACGCCGGTGACATCGGAGAGCTTGCCGGTCAACCACTCGGGCGCCGCCGAGCCCTTGAAGACGCGATCGTTGAAGATCAGGAGCGCGATCGAGATCACGGGCAGCGGCGCGAGCAGCTCGTGCACCGGCAAGCCAGATCTTGCCGTGCTGTCCTCGCCGGCAAGGCGTCGCCACACGCCCATCGCCATGGGTACCACGTTGACAGCGATCCCGACGGTCGCGATGATTCCTGGATGCGCGGCGGCCTCCTTCTCGTCGCGCTGGGACTCGGCTCCGAGGCCCTCGCCGACGATCATCGAGGACCTGACAGGCCGCTCCCGAAGGATCGCGTAGGCGTCGACGCGATGTTCGTGATCCCCGTCGACGCGTACGCCGACGACACCGACGGTGGCATCGGAGCGCTGGTCCGGTACGAGCGCCGGAGGGCAGCAAGCTGTACCTGACCGCGCGCGGCGGCCCGCTGTTCCACGCGATGGACCAGGACGACCGCAGCCTGCTGATGCTGATGGCGCTCGCGGGCATGCGCTACGATCTCGATCCGGACGCGGCGAACGGCACGTTCTTCTCGATGGCGATCGGGGTCTTGGACCTCGGCGGTGGCTTCCAGATCGGCAAGGTCCAGGTCCGCGGCAGCCTGTTCTACACGCCGCACGTCGGTGCCTCGTTCGGCGGCGACGCGGTCAGCTTCCTCGGGCTGGCCCTAAGCCTCGGCTACGACTTCGCCGTGCGCTGAAATTTGCCCGGCGACCAACTCGTTGTCATCGTCTGATGATGCGGGCCGCCTCACTTTTGATTCTTCTTGCTGCGGCATGCAGCGGTAGCGATTTTCCGACGGGTGAGGCGAACGCGCAGCCCGCCCCTACCCCCAAGGCTGGATCCGGCAGCGCCGCGCCCTGCGACTGCGACGACGTCGCCGACAATAGCGATCGCAACGACGACCGCAAAGGTCCGCCGCGCGACACGCTGACGCTGACCAGGAAGGCGTTCAAAGATCTGCCGTCGTGGAACGACGACAAGCATGCCGAAGCGGTGCCGTCGTTCTTGCGGAGCTGCGAGAAGGTCAACGCGCTGAAGGACTCCGACCCGATGGGCCACGACGGTCACGGCGGGATCGCGAAGCAGTGGAAGGCCGCGTGCAAGGCTGCGGCAAAGCTGAAGGCGGGAGATGATGCGGCGGCGAAGGCGTTCTTCGAGAGTGAATTTGTGCCCTGGCAAGCTGCAGGTAAGGCCGGGCCCGACGGCAAGATGACCGGTTACTTCGTGCAGGAGATGCGCGGTTCGCGAAAGAAGACCGGCAAATATCAGACGCCGGTCTACGCGCGACCGAAGGATCTGGTGATGGTGGATCTGTCGAAGCACATCAAGGATTCGCACGGCCGGCGGATCTGGGGACGGCTGACCGACAAGGGCGATCTCGAGCCGTACTTCACGCGAAAGGAGATCCGCGAGGGTGCGCTCGGCGGCAAGCAGCTCGAGATCATGTACATCGACGAGCCGATCGATCTGATGTTCGCGCACATCGAGGGCTCGGCGAAGGCGAAGCTGGCCGACGGCACCATGGTGTGGCTCGACTTCGCCGGCAAGAACGGTCGCTCGGGTGGTGGGCTCGGCGGCGTGATCAAGGGCATGGGCGGGCTCAAGACGCCGGGCAGCGGCACGATGCAGGGGATTCGCAAGTGGCTCGCGGACAATCGGGCGAAGTTGAATGATGTCTTCGATCAGGTGTCGTCGTTCGTGTTCTTCGAGGAAGCGAAGCAGCAGGGCGCGATGGGCTCGCAGATGGTGGTGTTGACAGCGCGGCGCTCGCTCGCGATCGATCGCGCGTTCATCGCCCAGTCGACGCCGATCTGGGTCGATACGCGTGCTCCGGTCGCCGGCACCACGCAGGTCAACCCGTGGCGCCAGCTGCTGATCGCGCAGGACACCGGCGGCAACATCCTCGGCGCCGTGCGCGGCGACATCTACTGGGGTGACGATGCGGCTGCCGGCGAGATCGGCGGGCGGATGGGTGGCAAGGGCCGCTACTGGCTCCTGCTCCCCAAGGGCGTCACGAAGTAGCCAGCTCGATCCAGACCTCGTTGCGGCGGATCATCGGCAGCGTCCACGGCGGATCGAAGCCGGCGTAGACGGGTGTACCGCGGGTGTCGAGGCCAGCGGCGGCGACCAGCTCGCGGAGCTCGATCATCTTGCGCTGGATCAGGGCCTCGTTGCGCTTGCCGGAGAAGCTCAACGTCGCGACGCGGCGACCCGGGATGTCGACGGCGACGATCCGCGCGTCGGCCGGAATCGGCAGCGACTCCAGCGTGCGATGTATCGGCATCACGAACGCGACGCGGGCGACGCCCGACAGCCTCGACGCGGAGACCGGGATGGTCATCCCGAGCTTCTCCTTGCGATCGTTCTTGCCGAAGATGTAGCCGGCGAGGCGATCGAAGCCTTCCTCCATCGCGCCCACGATATCGACGCCGGAGATCTCGGTCTCCGCCTCGATGCGCGGCTTGTAATCGCGGATCTCGAGCTTGCCGATCTGGTCGGTGACCTGGTAGCCGGGCTCGTCGTTGAACGAGCGCTCGAGCTGCCAGCGCGACAGGCCGAGCAGCAGCGCGGAGGCCCCGCCCGCGATCAGCCCGGCGCGCTTCGAGCGCCACAGCAGGCCGACCGCACCGCCGATCGCGATGGGCACGAGGCCGATCGAGGCGCCGAACAGGACCTTCCGGAGCTTCGCGCTGCCGTGAGGCTCGGTCTTGATGACGGTTGACGCTGGGGTACGAGGATGTTTCGCCGTGATCTCCATGCGCGATCACGAAGCAAGCCGCGCGCCTGGAGCATGAGTTGCAACTCCGCTGCTGATGACGATTTCGCAGAGCTTCGGGCTGCGCGCCGTGCGCGAGCGATTCGGTGAGGCGATCGGTGGGCTGTGGGCGCCCGTTGTCGCGATGATCAGCCACGCACGCAAGGCGCGGATGTTTCACCCGGAGGGCCATACGTTCCGGGGGATCTCGGAGCCGGCGTGCGCGTTCGACGATCCGTACTGGCCCCTCGCGGCGAGGCTCGGCGGGCGCGTGCTCGCGAGGTTCTCGGGGGCGCTATCGCGCGGTGAGCGCGAGCGCCTCGACGTCCTCGGCTTCGCCCTGCGATTTCGTCGCAGCGCCGGCGAGCCGATCGATCACGTCGCCGAGTCCGGCGATACCGATCTGCTTTCCGCGACCATCCGGAGCCCGCTGACGATGCTCGGGGCGCCGCTGTTCACCAACGCGCACGACTTCGTCACCAATCGCTACTGGGCGGTCTCACCGTTCGCACCATCGATGATCGATCACCGCGTGGAGCTCCGGCTGTCGCCGATCGATCCCGTGGAGCGCCCCGGTCGACGCGCCGAGAAGCTCGCGTCCGCGGTCGCGTCGGGCCACGCGACGTGGCTGCTCGAGGCGCGCCGCACGCTCCATCTGCGATGGCGCCCACTCTGCAAGATCGCGCTCACCGAGGCGGCGACGATCGACCAGGCCGCGCTGCGCTTCGATCCATTTCGCGGCGTGCTCGAGCCGGTCGGGCTGGTCCACGCGATCCGCCGCGCGACCTATGCCGCGAGTCAGCATGCACGCCCGGGGCACGAGCTACCGTCGTCGTGAGCGCCGCGAGAACGAGCACCCGGTCAACGCGATCACCGCGAGCAGGAGTGACGACGACGAGCCACTCTCGCAGCAACCGCCCGCTTCATCCGGGGGCTTGATCGGAGGAGGCGCCGGGTTGGGGTCGACGCAGGTCGAAGGGCCCGGGGTGACGTCGCGACCCGGCGTCAACGCCCGGACGACGCCGTCGTAGGTCGCGACGATCAGCGTGTCTCCCGCCGGTGCGGGTGCGCTGACGATCGGTGCGCCGAGCGACGTCTTCCAGAGCTCCCTCCCGTCACCGGCCGCAACGGCGGCGAGCGTGCCGTCGGGATGCGGGATCCAGACGATGTCGCCGGTGACCACCGGGCTGGCGACGAAGCCCGGCTCGTCGCCGCGATAGTGCGCGAAGTTGAGCGGCCCCGGCTGCGTGGTTCGCCGCCACAGCTCGGCGCCGGTGGTCGCGTCGAGGGCGACGAGATCACGATATTGCGTGGGCACGAACAACCGGCCGTTGGCGAGCGCGGGCGTGGCCGTGATCGAGTAGCTCCACTCGTTGCCGTCGGGGATCACCGAGCGCGACCAGCGCTCCTGCGAGGACGCGAGTGATGCACGCGTGACCGTGCCGGCGGAGTTGATGAAGAACACGTCGCCACCAAAGATCACGGGCGTCGAGTGCACCGCGATCGTCTTGGCGGTCTTGATCTTCCAGCGCGGCTCGCCCGTGGTCGCGTTCCACGCGGTCATGCCGTCGTTGCGCGCGACGTTCGCGACCGCGGCGCCATCGGCCACCGCGACCGCGGCGAGCGAGCCGAGCCACGCGTACTCGGGCGTCAGTTCGCGTGACCAGCGCGGCGCACCGTCGGTGAGCGCGACGGCGGCGATCCGACCCTGCACGGCGATGTACACGGTGTCGCCGTCGATCGCGGGCGCGGCCCACAGCGACGACGCGAGGCTATCGATCCCGGCGGCGACATCGTACGTCCAGCGCGGCGTGCCGTCGGCCAGCGCGAACGCGCGAAGCTCGCCGTTCTCGAGCGCGGCGACGACCAGATCTCCACCGATCGCAGGAGCCGCTCGCACCGAGTACGGCGTGACGGTGCGCCACTTCTCCGCGCCGGTCGCGAGATCGAGCGCGACCAGGCCCCCGCGATCGCCAGCGCCCAGATCCCAGATCCCGATCACCACGGTGTCACCCTTCACGACCGGCGTGCCGAGCACGACGTTGCCTCCAACGGAGACCGCCCAGCGTTGCACCAACGGCGGTGCGATCACGTGGGGCGTCGCGCCGGTGTGCTGCGGACCGCCGCCGACCTGCAGCCAGTCACCCACGGCGGGCGAGACGGCCGGAGGCATGCACGCGGCGAAGTCGAAGCGACGGGTGACGCGGCGCCCGCTCGGTGACGACGCGACGACATCGACGGTGTGCGTGCCGCTCGTCAACACCGGCAGCGCCGCGCCGAAGCTCCAGCCAGCGCTCGGGACGAGATCGAATTCCTCGCCGCAATCGATCCGGGCGCGCACGGTGGGCACCGCTGCGTCGAGCGCCGCCGAGACCAACAGTGGTGTGCCGGTCGTCGCGCAACTGCCCGCGTGTGGCGATGACACCGCGAGGTGCGGGGCGGTCACGCGCGCGCGATGCTCGACGGTGGGCACGCCATCGGCGAACGTCACCACGCGATACCCCGACGGCGATTGATCGATCGAGCCCATCACCAGCGTCTGGGTGCCCCACTCGACGAGGCCGGTGCGCTCGACGCGACGGTTCGCGTGCCAGTGGCCCGTGAACAGGTAATCGACGCCGAGCTCGGCGAGTCGATCCGCCACGGCATCCGTCGGCGACGCGTGGCCGAGCGCGACGATCACCTGCGTCGGATCGACGAAGGTCAGATCATTCGAGAAGAACGCGAGCTGATCGTCCTCGGAGAGGTTGGTGTCCCAGACGACGACGTGCAGGTTGCCGGTGTCGAAGCTGTAGTTGTCGGGACCCCAGCGCAGCCGCCAGGTCACGCCGCCGTCGTACCAGTCGTGGTTGCCCGGCACCGGGATCCACGGCACCGGCGACTTCGCGAGCGCTTCCTCGACGCGCGCGAACTCGTCACCGTGATTCGCCTGCGTGACGTCGCCGACGATCGTGAAGAACCGCGGCGGTGTCGCGAGCGCGACGGCCTGCGCGATCGCGTCGTCGAGATCGCCACCGTCCCACTTGCCGTTCTCGGCGGGCCGCCCGGCCGCGGTGGTGTGGGTGTCGGCCGCGACGACGAACGACAGCGGCGCGGCGAGCTCGTCGGCGGTCAGCGGGACGAGCGGCAGATCGGCGCGCCCGCCATCACCCGCACGCACCCAGACCGAACCGGGACGGAACCCGTCGGGGACGCGGACCCAGACCACGCCGTCGCCCGAGGCCGAGCCGATGTCGAACGAGCCGTCGGCGCGCGTCCGCACCGAGTGCGTGCGATCGAGCGTGACGACGACGTTGGCGACGCCGGGCTCGGTGGACTGCCGGATCCGATCGCGATTGCGATCGACGAACACGGTGCCGCTGACGGTGGTCGCGCACGCCTGGCAAGCGAGGACAGCGGCGATCGCGCAGCGCACGAGGGAGATACTAGCAAACCGTCCTACGGGATCAGCACCTGATATCGACCGCGCCGCCAGCGCCGGTCGCCATCGACATCGACCAGGATCGGGCTTGCGATCGCGAACGGCGTCACCTGGCGCTTCCGATCGTAGTGGTAGGAGCCGGTGACCTCGGCCGGGATGGGCGTGTCGCCCTCCGCCGTGATGCCGATCCAGGTATCGCGTCGTTCGAGAGGAAGCCTTCCGGACCACCGGAATCCTCGCGTGCTCGGGACGTCGATCGTGATCGCCAGCTCCGGCCCCTTGGCGCCGCCGACCGTGATCCGGATGTTCTCGACCTCGACGAACGCCGCCCGGTGGAGCGCGATCTCGACCCACACCGAGCCGCTCGCGCGCAGGATCTGACCGGGCCCGACGGCGGGCTGGCCCTGCGCGGGCGAGACCTGGATGTCGAGCCACGGCCCGTTGGTCGCGATCACGCGGCGATTCTTGATGCCCGCGAGGAACGCGGCCTGATCGAACGGCTTGGTCTTCGGATCGTCGACGAACACGTACGTGCGCGCGCTGCCGTCGAGGATCCAGTTGAGGTCGTGGGTGTCGCTGTTGCCGAGCGGCGCCGACACGAAGCCGTGATCGACGAGCGTGTAGAAGTCGCGCACGCACTCGTCGAGCCGGCGATCACCCTCGACATTGAACATCGTGTGCGCGGAGATCACCTCCATCGCATCCCACGCGAGCGGAAACGGCGGTGGCCACTTCATGCCGTCCCACTCGTACGAATCGAACAGCGCCGCCGAGCGCAGTCGCGGATGGTTGAGCTGGATCACGCCCTTCGGAGTCAGCGTGCGCGCCATCGCGAAGAACTCGTCGATGTTCGCCGCGTTGAGCGCCTCGGTGCTCGGGCTCCCGTTGCGCGGCAGCTTCGGATCGACCGTCACCGGATAGACGCCCGCGTGCAGGATGTCCGACGACAGTTCGTTCGACGGAATCGAGGCGACGACGTCCTCGAGCTTCACCGCCGCGATGTCCGCGGTCAGATCACCGTTGATGTTGTGATCCGAGAGCGCGATCACCTGCACGCCCGCGGCGGCCTGCGCGATCACGCGCTGCGGGTTCGGCACGTGCGAATCATCGGAGGCGCGCGCGTGCACGTGGAGATCCGCGGCGAGGGTCTCGTGCGGCGTCCACGCGCGCGCGAGCGCGATCGCCAGCTTCACCTTCCCGCGATTCGCCGTGACGTCGATCTTGCCGCGCCACAGCTCGTACTCGATGCCCCGCCACGCGAGCACCTCGTAGGTGCCGTACGGGATCGCGGGTGAGGGCACGCAGGGATCGACGCCGATCGGCACCTCCGCGAGCCCGCGCGCGAGGATCAGCCCATCCCACGAACCGACGACCTCGGGCGCGATCTCGCACGCCGCTCCGCCCTGGCGCTCGCCGTAGATGTCGATCGATCCCATGCGCAGCGGCGCGCCGTTCGCGAGCAGCAGCACGCGTGCCGCGACGGGCGTCCCGCGATCGGTGACCTCGAGGACGAGCGTCGTTGTCGAGCGCGGCGGCGTCTCCGGGACCGGCGCATCCGGTGTGCTCGGCGCTCCGCGCGGCCACCCGAGGATGACGAGCACGACGATGCCGATGACAGGCACCCCGATCGAGATCGCGCGCTTCACCGCAGTCGAAACTCGGCGCCGGCGGTGACCGCCAGGCCGAGCAGTGGCTCGGTCTCGAGCCCGCGTCCGAACCGCGCGAAGCCGACGGTCAACTCGGCGACGCCGACCAGCGCGATGCCGTCGGAGACCCGCGCGCGCACACCGCCACCGAAGTGGATCGGAAACCCGACGCCCGAGACGTCATCGATCGCGAAGCGCGTGTACGAGATGCCGATCGCGGCGCGCGCGAACGGGCGGAAGGCACCCTGCGGCGCGAACATCCGGCGCACACCCGCGGCGAGCTCGACCGACGAGCCGGCGGCGAGCCCGTGGTCGCAGATCGTGACGTCCATGCCATCGCGGTAGCAGCCCTGCTCGCCGCTGCCGAACGTGAACGCCGCGATGCCCTCGAACCAGTCCTTGTCCGATAGCTGATAGAGATAGTTGCCGGTGACGCGCACGCCGCCTGCGGTGACGCGCCCGCCGGTGGCGAGCCCGGTCATCGCACCGATGCCCTGGTCGCCGAGGTCGTCGGCTGCCGAGCCAACAGCGGCGTCGTCGGCGTGCGCGACGCCTGCCGCGGAGATCAGCGCGATCAGTGGAAGTGCTCGCATCGTGCCGAAAACTACCGCGCCGAAAACCTGAGCGCCACTTAACGAAATGGGACGGGTTTCAGTTGCCCTGGTCAGGCCGCGCAAGTCAGCGACACGATTGATCCACTTGAACCGAACCCGACGGGTTTCGGTTATCGAAGTCGTCGACGCCGCGTCGCACCTGCCGCATGCGAGAACGCGCTGACCAGCGCCTCCGCCGCACGTTGCGAGTGTTGCGCTGCCGCGACGAACGGATCCAGCGCGGTGTCGAGATCGATGCCGCCACGCAACGGTCCGCGCGACACCCACGCGAGCTCGAGCGCGCGCTGCGCCGCGACCTCGCCGATCAGCACCGCGAATGCCGACGTCGCGATCGTCGACAGCCGCGCGAGCTCGACGATCGTGCACGCCGCGAGACGGCCGCCACCGATCACCCAGTCCGCGAGCGCTTCCCACGCGGTCGGCTCGAGGATCGCCGCGTCCTTCGGTGCCTCGGGCAACCGCACGACGTTCGGCGCCACCGCACCATGCTCGGGCGGCGTGATCAGCACGTCGTTCGCCGGTGAACGCTCGAGCAGCAGCATCCGCACGAACCGGCGCTCGTCCTGCGCGCGCATGCAGCCGTCGATCGTGAGAGCCTCGACGCCGTCCAGCGAGAGCCGCCGCGGTCTGCCGTCGGGCATCCGCAGGATCACGATCTCGGCGTCGAGCTGAACCTCGGCGCAGGCCGTGTGAAACGGCACCAGGTCACGATAGAGGGCAGTGCGGCCCATCTGGCGATCGTAGCCGAACCTCCGGCTCGCACCGGAGGCTTTAAGTCACACTCCTGCTTTCGGCTCGGCTCGGCTCGGCTCGGCTCCCACAATCGGGCCGAGCCTCCTCCTCGCTTACTTCTTCGCGGCCTTCTTGGCCGCCCGCTTCCGGGGCTTCGGCGGGGGCTCCGGCAGCGAATCCGCGACGCGCTGCGTCTGCAGCCGGCGAATCGCGCGCAGCCGCAACGTGCGGTCAAGCTTGGGCTTGAAGGCCGAGTGCTCCTGCTGCGGCCCGAGGTTGAGCCGGACGTTCGCGTCCTCCTTGAGAAGCAGCGCACGGACCTGGTCGGGGGAGCTCAGCGACCGCAACTTCGCGATCGTGGCCGGGTTTCGCAGAGCGCGGGCGAGCCGGCCGAGGATCGGCAGGTGCAGGCGATCGTACTTGAGACCCAGCAAGAAGAACAGATACGTGGGGTTGCCGTCGGGGGCACCGAAATTGATGCCCTCCCACGAGCGCCCGACGATGACGAATGGCCGGCCGATCTTGCCTTTGTCCTTCGCACGGGTGTGGAGGAACGCGACGCCGCCCTCCATCGCCGTCGACGACAGCGACTCGCGCTCGACGACCGCGCCGACGAACCACGGCTTGTCGAGCAACCAGCCGTTGGTGTATGCGCGCGCCGCGAGCTCCTCGACCACCGCCATCGGGTTCTTCGAGCGCAGCCCGGGGATGATCGCCTGATCGGGGACCAGATCCTCGAGGGGTAGCTTCATGCCATCGGGCACATCGGCAAAATTCTCGTCGTCGCCGACCAGCTGCTCCTCGATCCACGCATCGATCGAAGCCCGCTTGAACCGCCACTGCCTGTCGACCTGCAACGACGGGATCTTGCCCGCCGTGACCAGCTTGCTGACCGTTGCCTCGTCGAGATGGAGGTATGCCGCCAGTTCGGGCATCGTCAGTAACTGCGCTTCGGGAGCGCTCTTTTTGGCCATGGGCGGCGTGATTCTATGTGGGAACGCGCGCGTTCGCCTTCCACAGCGTAAGATTTCGGGATGCAAAGGCCGCGGTGGTCACTCCGCCGAGCCCGTGTACTGGTCGGAACCAAGTTCCTGCTGATCGCAGGGCTCATCGGGTTCGTCCTCGTCACGTGGCTCGTCGAGCTGGTTGCAGGCCTCGATCGCGCGGTCCATCTCGGCCCGTTGCTCGCGCTCGGCATGGCCGCGATCCCGGCCGGCCTGTGGCTCGGGTTCTTCTATCTGATGGATCGCCACGAGCCCGAGCCGAAGGCGCTGGTCGCCGGCGTGTGCGTGCTCGGGACGATGATCGCCGCGCCGCTCGCGAGCTTCGTCGAGTTCCAGGCGGTGCCGCCGATCGCGCTCGAGGTGCATGGCCTGTCGGCGCTGTCGCTCGATCGCGTGCTCTACGCCGTGCTGATCAGCGGCCTCGCGCAGGAGATGTGCAAATACGCGGTCGTTCGCTACACGGTCTACCAGTCGCGCGAGTTCGACGAGCCGATGGACGGCATCGTTTATATGATGGCGTGTGGCACCGGCTTCGCCGTCTGGGTCAACTACCACCGGCTCTCGGACCAAGGCCTCAACGCGCAGCTGTCGACGGCAGCCGCGCAATGCGTGGTCACCACGCTCGCGCACGCCTCGTTCGCAGGCGCGCTCGGCTACGTGATGGGCCGCGCGAAGTTCTCGCGACGCTCGGCGCCGGTGCGCGGCATCTTGTTGTTCCTCGGTTTGTTGGGTGCGGCGGTGCTCAACGGCCAGTTCGCGATCGTCGAGAACTGGGTCCAGCAATCGGGCATGGCGCAGCACCCGTGGCGCGCGGTCGGCTACGCCGCGGCCTGTGCGTCGACGGTGTTCCTCGGCATCTGGTTGGTCTCGCAGCGACTACTCGCGAAGTCGCCGTTCCGGAGGCCGCAATGACCGACCGCAAGTCGAAGAAGAAGTCGAAGAAGAACGCGCCCGGCGCGATCGCGACGACGCCGGTCGAGCCCGAGCGCCCGTCGGATCCCGCCGTCGAGCCGGTCCCACTCGAGGGCACGCAGCCGGTCGAGACCGCCGCGATCGTCGCGAGTCTCCCGCCGCTGTTATTGAGCCCCGAGCCTCCGGCCGAGACCGCTTCGCCTGGGAAGCCCTCCAATATAGAGCCGAGCGCTCCCGAGGGCGCGATCGTCGATCTCCACGCGGCCAGAACCGATCGTCGCGAGGAAGAACCCAGGCCCGTCGACACGGCGACCGGCGAGATCGTCGACCGACGCAGCGGCGATCGTCGTCGCGATGCGGATCCACCGATCTCGACGGCGGTCACCGAACCGACATCGTACCTCCTCGATCCCGAGGCGGCGACGATGCCCGCGCCCGAGCCGGTGTTGCCGCCGCAGATGAAGATGATGATGTCGGCGCTCGATCCGGTCGCCGCCGCGCTCGAGGCCGCGCGCATCGCCGGCGAGATCGTCGGCGATATCTCGACCGCGAGCGGTGCCGCGATCGTCGCCGCCGCCGCCGCCGGTGCCGCGATCGAAGCCGCACGCCAGCAGCAAGCGGCGGGTGTCAGCACCGTGCAACCCCAGGCCGCGGGTGCCGCCGCTGCCGCCGCCGTCGCCGCTGCGACCACTGCCGTTAACAAGGAGCCTCCTGCGAGCGATGGCTCGACCGGCGATCCGGCTACCACCGTCCGCATGCACCGCGAACGGATCCTGCGCGCGCTCGCCGAGGACCTCGCCTTGAACGGCGCGCTTGGCGAGGTCCGCGATCCGATGGCCGCATCACAGGCGAACCTGCCACTCGCGCGCGGCCAGAGCGATCCCGGTGACGAAGCTCCCGCCGACGACGCGCTCGATCCGGTGCAGATCGCCGCCGCCGCGATCAATCGCCTGCGTCATCGCGCGAGCACCGACTTCGCCGAGCTTCGCGGTCACTACCACCGTCACGATCTCGTCGTGCTGCTCGCCGCGCTGATCCTGATCGTGGTCGCCGGCGTGCTGCACAAGGGAATGGTGACGCCGCCGAACGTGCTGTTCCCCGAGCACGAACAGGATCAGGATGCGATCGCGCGTGGCCTGACGTTCGAGCACTCGCAGGCGTGGCTCAAGGCCGAGCGCCTGCCACCGTGGCCACCGCGGATCGCCCGCGACCCTACGGGACAGCCGCCGAAGGCGAGCACCGCGTACTACTCGGCGCTGACCTCGTCGGTCGATCCCAACGCGCGAATCGAGATCTACATCGACAAGCGCCCGGCGTGGACCAACATCGTGACCGGCCTCGAGCTCGATCGTCGGCAGCGCTGGGGCGAGCTCTACACGCTCGATTCGTCGACGGTCGAAGAGATCGAGGATCAGAACTGGCTGCGCACCGCGTATCGCTACGCGCACGCGCCGGAGAAGGGCGACGTGCCACGGGTCGATCGCGCGGTCGAGTATGCGACGGTCGATCGCGATCAGATCTACATCGTCACGCTGTTCGGTCGCGAGCAGGAGCTCGCGCGGGTCGAGTCGGTGGTCGCGCCGACGCTGCGCACACCTCAGCGCCCGGGCTCGCGCAGTGCGCTCCCCCTCGTCCCGCAGACGCGTGGGGCGACGCATCGCTCGTATCCCGACCCGGTCGCGAAGGCGTTCGATTCGACGGTGATGATCGTGGTCGCCGACATGATCGACGGCCGGCTCCAGGCGCGCGGGGGCGGCTCCGGCGTGATCGTCGGTGCCGACGGATCGATCCTGACGAACTATCACGTCATCCATGACAAGAACGGCCGCCTCCACGATGTGTTCATCGTCGGCCGGTTCGGCCAGCTCGATCAGGCGCCGCAGCTGCAGTGCGCCGGTCGCCCGAATCGCAGCAAGCTGCAGCGCGAGCTCGATCTCGCCCTCGTCAAGTGCGACACCGATCTCGACGGCCGCACGTGGACGCCGTCATCGGTCGGCATCTGGCAGACGCTCGCGCCGGCGAAGACCACCGACATCATCGGCCAGCGTCTGTGGGTGCTCGGCTTCCCCGATGTCGGCGGCGGTGGCCTCACGCTCTCGACCGGCGAGATCGGCGGCTGGACCGGCCAGGACGGCGCCGCCGGGCGCGACTTCATCAAGACCGACGCATCGATCACACACGGCAACTCCGGCGGTCCCGCGGTCGACGACAAGGGCCGTCTGGTCGGCATCGCGACCGCGTCGCGTACCAAGCTGTCGTCGGGCGGTGGCGTGATCGAAACCAAGCAAGTCGGTCTCGTGCGCCCGCTCGCCGCCGCCTCGGACCTGCTCGCGATCGCCGCGATCGGCTGGACGCCGCGCGAGGGTAAGACCGACGTCGAGATCCAGCCGTCGGCCGTCGAGGCCAGCCCCGAGGGCATCCGGATCGCGACCCACGTCATGGATCACGCGAACGATAGTCCGGTGCGGGACGCGCTGGTGATGGTGCTCAAGGGCGACGTCAAAGAAGGCTCGATCGACATCAACCGTCTCGACGATCAGGTGATCGCGTGGGGTCGCTCGAACACCCAGGGCGAGGTCGCGCTCAAGCAGCCGGTGCCGTTCGGCACGTACACCGTGCTGGTGCGCGCGAGCGGCTATCAACCGCTGATCGGCGATAGCGCGCTGGTGCTCGACGAGAGATCTCCGACCGCGTTCGATCCGTGGGGTGGCATCCGCCTGCGCCCGCTGTAGTGGGCCCGCTCGCCATCAACGATCTCGATCAGCTGGACCGTCCCCATCAGCGGCCCTTGAGGACTTCGTCGATGGTGGCATCGAGGCCCTTCGCGGTGAACGGCTTCTCGAGGAACGCATCGGGCTCGTCCTCGGTGCCGACGCCGCGTAGTTTCTCGGTGTAGCCCGACATCAGCACGACGGGGACGCCGGGCTGGATGACGCGAGCGATCGACAGCACTTCCCAGCCCGTCGCACCGGGCATCGCGACGTCGGTGACCACGAGGTGGAACTGCTCGTCACGCAGCCGCGCCTCTGCCTCGTTGCCATCGGCCGCGACCACGACGGTCGCGCCACGGCGCTCGAGCAAGCGGCGCACGGTGGCGCGGACCGACGGCTCGTCGTCGGCGACCAGCGCGCGGATCCCGGTGAGTCGCGTCGTCGGGACCAACAG
>Ga0105049_10001972_pt1 | contig 24294 bp, 24 predicted proteins | sample MAT06_FD_78087 | JGI IMG/M metagenome (GOLD analysis project Ga0105049, IMG submission 78087) | Freshwater microbial communities from Lake Fryxell liftoff mats and glacier meltwater in Antarctica - MAT-06 | ecosystem: Environmental > Aquatic > Freshwater > Ice > Liftoff microbial mat | place...
GCGAGCCCGTACGTGCCGTGTTCGATCCCACCGGCGTTGCCGAACCCGCGACGTTTACCTTGGGTCGGGATCGCAAGACCCGGACGGTGACCATCGACGGAGCTGGCGAGGTGACGCTGGATGATTGACCCGGTCCCGACCCTGAGACGCGGTTTCACCCTGGTCGAACTGCTGGTCGCGATGGCGGTGTTCAGCCTGGCCGCGATGGCCTTGTTGAACCTGGCGGGCGAGAATACGCGCTCGGCGGCGCGCCTCGACGACCGGGTTCTGGGCAGCGTGGTGGCCGAGAACCTCGCGGTCGAGGCGGCCATTACGCCCCAGATGTCCGAAGGCGAAACGAGCGGCCGGATTCCCCTCGCTGGCCGTCAATGGCAATGGACCCGAACCGTGGCCGGCACCGACGATCCGGACATCCTGCGGATCGATATCCGCGTCTCCACCGATGAGGGCCAGGCCTCGGACCGCACCCTGTTCCGGGGGAGGGCGGCTTGAATCCGCGCGCCGGATTCACCCTGGTCGAGGTTCTGATATCGCTCCTGATCTTCGCCATGATCGCGGCGGCGGGGGCGGCGGTGCTGAGCCTGTCGATCGACAACCGGTTCACCATCAAGGCCGCGTCGGACCAGACCGCCGACTTCCAGAGGATGCGCAGCCTGCTGAAGGCCGATCTGGGGCAGGCGGCGGCGCGGCGATCGCGGGGCCCGACCGGTCGGCCCCAGATTCAGCCCATGTCGGGACCCGGCGCGCCCGGCGACCCCGTGCTGGTCCTGACCCGTGCCGGCTGGACCAATCCCGCCGAGAAGGCGCGGCCCTCGCTGCAGCGGGTCGAATACCGGCTGGTCGAGGGACGGCTGGAGCGCCGGGTCTCCGACCATCTGGACGGCTCCCGCCCGGGACCGCCGCAGGTGCTTTATCGCGGTGTCCGCGACCTGACCGTGGCCTTCCTCCGCGACGGCGGCGAGGCTCCCGCCTTCATCACAACGCCGGAGCGGCCACTGCCGGACGCGGTGCGCATCACCATGACGATGCAGGGTTACGGGCCCGTCAGCCATCTGTTCCTCGTCGGAGGCGGCTGATGCGTCCGTCTCCACGCCCTTCCGGCCGCGACGGCATGGCGTTGCTGACGGTCCTGCTGTTGGTCGCGGTCATGTCGGTGATCGCCGTCGCCGTTCTGGACGACGTCCGGTTCTCGGTACGCCGGGCGACCAATGCCGAGACCCAGGCCCAGGCTCAGTGGCACGCGTCCGCCGCCCAGTCTCTGGCCCGGCGGCAGATCGCGCGCCTGATCGCGGCCGGCCCGGCCCGTACGCCACTGGAGCCGCAATGGAATGGCCGTCGCCTGGCGTTTCCGATCGACGGTGGCTCGATCAGCGCCGTCGTCACCGACGGTCAGGCCTGCTTCAACCTGAACAGCGTCGTCGAGGGCGTTGGCGAGGACCTGACCGCCCGTCCCCTGGGTGCGATACAGTTCCTCGCGCTGGGGCGGGCCGTCGGCGCGCCCGAAAGCCGGATGCGGGCCGTCGCCGATGCCCTGACCGACTGGCTCGACGCCGATGCCATGCCCCGGCCGATGGGGGCGGAGGATGGTGCCTACGCGGGATTGACGACGCCCTACCGGACCGGCGGCGTCCTGCTGGCCGAGGTCAGCGAGTTGCGGGCGATCAAGGGGGTGGATGCCGACTTTTACCGGAGGCTCAGGCCTTGGGTCTGCGCCCTGCCGACCAGCCGGCTGTCGCCCCTGAACGTCAATACGCTGACGCCAGATCAAGGCCCGCTGCTGGTCATGCTGTCCGATGGCGGTCTCGGTGCCGACGACGCCCGCAATCTCCTCGCCCGCCGGCCTCGGGAGGGATGGTCGGACAGGGCCGCCTTCTGGGCCCAGCCGGCGCTTGCGGCGGTCGACATTCCGGCCGAAGCGCGCGATCAGGTCACCGTGCTGACCCGCTATTTCAACCTGCGCATCGATGTGGACTACGGCGGCGGTCAAGCCGTCCGCACCGCGCTTCTCTACGCTCCGCCTGACGGTCCCGTGCGGACCGTCATCCAGCGCTGGACACCCGACGAATGAAACCCACACGCTTGATCCTGATCCCCGCCGTCGCCAGCCAGCCCGCGCCCTATCTGGTGGTGAGCCCGGACGGCTATATCCTGCATCGCGGGACCCTCACGCTGGACGGGACGGACCAGCCGCAGCCGATGCGCACGGTCGCCGTCACTCCGGGCGCGGACGTGATGATCCGCTGGCTGGACCTGCCGACCGGAAGCGTCGTCCAGATGCGGGCGGCGGCCGCCTGGAGCTTGCGTGACGATGTGGCGGCGACTCCAGAGCGGCTGGCCACTATTCTGGGTCCGAGCGCGGGAGCGGGCCAGCTGCGGCTGACCGCGGTCGTCAGCCGCGCCCTGCTGGAAGCCTGGACCGACTATCTGCGCGCCTTGGGGGTCAATGCCGACGTGCTGGTCCCTGACGTGCTGACGCTGTCCGAGCCGGACGCGGACGACGAAGTGCTCGCGGTCTCGTTCGGCAATAGCGTCGCGTTGCGGGGTCGTCGTTTCGCGGCCACCGTCCAACCCGAACTGGTCGAACTGATCGCCGCTGATCGCCGGGTCGTGGCGGTCGAGGATTCGGATGCCGTGGAACGCGCCCTGATCGCGGCGGCCCTGGCCCCCGCGATCAATCTGCTGGAGACGGGCGACCGGGAACACAGGACGGCGTCGGGCAGTTGGCGACGCGCGGCCGCCCTTGCGGGCCTGGTTCTGGTGTCGCCCCTGTTGCTGACCGCCGCCGCCGCCGCCCGGGACGACATGGCCGCGCGGCAAATGCGCGCCGAGGCCCTGGCCGCGATTGCGGTGGCCGCCCCCGACCTGGCCCGCACCGCCGATCCGGAAGCCGCCTTCAGACAGCGCGTCGCGGCCGCCCCACCACCGGGCGGTGTGACCGCCGCCGCCGCGGCGCTGTTCGTGGCGGTCGAGAGCGTCGAGGGCGCGGAGCTGGACATCCTGATCGCCGATCCCGAAACCGGGGTGAAGGCGACCGTCAGCCACCCGGCCTATTCGGACATGGCCCGCATCCAGAGCGCCATGGCCGACGCGGGCATGTTGGTGACCGAGACCGGGACGCTCGATGACGCCGGTCGTGTCGTCAGCGACATCACCATCGGAGCGGCGCGATGAGGCCCCTGATCGACAGGCTGCGGCTGGGGTGGGAAGGGCGCACCGTCCGCGAACAGCGGATGCTGGCGGTCATGGCGGTGATGATCGCCGCGACCCTCGTCTGGCTGCTCGTCATTCGTCCTGTCGGGCTGTGGCGCGAGGCGGCGGCCCAAGAACGGTTGCAGGCTCAGTCCGACTTGTTCGACGTGAAGGCCGGTGTGCGTCAGCTGTCGGCGGTGCCGGGTGCGGCGAGAGCATCGATCGACGCCCAGGGTCTGGAGCCACTGGTTCGCCAGACGGCCGCGACGTCAGGTCTTGAAATCACGACAGGCATGGATCCTTCCGGCCGCCTCGGCTTCCGCATTTCGAACGCTTCCAGCGCGTCGGTCTTCACCTGGCTGGCCACGCTCCAGACTGCTCATGGGATCACGGTCCGAAGTCTGGGGGTGGTCGAGAACACGGACGCCACGCTTCAGGTCGAAGGCAGCCTGTCGCTTTAGCCCGTCCTCACCGGCGCTCCCCGACCAATGTGAACGGCGAACAACGAACCCTTCAGACTGGGTCCACAGCGAACCTGCGATCCCTCGTCCGTGGGGGATGAACGGACGGGTCGCAGTGGCACCCGCTCCACATCCCCAGGACAGGGGACTGAAGGTGAAGATCGCGATTGTCGCTGGAACGCGGCCTGAAGTGGTGAAACTCGCGCCGTTAAGAGCGGCGCTCGCGGCCCGCGCGGGGGTCCAGCCGATCTGGATTTCCACCGAGCAGCAGTCCGCATTGAATAACCAGACGCTGGACGTGCTTCGTATCTCACCGGATGTGCGTCTGGCACCACCCCCTCACGAACGCAGCGTCGGTGGGCGGTTCGCCCACATCATGGACCACCTTGACGAAGCCTTCGGTCGGATAGATCCGGACGTGGTCGTGGTCCAAGGCGACACATCCAGCACGGCGGCCGGGGCCATGGCGGCGTTCGGACGGCGTATCCCGATCGCCCACGTCGAAGCCGGATTGCGCACCTTTGACCTCGACAGCCCGTTTCCCGAGGAGGGCTGGCGGTGTGTCGTGGGTCAGTTGGCGGCGCTGAATTTCGCGCCGACCCTGCAGGCATCGGCCAACCTCATTCGCGCCGGGATCGCGGCGAACAAGGTGCACATCACCGGCAACACCGGGATCGACAGCGTGCGTCTGACGGCCGCAGGAATATCGCCCGAGCCGTCGACGAACGGGTTGCGTCGCGTTCTGGTGACCCTGCACCGGCGGGAGAACTGGGAAGGTGCGATCGACCAGGTTCTGTCCGCCCTGCTCGAAATTCGTGATCGGGTCCAGGACATCGAGATTGTTTTCGTCGCTCATGCGAATCCGGTGCTGCGCGAGCGGGTATTGTCTTATCTTGCGGATCAGCCACGCATCCGCGTGATCGGGCCGCTCGACTATCTGTCGTTCGTCGCCTACCTGAAGAGTGCGTCGCTGGTCCTGTCGGATTCAGGCGGTGTACAGGAGGAGGCTCCCGTGTTCGGTGTACCCGTCCTTGTCCTGAGAACCTCAACGGAACGTATGGAGGCCGTCGATGCTGGCGTCGCGCGGCTGGTCGGGGTCGACAGAACGGCAGTAATCGAGGCGACCACCCTGTTGCTGACGGATGAGGTCGAGCGCATGGAAATGGTCCGCGCGGTCAGTCCGTTCGGCGATGGCTTCGCCTCGGATCGCATCACGGACATCCTCTGCGATCGCTACATGTCCCGGCTGCCCCAGGGCCAGAAACGACTGGCGAGCTGACCGCCATGGGGGGGGAACTGGTCGGCTACCTGCAGGCGGTGGCAACGGGGCCGGGTCAGTGGCTGGCCGGGCAGGGGGTCACGCAGGACGGTTCATATCAAATCCTGGTGGCCTACTGGTCCTACCTGCGTACCGCCATCATGGTGGCGGCGGTGCTGATCCTGTTGTCGTCGATCGACGACCTTCTGATCGACATCGCCTACTGGACCACAAGGCTGGTGCGGTTCGTCAGCTTCTGGGATCGCCCGCCGAAGCAGGCCTGGCTCGACCGCTATCCCGAGAAGCACATCGCCATCATGGTGCCCGCCTGGCAGGAGTCGGACGTCATCGCCAATATGGTCGCCAACACCAACAAGACCTTCGGTTACAGCCGCTACAAGATCTTCGTCGGGGTCTATGCCAACGATCCTGACACGCGGCGCGAGGTGGAAAAGGTCCGCCAGCGCTTTCCCAATGTATATCGCGCCGAGGTTCCCCACGACGGGCCCACCAGCAAGGCGGACTGCCTGAACTGGCTGGTGCAGAATATCCTGCTGCACGAGCAGAAGACCGGCGAACGCTTCGACGTCTTCCTTATGCATGACGCCGAGGATGTGGTGCATCCCTACGGCCTGAAGGTGGTCAACTGGTTCATCGACGACTCGGCCATGATCCAGATGCCCGTCCTGTCCATGGACCGGAAATGGTCCAGCATGGTGGCCTGCCACTACATGGACGAGTTCGCCGAGTTCCATACCAAGGACCTGCCGGTGCGCTCGATGCTGGCAGGGATGACGCCGTCGGCGGGCGTGGCCACGGCCTTCCACCGCAAGGCCATGCTGGCCCTGGTCGAGGAAAAGGACGGGCAACCGTTCAATACCGACAGCCTGACCGAAGACTATGACGTCGCGCACCGGCTGAGCAGACTCGGTTTTCCGTCCGAGTTCGTACCCTACCACGCCCGCATCCCACGCCAGCGCAAGGCCTGGTTCCGCAAGGGGGAGGTGACGGTCCTGCGCCGCGAACTTGTGGCGACCAAGGAGTTCTTTCCCGACAGCGTCCGCACCAGCGTGCGGCAGAAGGCGCGCTGGACCCTGGGCATCTCCATCATGGGCTGGCAGCAGCTGGGCTGGTTCGGCGGGCTGATTAATCGCTACTATCTGTTTCGCGACCGCAAGGCGCTGTTTACCGCTCCGGTCGGAGCGATCGCCTATCTGATTGTCATCCAGGTGCTGGGGTATCTGGGGCTGGCCGCGCTCTGGCCACAGGTGGCGAACCTGCCGCCACTGGTCGACAAACATTGGGTCTGGACCATCATCTGCATCAATTTCCTGTTTCTGGTGAACCGGGTGTTGCACCGGATCTGGTTCACGGGACTGAATCACGGCCTTGGCTACGTCTGGCTGGCCCCGGTGCGGATCATCGTTTCCAACCTGATCTCGTTCGGTGCCTTCTGGCGGGCGACCCGGCAATACATCAGCCACCTGATGACCGGCCGGCCGATCGCCTGGGACAAGACCCAGCACAGCTATCCGTCGCTGTCCGAACTGCAGCAGGGCGGCGGCCGTCTGGGCGACGTGCTGCGCTTCTGGAACCATATCAGCGAGATCGACCTCGACCGGGCCCTGCAGGAGCAGAAGAACCTTTATCGTCCACTGGGCCTGCAACTGATCGACCTCGGCATTGTCGAGGACGAGCATGTCGCCGAGGCGTTCGCCGAGCGCGGCGAGACCTATGCCTCGATGTTCGACCCGTGCCAGATCGACGGGGTGGTGCTGAACCTGATTTCGGTGCAAGACGCGGCCCGGTTCGGTGCGGTGCCCCTGCGCCGTCAGAATGGCTCCGTGGACGTGGCGCTGGCGGAGCCGCTGCCGCCGGCGATGCGGATCGAGCTGGAACGCATGCTGGGCCAGAAGGGCGTCAAGACCGTGCGGTTCCTTTATGCCCCGCTCAGCGATATCGCCTTCGCGGTCCGGTTCGCCTGGGCCCCCGATCCCTTCGCCGAGGTTCGCTCGGACCTGGCCCGGATGCGGGCCAATCGGGCCATGGACGCCTCCCAAGAAGCGTTGTTGTGGCGCTCGGTGCGGGCCGGGTACGTCCGCCTGGGCGACATTCTGGTGCGCCGGGGCGACTTGACCCATACCGATCTGCAACTGGGTCTGGCGTCGGCGCGGCACGCCAAAATCCCGCTCGGCCAAGCGCTGGTTCTCTCTGGCTTCGCGTCGCAGGCCCAGGTCGACGCCGCCCTTGAGGCCCAGAGCAGCGCGGACTGGGTCAACCAGAGTCTCGCCGCCTCGCTGGCGCCAACGGTCGAACAGACCGAACCCGAACCCGTGTCCTGAGGACTGACCCGATGCCATTCCATCCTCATTTTTCGCGCCGTGATCCGACCATGAAACGCAACCGGACCCTTCGTCGCTTCGCCCCCCTCGCAGGCTGGCTGGTGATCGCCACGCCCTGTGCCGTTCAGGCCCAGACACAGGTTGCGCCACCGTCCGAGGCGGCGGTCAACGCCGCGACCGATGCTTATGCCCGCCTGAACGCAGGGGATTTGCAGCAGGCTATCGCCGCCGCCCGTCGCGCCGTTGCGGCGGCACCGGACAATCTGGACTACAGGCTCTTGCTGGCCGACGCCCTGCTGCGCGCCGATCAGGACAGGGAGGCCTACGACGCGCTTGTCCCGGTCCAGGCTTCGCCCGACTATCGCGTCCAGTCGCGTCTGGCCGAGGCGGCGGACGGGGCCGGACTCAAGGTCGAGGCCGCCCAAGCCTATGGCGCTTCCGCCCGGTCAGCACCGGACGCCTCATCGAGGGCCTATCTAACCCGATCACGGATCGCGCTTTTGCTTCAGCTGGAAGATCGGGAGACGGCCCGGTCCGAGTTCGACGCGGCCTGGACGTCCGGCGTGCTGCGCGGTTCGGACGCGCTCGACACCGGCATGCTGGCCATCTCCGTCGGTGACGATGTAGCGGCTCAGGACGCGTTCGCGGACGCGGAACGCACTTCGCCGCTGACCGGCAATGCGGCCCTGAACGCCGGCTACAGCGCCCGCCGGATTGGGTGGGACGCCGAGGCCGTCCGGTATTTCGGACAGGGTCTGGACAGCGCTGCGGCCGGCGAGATCCAGCTGACGCCGCAGCAGACGTTCGAAATCCGGCGCGAGGTCGAGACCCTGCAGCGGCGGTGGGGCTTTGTCGCAACGATCAGTCAGGGCGTCGACACCACCGTTGGAGCCGGAACGCCGGGTGACGCCGACATCACCCAGGCCGGGGCCGAGGCATACTGGCGGGTGGGCGGCTATCGCAGCGGCAGGCCCGTGGATGTCTTTGTCCGCGCCTACGGGACCCTGGCCTCCGATCAGGGCGGAGCGACGGGCGGTGAGACCGTCCAGGGCTGGATCGGCGTCCGCTGGAAGCCGCTGGCGGCGACCAATCTGATCCTGGAGGCCAGCAAGATGGTCGCGCTCGGCGATCTGGCGCGCGACGACGTCATGGTGCGCGCGGCTTGGTCGATGGAGGAGGGGACCGATCTGAGGTTTGATCGCTCATCCTGGCCCATGTGGCGGATCTATGCCGACGCAGCCCGCATCGTGGACGATGGTCAGACCCTGGGCGTGATCGACGGTCGTGCCGGCTGGACGTGGCGTTTCGGCGACCGGGACCTGCTGACGCCGTTTGTCGGCGTGCGGGGCGGCTATGACAGCCTGCTGGCCGACACCACGACCTTCAGCGCCGGACCAGGAGTGGCCTGGCGCCATTGGTTCCGCGAAACGAGACATGGAGCGCCGGCCTCCTACATCGAGGCGGTCCTCGGATACGGCTTCAGCCTGTCGGACGACGACCGGAGCGAAGGTGCCTTCATCACCTTCAGTCTCAACTACTGAGCCTCGAGGAGGCCCACGGACGCGTCCACTTCTGCCGGACTGCAACCCTTGCCCATCCACGACTTCGGCGGCCTGATCGCGCTCTTCATTGCGATCCAGGCCATCGAACGGGCCATTTCCTTTCCTCGCCGTTTTCAAGGACAATCGCTCATGGCCTGCAGTTCTCTCCTTGAACCGTCCAATTCCAATGACGCCTGGTTCGTTGGTGCCTGTCTGATCGCCGTCATTGTCCTGGGATTGGGCTCCAGCGCAGAGGCGCAGACGGTCGAACCGGCCCCCCCCTATCTATCCGGGCCCGTGGCTTTTCCGTCGGGATCGACGACCGCCTGGAATGTCGCCGTCGCTTCTGACTATGTTTTCCGCGGCACCAGCCAGACGGAAGGAGACATCGCGATTTCCGGTGGTGTCGACCTGGCCAACGGGAGTTTCTATGCCGGGGCCTGGGCGTCGAACGTTTCCTTCCCCGGCGATTCCGAGACCAATGCCGAGATCGACCTTTACGGTGGTTTCCGCCCCGAGTTCGCAGGTTGGAACTGGGACATCGGGGCCGTTGGCTATTTCTACCCCGGCCAGCCGAGCGGCGCGGACTATGACTATGTCGAAGCCAAGGTTGCCGCCTCGCGGGCGATAGGCCCGGCGACAATCGGAGCGGCCGTTTTCTGGTCGCCTGACTCCTTTGGCGCGACCGAAGACGACGCCAGCTATGTCGAGGCCAATGCCACCTTCAGCCTGGCCGACAAATGGACGGTCTCAGGGGCCGTCGGGAACCAGTTTGTGTCGTCGGACCTCGACTACACGACCTGGAATATCGGCGCGGCCTACCGACTGACCGATACTCTGACGCTGGATGTTCGCTACCACGACACCGACCAACACCATTTCGGCGACGTCTACGGCCGCCGCGGCGTGGTCTCACTCCAGGCATTTTTCTAGCAGGCGGCGGCGTCCGGGGAACTGCGGCCCGAGGTCAAGACCGTTCCGCTCGTCCCGCTTCGCGGCCCCCATCCATCCAACTTTCAAGCACCGTCGGGGCTTCTGTCCGGTTGATCCTCGGAATAGCCAGCCGTCGCGGTCGTGCGACCGGCCCAGGTCTTCGCAGCCGTGCACGGGTGCTCCCGATTCGCTCAGGACGTCCATGTGATCTGGTGACGACGGCCGGGGCCACGGGTCGAGCCGGAGTGGCTCGAGGTTCTCGCCTTCGCCCGGCACCACCTGCGGCTGATCAGCGTCCTTGCCAAGCAGGAAGACACCGTAGATCAGGCCGGGCAAACCCTCGGGCCAGAGAGTGTCCGTCGGATCGCTGTCCACGACGACACGGTCCGCGTCGGTGTCTCCGGCAAGGGCGATCGGAACGTCCGGCAGAACCATCGGATCGGCCGCCGTCTTGTCGGTCGGCTCCGGGAGGCCGCCCAACGTTCCAGTGACGATGAAGCGCCCAGCCGTCAGAGCAATACCTGCGCCGATGTTGGCGAACCGGATCGCCGCGCCCGCACCTGAGCCGTCGGCGTCATAGAACAGATCGCCGTTCGCGTCCTGTGGAGACCGCTTTGGCGACTGGGGTCTAGGCAGTTGTATGGTTCGCGAGGCTGGCGTTGAAAGCGACCTTCAGGGCGGCGGCTGACGCCGCGAGGTCGGTGGCCTCCAGCGGCTCGAGAAGCGGGCTCAGAATCCGTTCTACGCCGCCGGCACCCAGCACGCAGGGGAGACTCAGGCAGACGTCAGTGATGTCGTATTGGCCCATGAGCAGGGTCGAGACCGGCAGGACGCTTCGTTCGTCGCGCAGGATCGCCTCGCAGATCCGGACGATCGCCGTCGCGACGCCGAACGAGGTGTATCCCTTGCCCAGAACGATCTGATACCCGGCCTCGCGGACCTCCCGCCGAACTTCAGCCGGGTCGATCTGACTGCCGTCAAAACAGAATTGTTCGAGCGCGAGGCCGCCGATCCGGACCGTCGAAAAGGCCGCGACCTCGCTGTCGCCGTGTTCGCCCAACACCAAGCCTGCGATCGCGCTTGGCGCGATCCCAAGACGCTCCGCCAGTGTCTGCTTCAGCCGACTGGAGTCCAGAAGCGTTCCTGTGCCGATGACACGCGCCAGAGAAAATCCGGAGCGCCGCAGCGCGACGAGGGTCATCAGATCAACCGGGTTGGCGGCGACCAGGAGGATGCCAGCGAAGCCAGCCTACACCAGTTGATCGAAACAGGTCGAGACGATCTCAGCGCTACGAACCGCCAGGGAGAGGCGACTTTCAGCGCCATGGCTCGCCGCACCAGTGGTGATGACGGCGATCTGCGCGGAGGCGGCGTCAGCGTAGGCACCCGCCCAGATACGGCTCGGCCGGGCGAGGGCATTGGCGTCGGAGAGGTCGGCGGCCTCGGCCTCGGCGACCGCATGGTCGCTGTCGATCAGCACGATCTCGCGCACGAGCGCCCGCAACATCAGTGCATAGGCGGCGGTCGCGCCGACGTGGCCCGCCCCGATGACCGCTACGCGGTTCTGTACGTTCATCGGCCCGTTCCATCGATCCATGAGGCAGTCACAGGACGGTGCCGAACATTCGACCGATACCAGCCGTGACCGCCAGCGCGAGAGCCCCCCAAAGCGTGACCCTGAGTACCGATTTCATAACATCGGCACCACCGGCCCTGGCCCCCAGCAAACCGAGAAGTGAAAGGCTGGCCAAGGCGGATGTCGTCACTGCCAGGACAGTCATCGGTGGAGCGACCAGGAAGGCGGCGATCAGCGGCAGCATGGCCCCGATCGTGAAGGTCAGGGCCGAGGTCAAAGCCGCCTGGATCGGTCGCGCGGTGGTCATCTCGGAAATGCCGAGTTCGTCGCGTGCGTGGGCCTTGATCGCGTCCTTGGCCATCAGCTCGACCGCTACCTGATGGGCCAGTTCCGGCGTGATCCCGCGCGCGGTATAGAGGCCAGCCAGTTCCCGAGTCTCGGCCTCGGGGTCCTCTTCCAGCTCGGCCCGTTCCCGCGCCAGATCAGCGCGCTCCGCGTCCGACTGTGAACTGACGGAGACATATTCGCCCGCCGCCATGGACATGGCTCCGGCGACCAGGCCGGCGGCGCCGGCCAGCAGCACGGAACCCTTGGACACTTCGGCGGCAGCGACGCCGACGACCAGACTGGCGGTCGAGACGATGCCGTCATTGGCCCCGAGCACGGCCGCGCGAAGCCAGCCGATGCGGGATACGAGATGGCGTTCGGTGTGCAGTCTGGATCGGCCCATACATCACGTGCCGGTTCGGGGCAGGGCATCGCGGTTGGGGACGCAGACGATGGAGACGTGAGTCCCCGGTCCGGCATCTGTGATGTCGAAGGTCGCCCCAAGCTGACCGGCGAGTGCCTTGATGATGCCGGTGCCCAGGCCCGGCTTGGGCAGGCCTGGCCCAGCCGGCATGCCGACGCCGTCGTCGCGGACGCTCAGGGTCCAGCCCTCCCCCTGGGTACGGTAATGGACCTGGATCGCGCCGTCCCCGCCGTCGGGGAAGGCGTGTTTAAGCGCGTTGATCACCAGTTCGGTGACGATCAGGCCCAGGCTGACCGACTTGCCGGACGTGGCGATGCTGTCATCGACCGCAACAATAAGTGCGATATGGTCATGGTCGCGGATCATGGAGTCGCCGATGCTACGGCACAGGTCGGTGAAATAGCCTCGTAGTTCGACGTCGCCGAGTTCGGACCCCGCCAGCTGCCGTTGGACGGCAGCGACAGAGATAATTCGTTGATGCGCGTCGCGTAGATGCCCGCGGCTCTCGTCCGAGCCTAGCTTTCGTACTCCCTGCATCAGCACGCTGGCGATCATCTGCAGGCTGTTGGCAACGCGATGCTCGATCTCCTGGACCAGGACCGCCTTGTCACGGATCATGTCGTCCTTTTGCCGTTCGCTCGCGCGCGCCTCGGTGACGTCCTGGATTGACAGCAGCAACCGAACGCCTTGGCCGTTTCCATAGTCGAGGCGCCGGGCGTTCAGGACCAGGCGTCGTAAGCCCCGACGGGTCTTCAGGTCCATCTCATAGGCGCGGCTCGAAGCTTGGCCGTAGGCTGTCGCCTTCAGCAAAGACCAGAGTTGCGGCACATTCCATTGACCGCCGCCGAGGTCGTCCAGACGAGCCCCCGGTATATCCTCGGCATCGACTTCGAAAGCCTCGAGGAAGGTTTGACTGGCGGCCACGACCGACAGGTCGCCATCCAGCAGGAGCACGGGCGCGACCGAAGCGGAAATCAGCGATAAAGCGAGGTTCAATGCGATATCGGACGGTGGCGCGAGCGATGTCGTCGGCATGGATCGTCCGTCACTTGCACAACCAGAGCCCGGCCCGACGGACCGCATTTCCCGGCGCTTTCCAGACATTGGCGCGATCGGAGAGTGCCTGCCTTGATCCAGATCACCGACCGAACCGCCTCTTACGGTCATGGAGTCTGAACCGGTGGTCTGCGGAGCCCTGATCTGGCGCGAGGCGCCGTTCAGACCTCGCCGAGGGCGTGCTGCCGAAGCCGCGCAGGCCGCTCGACGATCAGTTCGTTCTGCGACGGCATCGAGATGATGCCCATGACCTTCATACGGGTCAGCACCCGGCTGACCGTCTCGATAGTCAGGCCCAGATAGTCGGCGATTTCGCCGCGCTTCATGGGGAGGCGAACCTGGCCCGGCGCGGAGGGTCTTGCCGGGTCGTGACCGGGAAGGTCGAGCAGGAAGGACGCCATACGCTCGATCGCAGTCTTGCGACCCAGAAGCAGCATCTGGTTCTGTGCCGCCGCCAGCTCATGGGAGGTCCGGTGAAGCAGCATGTGCTCCAGCGGCGGAGACTGCTCGACCAGGGCGCGGAACGGCTCCTTGCGGAAGCGGCAAACGGTCGACGGCTCCATGGCCTCGGCCGAAAAGACATAGGCCTCGCCGATCGCCAGACCGAGGAAGTCGCCGGCGAATAGGAAACCTGTGATCTGCCTGCGACCGTCCGGCAGCAGTTTGTAAACCCGCAGTGATCCCATCGTGATGTTGAACACATGGAGTGCCGGTTCACCCTCGCGGACCAGCGCCGCTCCGGCCTGCAATGTCATTATCTCGGCCAGATCGCCGAGCCGATGCAGGTCCGGGTCAGCAACGGAGCCGCAGACGGTGAGCGCGCGGGCACCACAGCTTTGGCAATCCCTGGATTCAGGCCGCTCGACACATCCGGGGAGAGGACGTGATCGCGACGCGACCAAGGGCTTCAGGACGGCGACCATGCCCCAGTTTACGCTTCGCGCGGCCGATTACCGAGTCCGATTATTGATATGGATCAAATAGGCGCGCCCGGCGGTCAGTGCAAAAACATGTGTCCGGACAATCTAGGGGTTCCGTCGCGTCTGAATGCTTTTCAGATAGGCGATGAGGTCCGCGTTCTCGTCCCTCGACATGACAAACTCGGGCATGGCCGGGTGTGCGGTGAAGATGCCCTCGGCGAACGACTCGGCCAGGTCCTCGACCGGGTAGCGCAGGCCGAGCGCCCGGAAATGAGGGGCTGCCGCCAGCGGGCTCTCCCCCGTCGCGCCGATGGCGTGGCAATCGGCGCATCGTGTCTGCGCGTACCCAGCTCCACGTCGCTCTGCCGCAAAGTTTCGAAATTCACCGGCCAATGCGCCGTCTTCAGATCCTGCCGATCTGGCAGCGTCCAGGCTTCCGCACCCTCCCAGCGCGATCAGGGTGGCGAAGAGGGCAACATGTGTCATGGGTGAGACTCCGGTTAGACGCCCATCCTCCCATTCCGGCCGACCCGGATCGTTGATCCTGATCAAGGCACCGGGTACCGGATACGGGTCTGGTAAAGGCGATCGGGCCCGGTGGGCCCAGGAGCTCAGCGATGAACCGGCGAACCCTGCTGACCACTGGCGGCTTGGCGCTCGCAGCCGGAGCCGGCGCGACTTGGCTAGGTCTGCGCGGTATGGGATCAATGCCGGACTATACGGCGGCCGTCGCACAGACGCGCTCGGTGCTGGCCGCGCGGCCCGAGCTCGCCGAGCTGGTGCGCTATGCGACGCTCGCCCCAAACGGGCACAACACCCAGCCTTGGCGCTTCCGCCTGGGCGAGGGGCGGATCGACATCCTGCCGGACCTGTCGCGGCGGACGCCCGTCGTCGATCCCGACGATCATCACCTGTTTGTCAGCCTCGGCGGCGCTGCCGAAAATCTTGCCCTTGCCGGAGCTGCGCGCGGGCGTCCCGGCGAGGTTACCTTTCAGCCCGGCGACATCGGTGGATTGACGTTCGCCTATGTCCAAGGCGATGCTCCACTCTCAAGTCTGTTCGACGCCATTCCCCGCCGCCAGTCCACGCGCGCAGACTATGATGGCCGAACGGTCAGCGCGGCCGATCTGGGGATGCTGGCGGCGGCGGCCCGGGTTCCCGGCGTCGATCTGGTCCTCATCACCGACCGGCCTCAGATGAACCGCGTCCGCGATCTGGTCGTCAGGGGCAACACCGTCCAGCTGAACGACGCCGCCTTCCTGCACGAGCTCAAGCGGTGGATCCGGTTCAACCCCCGCCAGGCGCTGCGGACCGGCGACGGTCTGTTCAGCCTGACCAGTGGGTCTCCGTCCGTGCCCAGCTGGCTGGGTCTGACCCTGTTCGATGCTACGCTGAAAACCGCAGCCGACAACGACAAATACGCCCGCCAGATCGCCTCGTCCGCCGGGATCGCCATCTTCGTCGGTGAGCGCGCCGACCCCGACCACTGGACCCGCGTCGGTCGCGCCAGCCAGCGCTTCGCACTGCAGGCCACCGCGCTTGGCCTCAAGCTGGCCTATATCAACCAGCCCGTCGAAGTCGCGGCGCTAAGGCCCGAACTGGCGTCGCTGATCGGCATGGCGGGCCGGCGGACGGACCTCGTGGTCCGGTTTGGCTATGGCGCGGCGTTGCCATTTTCCGCGCGCCGGCCTGTTGAAACCGTCCTCGTCGACTCAGCCACGCAGCGATGATCTTCGTCACCGGTGCCACAGGACGCGTCGGCTCCGCGATCATCGAGGCCCTGGGCCCTCGAATCGATGTTCGCGGAGCCTGCCGGGAGAGGGTTGACCGGCCCGGTACAACGCACCGGACGACATTCGATTTCCAAGAGCCGGAAGGCTTTTCGGCGGCGCTTGACGGGGTCAGCGCTGTTTTCCTGATGCGTCCGCCACAGATCGCCAAGGCTGCCGTATTCCACCCGTTTCTGGAGGCACTGAAAGCCCGTCGTATTCGTCGGATTGTCATGCTGTCCGTGGCGGGTGCCGATCGCAATCCGCTTTTGCCTCATCACGGCATGGAGACGCTCATCCAGCGGCCGGAGTTCGACTGGACGATCCTGCGGCCAAGCGACTTCATGCAAAATCTGGAAACGGTCCACGCGGACGCCATCCGCGAGCACGATGAGATCGCCGTTCCAGCCAGTAACGGCCGTTCGGCCTTCGTGGACGTCGCCGATCTGGGAGGTGTGGGGTCCAGGGTGCTGACCGAGCCGGGCCACATCGGCAAGGCCTACCGGCTGACCGGTCCGGAGGCGCTTTCCTTCACAGATGTCGCCGAGATCCTCACCGCGGTTCTGGGGCGGTCGATCTCGTATCGCAGCCCAGGCCTGTGGCGCTTCATCCGCGACCAGCGTCGGGCAGGCGCACCGCTGTCCTTGGCCCTCGTCATGAGCGCGCTCTACACGATCCAGAGGCTGGGCGGCGCGGCGGAGGTGACCGGCGATCTGGCACGCCTGCTCGGGCGAGAGCCAACGCGGTTCAGGACCTATGCGGTCCGCCAGCGACGCGCCTGGCTGGAGGCGGATGACGCGGCCAGGGAAGGGATGATCGGCGGCCTCAATACGATGAAACGGAGCCAGCCATGAACGATCGCGATCACCCCCTCTATCAGCACTTGATCCCGGCTGTGGCTGATCTCGCCCAGCGGCTGGGCGCCCGGCCCGGCGGCGAAACCGCGGTGCGGATCACACAGACCGGTCGGATGCGGCAGAAGGCGACTGCGGCCTGGGGTGCCTTCACGGCGCGGCAGACGATAGCGCTGGACCGATGTGAATTCGACTGGATCGCTCGTACCGGTCCTGTGAGCGCGGTGTCCGTGCGCGACGCCTTGGTGAACGGCGTGGGACATCTTCACGTCCGGGCGCTCGGCTTCATCACCCTGGCGCGTCCGGAGCCGTCCGCCGAGCTGATCCGGGGCGAGTTGATGCGTTATCTGGCCGAGCTCGCATGGGCGCCGGACGCGATCCTGCGCAACCTCGACCTCCGGTGGCGCGAGGACGGACCCGATCGCCTGGTGGTCGGCGCGGGATCGGGCGACACCGCAGCCGAGGTCACCCTCAGCCTGGATGGTGAGGGCCGCATCGCGGGAGCCTTCGCGCCCGACCGGGGGGCGCTGGTGGACGGCGCCACCGTGCCGACGCCCTGGCGCGGTGCCTTCTCGGACTATCGCTTCCACGACGGCGTCTGGCTGCCCTTCTTCGGCGAAGTGTCATGGGAAATGCCGTCTGGCGCGTTCACCTATTGGCAGGGCCGGATCGAAACCTGGGAAAGAGTACCGCATGACTGACCACCGGATCGCCAGCGCAAGACACCGCGCCAAGGTCATGTCGGCCGAGGACGCCGCGCTTCTGATCGCGCCGAACACGACGGTGGGGCTGAGCGGCTTTACCGCTTCGGGCTATCCGACGGCGGTGCCGCTGGCGTTGGCCGCGCGGATCGAGGCCGAGCACGCGGCCGGGCGGCCGTTCAGGCTGCGGATCTGGACGGGAGCGTCGACCGGGCCCGAGCTGGACGGTGCCTTGGCCAAGGCCGATGGCATCGAGTTCCGACTGCCCTACAATTCCGATCCCACCTGCCGCGACCGGATCAATCGCGGCGAGATGGCCTATTTCGACATGCACCTGAGCCAGGTCGCGCCCATGGCCTGGCAGGGATTTCTCGGACCCCTCGACACGGCGATTATCCAGGTCACCGGCATCCGCGAGGACGGGGCTCTGATCCCGGCCTCCTCGGTCGGCAACAACAAGACCTGGCTGGACCGGGCCGGTCAGGTGATCCTCGAGGTCAACCGGTGGCAGAGCCCGGAGCTGCTGGGCCTGCACGACATCTATTACGGCACGGCCCTGCCGCCGAACCGGGTGCCCATCCCGCTGATCCATGCCGGCGACCGGATCGGCGAGCCGTGCTTCCGCTGCGACCCGGACAAGATCAAGGCCATCGTCGAGACCGACCGGCCCGACCGCAACGCCGGTTTCACCGCACCCGGAGCGGACGACCTGGCCATCGCCGGACATCTGCTGGAGTTCCTTGAGCATGAGGTGTCGAAAGGTCGTCTGCCGCCGTCGCTGCTGCCACTCCAGTCGGGCGTGGGCAATACGGCCAACGCGGTCTTGACCGGCCTGATCGACGCGCCGTTCGACAATCTGAGCGCCTATACCGAGGTTATCCAGGACGGCATGCTGGCGCTGATTGACAGCGGCAAGCTGAGGGTCGCCTCCTCCACCGCGCTGAGCCTCAGCCCCGAGCTGACGGAGCGGGTCAATCGGAACATGGGCGACTATCGTGACCGGATCATCCTGCGGCCCCAGGAGATCAGCAACCACCCGGAGGTGATCCGTCGCCTGGGCGTCATCGCCATGAACGGGATGATCGAGGCCGACATCTACGGCAATGTGAACTCGACCCACGTCATGGGTTCGCGCATCCAGAACGGGATCGGCGGCTCCGGCGACTTTGCCCGCAACGCCTATATCTCGATCTTCATGAGCGCCTCGACGGCCAAGGGCGGCAAGATCTCCACCCTGGTGCCGGCCGTGTCGCACGTCGATCATATCAATCAGGACGTTCAGGTCATCGTCACCGAACAGGGCCTGGCCGATCTGCGCGGCCTCTCGCCAAAGCAGCGCGCACGCGTCGTCATCGACACCTGCGCCCACCCCGGCTTCCGGCCGGCGCTCGAAGACTATTTCCAGCGCGCCCTCACGGGCTCCTATGGCTTGCAAACCCCCATGCTGCTGGACGAAGCCCTGTCCTGGCATTCACGCTTTGTCCAAACCGGCAGCATGGAAGCGGGTTGAGCCAAGGCTAGACGCTGTCGAGATCCGGCTCGTGCCGGTCTGGTCCCATTCGCGCTGCGGCGATGGCCAGCACCCCGGCGACGCCCGCCGCGATCCAAATCCCCCCGACGCCCAGTCGTGAAAAGGTCAGGGCTCCGGCCAGACCGCCAGTGGCCAGCCCCATCCAGAGGAACAGATAGGGTGTCCAGCCGAAGCGGTCGCCGCCGAGCAGGGCAGCGGTGATCCGCTGGCCCAGCTTGACCAAGGTGCCGGTCATATAGGTCAGGCCAATCCGGACTTCGCCGTTCAGCTCGAACACGGCGTTCTCGGCCCCCATGGCGAGGGCCATAGCGATTGCCGCCAGCAACGGCCGATCAGCGGCGGCCAGCCCCGCCGCGCAAGCGAGAAGCAGGGCGACCAGAACCAGGACCGCAGGCTGGCGACGCGGCACCGAGAGATGGCCGGTCAGTGAGCCGAGTATGACCCCAACGACGAAGGTCAGAAGCAGGCCTCCGGCCAGCGCCGCGTCGGACGAGCCCTCGGCGAGGCTGACGCCCAGCCGGGTGGTGTTGCCGCTCATGAACGACACGAAGAACCCACCTAGATGGACATAGGCGATGGCATCCACGAAGCCCGCGAGGGCGGAGAGGCAGGTCGCCAAGGTCCGGGCGCGGGCGGTGTAAAGGTTCACCGGCGGCCTGCGTTCGTCGGCGTTTGGGAGCGCTCGGGACGGACACGCCGGACCAAAGCATCGTGACCGGCGTCTCGGTGGACTGGCCGGGCGACCGGTTCAGGCACAGGATTTCGCAGGCCAGGAAGCGGGCCGAACACGCCCGGGGTCAAGCCGCGACCCTGACGCCATGTTCCTTGATCCCAATCCCGGCGGTTGCGGTTGCGGCGCACACATCGATCACCCGGTCGCACAGGGCGGTCGGTGCCGATCGGTGGCTGACCAGGATCAGGCCCTGGCCGCTGGAAGAAAGGTGGCGCACGAGACGGGCCAATACCCGCGCCTCGGTCTTGCCATCAAGGCCTTCGGTCGGTTCGTCCAGCACCAGCCACGGCGCGTCGCGCAGATAGGCGCGCGCCAGTCCAAGCCGTCGGCGCTCGCCTCCCGAAAGCCGGTCGCCATTCTCGCCCAGCATGGTTTCGAGACCGGCCGGCATCGCCCTGATCCGATCCATCAGACAGGCGTCGTCCAGGGCGACCCACAGATCTTCGTCCGAGGCCTGCGGATCGGCGATACGAAGATTGTCGGCGACCGATCCCGCAAGCAAGCGGATGTCTTGCGACGCATAGGCGAAGCGGGCGCGAACGGAGTTCCGGTCGGCGTCCTCGAGGGGCAGGCCGGCCACGAGATACTGGCCGGTACCGGCGGGCCGCAGGCTCATCAGGGTCTCGATCAGGCGCGTCTTTCCGGAGCCGGAGCGGCCGACCACACCCAGACGGAACGGGGGTGTCATTTCCAGCCCGACCGAGCGTATGACGATCGCGTCGCCGATCATTGGGCGCGCGTGCTCCTGGCCGCCGTCCGTAGCCAGATCGTCCAGAACTTCGCCCAGCCGTCTCAGCGCCTCCTGGGCCGCGCCGTTCTGGCGGAGGCCCGCTGTCAGGGCGGCGGCGGCCTCCAGACCGGTCACCGACGCCAGTGCCGCGAGGGCGACGAGCGGCAAGGGCGCGGCGACAGAAGTCGCGATGACGCCGAGCACGGTCACGGCGAGGATGGCCGCCTGAAACACAGGGATCCAGCCGCTGGCCACTGCGTCGTCCACCTTGCGCTGATCAAGAGTCCGCGCGGCGACACCCACTTGGCCGGCGGCCCAGCCCTCCAGACCATAGGCCCGCAGTTCCGGCGCCGCCGCCTGCAGCGCGGAGAGGCGATGCTTGAACAGGCCCATGGCGATCTGCACCTCCCGCCCTGCCGGGTCCACGACAAGGCGGCCGATCAGGAGTCCGCCGAGACAGGTGACAGCGATGCCGCCGGCCAGGACAAGAGCGGGCAGGGGACCAGCGAGCAGCGCCAGGCCGATCGCGGCCAGCGCACCCGCCCCCGCACCCCAAGGGCCGCTCAGCCGCACGAACAGGGTCTGGATCGCGTCCACGTCCTGGATCATCCGCGCCGAGGCTTCGCCGCTGGAGAGGCTGAAGGCCCGGCGCGGGGGAGCCGCAGCGAGCCGTGCGAACAGCAGCGGGCGAAGATGAGCGAGGGCCTTGAGCGCCGCCGCATGCCCGCTGACGCGCTCGGCATAGCGCGACCCGGTCCGGACGATGGCCAGCATCCGGATCACGGCGGCTGGAAGCAGGTAGTTGAACGTCTGAACGACCGCGAAGCCGCCGCCTCCGGCGATCGCCGCCCCCGTGATGAACCAGCCGGACAGGCCCAGAAGCGTCACCGAGGAGACGGACACGAAGGCGGCGGACAGAGCCGCGAGCCGCAGCCGCCCGCCCTGGGTGCGGCGCTGGTTAGCCATCAGGGCCTTAAGGGTCCGGTCGTCGGCGCTCACAGCCGCACCACGCGGTCTGCCAGGGCGATGACCGCCTCCGAATGGGTCGCGATCAGGGTCGTACGTCCGGCGGCGGCTTCGCGGACAAGTTCTACCACGATGGCCTCGGACGCGGGATCCAGATTGGCGGTCGGCTCGTCCAGCAGAAGGAGGCGGGAGGGCGACAGCAGGGCCCTGGCCAGGCCGAGACGACGACGCTCACCGCCCGACAGACCCCCGCCGCGTTCGTCGAGGATGCGCGCCAGATCGCCCTCTAGACCGACGCGGGCGGCGGCGTCGCGAACGGCCTCAGTGGGTGCACCCGGCATCGCCAGGGCGATGTTGTCGAAAACGGTGCCGGGTGCCACGATCGGGCTCTGGCTCGCCCAACCGACGGCTCCGGCGAAGGACCCGGTGTGCGACAGGCTGTGGCTTCCGATTTGGACCGCACCCGATGACAGCGGTGCCAAACCCAGAAGCAGATGCAGCAGGCTGCTCTTGCCCGAGCCGCTGGGGCCGACCAAGGCCACGACGGCCCCGGCCGGGACGTGCAGGTCGAAGTCGGTGATTGCGGTCGTGCCGTCGCCATAGCGGATGCTGACCGACCGAAAGTCGAGTTCCGGGGCGTTGGACCACAGGCGAGCCGGCGGCCTGATCACCGGTCGGCCAGACTCCGGCGCGGCCATCGACGGCACGGCGGCTTCGGCGGCCTGCTTCTCATGATAGGCGGCGGCCAGCCGACGCATCGGCGCATAGACCTCCGGGGCGAGGGCCAGCACGAAGAAGGCACGACCCAGGTCCAGGGTCTCGGGCACCGGAAACGGCAGGATGCGCAACAGGTTGAAGCCGCAGTAGACCGCTACAAGCGCGACCGACAGGGCCGAAAAGAATTCGAGCACGGCGGACGAGACGAAGGCGACCTTCAACACGCGTCCCGTTCGGCGTTCCAGTTCGTCGGCCGCGCGGGCGATCTCGCGGGTGGTGCGCGTTTCGGCCTGGAAGGACAGCAGTGCGGGCAGGGCGCGGACGCGGTCCAGAAACAGGCCCGACAGCCGCTCGAGGGCCTGGAACTGACGACGGCTCTCGGCGGCCGCCGCGCCCCCGGCCAGTGCCATGCCGACCACGAACGGGATCAGGGTCAGAAGCAGAATGCCGGCGACGACCGGGCTGGCCACGGCGCAGACCGCAATCACAATCAGGGGCGACACCGTCGCGGCCATGCGGACGGGGGCGAAACGGGCGACATGGCCGTCCAGTGTTTCGACCGCCTCAACCGCAGCGGTCATGGCCGTGGCGGCAGGTCTGCGACCGGCGAACAGGTCGGCGACAATCCCCTGTCTGACGTCGCCCTTGACAGCGGCCGACGCTCTTGCCGAAGCGAGGGTCGAGGCCTGACCCGTCAGACCTCTCAACAACAAGCTCCCGCCGGCCAGGGCCAGCCAGGGAATGGCTTCCGCCACTGATCGCTCGAGCGCGCCAATGGCAAGGCCCAGGCCCGCCGCGAACCCGATCGCCGGCACGACGTCGGCGACGACCAAGGCCGCCGAAAGGCTCAACTGCCGACCATGAGGAAGGCCCGCAGCCTTCAGCCAGGATCCGGGAGCAGGTGTCGAAAGGGCGTCCGCCGTCATGAGTCCGAACTAGCCGCCCACGCCGCCGCCAGCCTTGATCGAAATCAAGGCGGTGCTCTTGGCACGGCCCTAATCGAAGGCTCGTCGGTCGTCGGACCGGCGCTGCGGAGCCTGATCCCATGATTGACCTCGCGGTCGTCGACCTCTCCCGGCTGCAGTTCGCGCTGACGGCTCTGTATCACTTCCTGTTCGTGCCGCTGACGATCGGCCTGTCGTTCATGCTGGTCATCATGGAGAGCATCTATGTGATGACCCGCCGACCGATCTGGCGAACCATCACCCGCTTCTGGGGCCTGCTGTTCGGGATCAATTTCGCGCTGGGCGTGGCGACCGGGATCACCATGGAATTCCAATTCGGGATGAACTGGTCCTATTTCTCCCACTACGTCGGCGACATCTTCGGCGCACCGCTGGCCATCGAGGGGCTGATGGCCTTCTTCCTCGAAGCGACCTTCGTCGGGCTGATGTTCTTCGGCTGGGACAAGCTGAGCCGGACCGGACATCTGTTCGTCACCTTCATGGTCGCGCTGGGCACCAATCTGTCGGCGCTGTGGATCCTGATCGCCAACGGCTGGATGCAGAACCCGGTCGGCGCGACCTTCAATCCCGACACGATGCGGATGGAGGTGTCCGACTTCATGGCCGTGCTGTTCAACCCGGTGGCCCAGGCCAAATTCGTCCACACGGTCAGCGCGGGCTACGTCATCGCGGCGGTCTTCGTCCTGGGCATATCGGCCTTCTATCTGCTGAAGGGCCGCCACACCGGGTTCGCCAAGCGCTCGATGACAGTCGCAGCGGCCTTTGGCCTCGCGGCGTCCCTGTCGGTCGTCGTGCTGGGAGACGAGAGCGGCTACGCCCTGACCGACAACCAGAAAATGAAGCTGGCGGCTCTCGAGGCCATGTGGCGCACCGAGCCCGCGCCGGCTGGCCTGACCGCGTTCGGCATCCCCAGTCTGAAGGACCGTCAGACCCACTACGAGGTCAAGATCCCTTATGTGCTCGGCCTGATCTCGACCCGCAGCATCGACAAGCCGGTCTTGGGCATTCTCGAACTGGTCGCGACCGCCCAGACCCGCATCGAATCCGGCGTTCTGGCCTATGACGCCCTAGAGCGGATCAAGGCAGACCCGACCGACATCGCCGCGCGGGGCGCATTCGAGCTCAACCGCCGCGACCTCGGCTATTCCCTACTGCTCAAACGTTATGTCGCCGACCCACGCGACGCCACGCCGGATCAGGTGGTTCTGGCCGCCTGGAGCACCGTGCCCAATGTGCCGGTGATGTTCTGGTCGTTCCGCATCATGGCCGGGATCGGGTTCCTGATGATCGGCCTGTTCGCC
>Ga0105049_10001973_pt1 | contig 24287 bp, 14 predicted proteins | sample MAT06_FD_78087 | JGI IMG/M metagenome (GOLD analysis project Ga0105049, IMG submission 78087) | Freshwater microbial communities from Lake Fryxell liftoff mats and glacier meltwater in Antarctica - MAT-06 | ecosystem: Environmental > Aquatic > Freshwater > Ice > Liftoff microbial mat | place...
AGCTTCTTGGTCAGGGCCTTGCTGCCGCCCTGGCCGTCGTCGTCGTCTTCTTCGTCGAATTCGTCGAAGTCTTCTTCGGCCACGTAGTCGTCGGCTTCGTCGCTGCTGATGAAGCCGTCCACGGCTTCGGAGATCTGCATCGTGCCGCTGCCGATGCGGTCGGCCATCGACAGGATTTCGGCGATGGTGGTGGGCGACGCGCTGATGGCCAGCATCATGGCCTGCAGGCCACCTTCGATGCGTTTGGCGATCTCGATTTCGCCTTCTCGTGTGAGCAGTTCCACCGTGCCCATCTCACGCATGTACATGCGCACCGGGTCGGTGGTGCGGCCGAATTCGCTGTCCACGGTGGACAGTGCGGCTTCAGCGGCTTCTTCGGCTTCTTCTTCCGTGGCGGTGGTGGCGCCGCCACCGGCCACCAGCAGCGTGGCAGCGTCGGGTGCCTGCTCGTACACCGCTATGCCCATGTCGTTGAGCATGCTGATGATGGCTTCGAGGATTTCCTCGTTGATCAGCTTCTCGGGCAGGTGGTCGTTGATTTCCTGGTGCGTCAGGAAGCCGCGCGTCTTGCCCATCTTGATGAGCGTTTTCAGCTCCTGGCGGCGCTTGGCGGCTTCTTCTTCGGTGAGCGTGGTCTCTTCCAGGCCGAACTCGCGCATCAGCGCGCGTTCTTTGGCGCGGCTGACCTTCATGCGCAGCGGCTTGGCCTTCTCGACCTTCTCGTCGGCAACGACCTCGACCTCGGCTTCGACTTCGACTTCGACCTCGCCTTCGATGTCGGCTTCGATGTCACTCAGGTCTTCTTCTTCGGCCAGCTCAGCGCCTTTCTTGACCGGCTCAGCAGCCTTCTTGCCACCCTTGCCGACCTTGGCTTCAGGCTTGGCGGGCGCGGCTTTGGCAGCGCCCTTGACGGGCTTTGCGTCGACCTTGGCTGCTGCCTTGGTGGCCTTCAACGGCGCGGCTTTTGCTGGCTTGGTGTCGACCACCGCCTTTGCGGCGGGCTTGGCAGCTGCCTTGCGTGCGTCAGGCTTTGCGGCCGCCTTGCTTGCGTCAGGCTTGGCAGCCGCCTTGCTTGCGTCAGGCTTTGCAGCAGCGGCCTTGACCTTGTTGTCTTCTGCGGGCTTGGCCACGGGTTTGGCGGCAGGCGCGGGCTTCTTGGCGGTCATGCGTATCCTTGAAAGGAAGGGGGCGACAAAAGAGAAACGCCATCCATGCGGCAGCCTGGCCGGTACAAAGAGGGCTTTCTCTGCGCTGGCGTCGGCGCGAGGGCTTGCGGGTGTCGAGCAGGCATGCTCGCTTGAACTTGCCTGGTGTGCAGCCCTTGCGGATAGGTGGTGACTGCGGTTGCCCTTATCAACCCTGTCAAGGGTGGCCGGGGTCCGGAGGCGCTGCTGTCACCGCTGTCATCAAGCTTGGCCGCTGCGAAAACATCGGATTATACCGCCACGCCCGGCAAATCCTTGGCGATTGCACAGCGATTGCGTGGCGATGGGGTCGCAAGGCGTGGTCGAGCGGCAAGCTGTCAGCTCGATCTGGGCGCGCTCACAGCGGCCAATGCAGCCTTCAGCGCACCCACACGTTCGTTGATCTCGCGCAATCGCGCCATGTCATCTGGTGACCGGGCCTGCGCGGCCAGTTCGCGCGACTCGGCACCCAGCCGGTCGATCCAGATGCGCGACACCACACGCGACAGGTCGTCAAAGCTCTGCTCCTCTTGCGCATCGGCTGCATCCACCCATCGGTGGGCCTGGGCTTGCCAGGGCTGGTCGGCCATCGCTGATTCCAGCGCGGACCAGGTCTGGTCGCCATGCTCGACCAGCTGCACTTCGAGCCAGGCCACGACTTCGCCGTGGTCGCCGCCCAGCTCGTGCAACATGCCGTGGTCGTCGTTGGACAGTCGAGACCACCAGTCGCTATGGCGCAGCAGCAGGCGCAGTGCCAGATCGGCCAGCGCCGCCGGGGCGCGGCGCTCGTATGCACGCAGGGCCGCCCGCTGCGGCGGCAGGCGGGCCGGAGAGGCCGATCTGGGCGTGAGTGCAGCGCCGCCCCACAGCGCGGTGAGCTCGGCCAGATCCAGCTGTGCCTGCCGCGCCAGTTCGGCCACCATCTGCCGCTTCAAGCCGCCGTCGGGCAGCGCCAGCCACATGGGTTTGGCTTGCGCCAGCATGCGCGAGCGGCCTTCGGCGGTGTCCATGTCCGCGCCTTCGCTGGCTTGTTCGATCAGCTGGCGCGACAAGGGCACGGCCTGCGTCACCTGTTCTTCGAATGCCGCCGGGCCCAGTTCGCGCACGAAGCTGTCGGGGTCGTGCTCCGAGGGCAGGAACAGAAAGCGCACCGATCGCAAGTCGGTGGCGTGCGGCAGTGACGCTTCCAGTGCGCGCCCGGCGGCGCGGCGGCCTGCCGCGTCGCCGTCGAAGCTGAAGACCACGGCATCGGTGAAGCGGAAGAGTTTCTGCACATGGTCGGCCGTGCAGGCCGTGCCCAAGGTGGCCACGGCGTTGGCAAAACCGCTCTGGGCCAGCGCGACCACGTCCATGTAGCCCTCGACCACCAGCGCGTAGCCTTTGTCGCGCAGGGCCTGGCGCGCTTCGAACAGGCCGTACAGCTCGCGTCCTTTGCTGAAGACCGGTGTTTCGGGTGAGTTGATGTACTTGGGCTTGCTGTCGTCCAGCACCCGGCCGCCGAAGCCGACGACCTCGCCGCCCACGGCCCGTATGGGAAACATGATGCGGTCGCGGAACCAGTCGTAACGGCCGCGGTCGGCTTCTGCTGCGGCCTGGACCGGCGCTGCGTTTTCTTGCCCTTCGCCCGCGTCCTTCTGCCGCACCAGCCCGGCCTCTTCAAGCAAAGGGTCGTCGTATGCCGCAAACACGCCGGCCAGCGTGCGCCAGCCCGGTGGTGCAAAGCCCAGGCCAAAACGAGCGGCGACGGCGCCTGTCAGTCCACGCTGCTTGAGGTAGTCCACAGCGCGCGAATGCGTGCGCAGTTGTGTGCGGTAGAAATCGGCAGCGCGCGTGAGCACGTCGCCCAGCGACTGCCGCCGTTGGCGCAAGGTGTCGCGCCGCTGCCGTTCATCGGGGCTGACCTGTTCTTCAGGGACCGTCAGCCCGGCGCCTTGCGCCAGGTCACGTACCGCTTCGACAAAACTCAGGCCCAGGTGCTCGGTCAGGAAGCGGATGGCGTCGCCACTGGCGCCGCAGCCGAAGCAGTAATAGAACTGCTTGCTCGGGCTGACCGAGAAACTGGGCGACTTTTCGCCGTGAAACGGGCACAGGCCCATCAGGTTGGCGCCGCCGCGTTTGAGCTCGACGTGGCGGCCCACGACATCGACGATGTCGACGCGAGACAGCAACTCTTGCAGAAAGCCCGGTGGGATCACGCCCCGAGTCTATGGCCCAGTCAGGGCCTCATCTGACGTTCGCGACGCCGCTGTCAGAGTCCGGCGCAGGCGCCAAGGCAAACATGCCCTTGTAGTCGCGCACCCAGTTGGCCACCAGGGCCGAGGGCATGGGCGCGGCGATGCCAGTGCCCTGACCGATGGTGCAGCCCAGTTCCAGCAAGGTGCGCGCCTGAGCCGGGCTTTCGACACCTTCGGCCACCACCACGCAGCCGAAGGTGCCGGCCAGGCCGATGACCCCTTCGACGATGGCCCGGTCTTGCGGGTCGTCCAGCATGTGGTGCACAAAGCTGCGGTCGATCTTGAGCACGTCCACCGGCAGCCGCTTCAAGTAGGTGAGCGTCGAATAGCCGGTGCCAAAGTCGTCCAGCGAGAAGCGCACGCCCAGGGCCCGACAGCGCAGCAGCAAGGCCGACGTGGCCTCGATGTCGGCGTGGGCGGCGGTCTCCAGCATTTCGATCTCGAGGTAGCTGGCCAGAGGCTCGGTGTGGCGCGCCAGCAGTTCGGACAGGCGCAGTGCAAAGTCAGGTTCTTGCAGATGGCGAGCCGAGACGTTGACGCTGACCGAAAAGTCCAGCCCGTCGCGGCGCCAGGACGACAAGTGGTCCAGCGCCTGCGCCAGCACCCAGTCCCCGATGCGCGAAGACAGCCCCGTGTTTTCGATCAGCGGCAAGAACTGCAGGGGCGCCACCATGCCGTGCTGCGGGTGTTCCCAGCGCAGCAGCGCTTCGAAGCCGTGCACGTGGCCCGTGCGCATGTCCACCTTGGGCTGGTAGTGCAGGACAAACTCCTGCTGGTCCAGCGCCTCCTGGATGCGGCCGATGGCCAGCGCCCGTTCTTCGGTGCGGCGGCGGTGTTCGGGGTCGAAGAACAGGTAGCCGTTGCGTCCCGACTGCTTGGCGCCATACATGGCGTGGTCGGCGTGGCGCAGCAGGGTGTCGGCGTCACTGCGGTCGATGGGGTAGACCGTCGCGCCCATGCTGGACGTCACCTGGACCGGGTCTTGTGCGGGGTCGATGACATAGGGCTGACTCACCACGCGCAGCACCCGTTCAACCGCCAGGCGTGCTTCTTCCAGTGTGCCGGCGCGCAGAAGCAGCACAAACTCATCGCCGCCCAGGCGCGCGGCGATGTCGGTCCAGTGTTCGCGGCTGCGCAGGGCGCTGCGCAGGCGCCCGGCCAGTTCGGACAGCAAGCGGTCACCAGCGGCGTGGCCGAAGCGGTCATTCACCGGCTTGAAGCGGTCCAGATCCAGGTAACACACCACCAGCAGATAGCCGTCGCGGTCGGCGGCGCGCATGGCATCGTCCAGCAGTTCGGACAGGCGCGCGCGGTTGGGCAGGCGCGTCAGCTCGTCATAGTGCGCCTGGCGTTCGAGCTGTTCGCGTTGCAACTGCTGCTGCGTGATGTCCGACAGCACCAGCACGTGGTAACGCAGGTCTTGCGCCGGACCCAGCACGGTGGAGATCGTGGCCTGCAGCGTGCACAGCTCGCCGTTGCGGCGGCGTTCCAGCAACTCGCCGCGCCAACTGCCGGTGTCGCGCAGGCCGCCCCACATGGCCGCGCGCTGCTGGCGTGCCACCGGGTCGGCCGGGTCGGGGCGCAACAGCGAGGGCACAGTGCCCAGCACTTCGTCGCGTGGCACGCCCAGGATCTGCGAGTAAGCCGGGTTCACGTCCAGCGCGCGCAGGTCGGGGTCGGTGATGAGCAGGCCTTCGTGCAGGTGCTGGAACAGACTGACCGACATCAGCTGGCGTTCTTGCGCCTGGCGTTTATCGTGCACATCGGCCAGCGTGGCCAGCAGGTGCACGGGGTGCCCGGCGCCATCGCGTTCGATGACCATCAGCGTGGCTTCCAGCCAGTGCCAGCCGCCACCGCGTGGCATGCGCAGTTCCAGCTGGCGGCGGCCGTCGTCGCCCACGGTCAGCGCGGCAATGGCGTCGGCCAGCGCCTTGCGGTCTTCGGGGTGAACCTGGTGGTGCCAGGCCAGTGGGTCCCAGTGTTTGTCGTGGTGCCCGGTCAGCGTGCGCCAGGCAGCAGAAGCAAAGCCGTCTTCACGCTGCAAGTGCCAGTCGGCCACGCCCAGGCGCGAACCGTCCAGAGCCCATTCCCAGCGTTGCGCGCGGCCGCGCCAGTCCACCGTGGCGGCATGCGTGACCAGCAACAGGGTCAGTGCCGATCCCACCCAAGCCGCCAGGGCTGCCGGCACGCTGCCACCCGCGACCCAGAACGACAAGCCTTTGGCCGCCGAGCCGGCCACCAACAACGAAGCGATGAGCAGCGCGCTGGCCGCCAGCGCCAGGTGTCCGCGAAGCACCAGCACCACCACCACCACATGCGGCAGGAACAGCGCAAAGGCGCCGATCGGCGACCGCGCCAGCGGCGCCAGCCACAGCAGCCACAGCATCACCGCGACGGCCAGAAGGCCCAGCGCCGATGACTTCCAGCCCGAACCCGGCTGCAGCGCCATCAGCATGCCGCGGTCAAAAGCCAGCACCGCCACGGCCGTGCACAGCATGCCCAGCCCCAGCACACACCAGCCCACGCTGAAGGCTTCCCAGGGCGTCAGGCCCATGGTAGCCGTGACCCAACTGGCCACCGCCAGTGCTGCGGGCAGGGCCGCGCCGCAAACCACGGCAGCGGCCAGGATGGCCACGTCGGCCGGACGCTCGAAGCGGGCGTCAAACTCCAGCCGCGACATCAGTGCATGCGCCAGCAGGGCAGCCAGCACAACGACCGCTGCGCCCAGCAGCGCCGGCCCCAGGGCCATGCCAGAGCCCAGCAAGGCAGCCAGCGTACCCACCGCCACGCCGATCAACACGCTGCGGCCCCAGCGCCACTGCGCCGCCAGGGCCAGACCGGCGGGCATGGCAATGGCGCTCCAGGGTGACAGCGACAGGCTCAGCGTGCCCGCATAGGACAGCAGCAGCGCTGCCAGGCCGACAGCCAGCACGCTCAGGCCAGCCGCCGCAGCGCTGTTCAGCGAACCCAGCTGCTCACTCAGCAGCACGGGTGGCAAGGGTGTGGCGGGTTTGTTTTTCAAATGTGCCCGCCGTCAGCCGAGGGGCGCCGTGTCAGATCACAAATTCCGACAACGGCCGTCCGCCGGCCAGCGCTGCTTTCAGCCAATTGGGCTGCAGGCCGCGACCCGACCAGGTTTGGCCGGTGGTCTTGTCCCGGTACTTGGCGGCGACCTTGCCGGTGCTGCCCTTGCGGCCCTTGCTGACCGTGCCGCCGGTGGGCTTGGCCACGGGCGCGTTGCGCGGTGCGGCGGCCGCCTTGGCGCCGATGTCGGCCAGCGTCAGACCGTACTGCATCATCAGCGTGCGAACCTGGGCCACCGCGTCGGTGCGTTCTGCGCGCTGGGTTTCAGCGATCTGCTTGTCGAGTACGGCTTTTTGGGCCAGCAATTCACTGAGGCTGGGTTTGGCCATGGGGAGAGCTCCGGTTTTGGTTGGAATGGTTCGACTGTATCTCTCGCGCGCAGGGCCCCGCACCCGTGAAACTGCCAGGGTCACCTTGCAGCAGATCTTCTTCAGGCGGCAGGCGGGACATAACCCGCCGGTTTGTCAACCCCGCTGCCAAAGAAAAACTGCTCCATCTGACGGGCAAGGTATTGACGGGCACGTGCGTCGGCCAGGTTCAGGCGGTTTTCATTCACCAGCAGGGTCTGGTGTTTTTTCCAGAGCTCGAACGCTTCCTTGCTGACATTGTCGTAAATGCGTTTGCCCAGTTCACCAGGGTAGGGGCTGAAACCCAAACCTTCGGCTTCTTTGTTGAGATGAACACATTGCACCATTCGAGCCATTTTTTGCCCCTTTTATTGAGTTTCAGCCGAGTTTCTTGACCAGCACCTGCGAGCGCCGGTCCCAGTTGTATTTGCGTTTGCGTGCTTCAGGCAGCCAGTCGGGGTCAACCTGTGTGAAGCCGCGTTTGATGAACCAGTGCATCGTGCGCGTGGTCAGCACGAAGATGCTGTCCAGCCCGGCTGCGCGGGCGCGTTGTTCGATGCGCTTGAGCAGCCTTTCGCCGTCGCCCTGGCTCTGTGACAACGGCGACACGGTGAGTGCGGCCATTTCCGCCGTGCGCGCTTCGGGGTAGGCGTACAGCGCCGCGCAGCCGAAGATGATGCCGTCGTGTTCGACGATGCTGTAGACCTCGATGTCGCGCTCGATCTCGGTGCGTTCGCGGCGCACCAGCGTGCCGTCCCTTTCGAACGGTTCGATCAGCTGCAGGATGCCGCCCACGTCGTCGGCCGTGGCCTCGCGCAGGCTCTCCAGTTTTTCATCGACCACCATGGTGCCGACGCCGTCGTGCGTGAACACCTCGAGCAGCAGCGCGCCGTCGGTGGCAAAAGGCAGGATGTGCGAACGCTCGACGCCACCTTCGCAGGCCTTCACGCAGTGCTGCAGGTAGAAGGTGGGGTCGGTGGGCAAGGTCGGGCGGGGCAGGGCGGCCAGCAGGCGCTTGGCTTCGGCCAGCGACAGTTCGGTGTCGATGGCACTTTCCGCGTCATCCAGCTGTTCCCGGATGCCCGGCACTTCGCCCACGAAGACCAGCTTGTCGGCCTGCAAGGCAACCGCGGTGCACGTGGCCACGTCTTCCATCGACAGGTTGAAGGCCTCGCCGGTGGGCGAAAAACCAAAGGGGCTGAGCAGCACCACCGCACCCGACTCGATGGCCCGGCTGATGGCTGCCTGGTCGACACGCCGCACCAGGCCGCTGTGCAGGAAATCCACACCGTCCATGATGCCCACGGGTCGCGCGGTCAGGAAGTTGCCCGACACCACGCGCACGGTGGCGTTGGCCATTGGGGTGTTGGGCAGGCCTTGCGAAAACGCGGCTTCGATCTCGAAGCGCAACTGGCCCGCGGCTTCTTGCGCCGCGTCCAGCGCCACCGCGTCGGTGATGCGGATGCCGTGCGAAAAGCGCGACACCTGGCCTTTTGCGGCCAGCTGTTCGGTCACCTGCGGGCGAAAGCCGTGCACCAGCACCAGCTTCAAGCCCATGGCGTGCAGGATCGACAGGTCTTGCACAAAGGTGCTCAGCTTGCCCGCCGCGATGGCCTCGCCGGCCAGGCCGATGACGAAGGTCTTGCCCCGGTAAGCGTGGATGTACGGCGCCACGGCGCGGAACCAGGGAACAAAGGTGTGCGGGAAGACGAGGCTCATCGGGCGTGCATCAAAGTGAACGGATTGTGCCGCAGCACCTGGGGCCGCGAGCCCGTCGCGGCCATAATCCGCGCCCCGTGAGACCCCCCCGCAGCCCGAACCCGGTTCAGGCCCACCCCGTCCCGCCGATCACCTACCCCGAGTCGCTGCCGGTCTGTGCCCGGCGCGACGAGATTGCGCACGCTATCGCGCAGCATCAGGTCGTCATCGTCTGCGGCGAAACAGGCTCGGGCAAGACCACGCAGCTGCCCAAGATCGTGCTCGAACTCGGGCGCGGCTGGGGTGCCGGCGGGCGTGGGCTCATCGGCCACACGCAGCCGCGGCGCATTGCCGCCAGCAGCGTGGCCAAGCGCATCGCCGAAGAACTGAATTCGCCGCTGGGCGAGGTGGTGGGCTACAAGGTGCGCTTCCAGGACCGGCTGCAGCCGGGCGCCAGCGTCAAGCTCATGACCGACGGCATTCTGCTGGCCGAAACGCAGAACGACCCGCTGCTCAAGGCCTACGACACGATCATCATCGACGAGGCGCACGAGCGCAGCCTGAACATCGACTTCCTGCTGGGCTACCTGCGGCAGATTCTGCCGCGCCGGCCCGACCTGAAGATCGTGGTCACCTCGGCCACGATCGATGCGGATCGCTTTGCGAATCACTTCGCGGGTCGGCACGGACCGGCGCCGGTGATCACCGTATCCGGCCGACTGTTTCCGGTGGAACAGCGCTGGCGCCCCTTCGAAGAACGCAAGGACTTCGACCTGGACGACGCCATCGCCGACGCGGTGGACGAGTTGTGGCGCGACGGCGGCGCAGGCGACATCCTGGTCTTCCTGCCTGGCGAGCGAGAGATACGCGAGACCGCCGATCACCTGCGCCGGCACCTGGCGCAGCAGGCGGCCAAGGCGCACCGGGGCGGCCCGCAGCCCGAGATCCTGCCGCTGTATGCGCGCCTGTCGCAAGCCGAGCAAGACCGCGTGTTCAGCAGCGGCAATGGCCGCCGCATCGTGCTGGCCACCAACGTGGCCGAGACCTCGCTCACGGTGCCGGGCATCCGTTACGTCATCGACGCCGGCCATGCACGCGTCAAGCGCTACAGCTACCGCAACAAGGTGGAACAGCTGCAGGTCGAGGCCATCAGCCAGGCCGCCGCCAACCAGCGCGCCGGGCGGTGCGGGCGTGTGGCCAACGGCATCTGCATCCGCCTGTACAGCGAGGAAGAATTCAAGGGCCGGCCGCCTTTCACCGACCCAGAAATCCTGCGCAGCAGCCTGGCGGCGGTGATCCTGCGCATGAAGGGCCTGCACCTGGGGCAGATCGAGGACTTTCCCTTCCTGGAGGCGCCGCCGAAGCGGGCAATCGCCGATGGCTACGCGCTGCTGGGCGAATTGGGGGCGGTGGACGAAGCCAACGAGCTGACGGCCATGGGCCACGAACTGGCCAAGCTGCCGCTGGACCCGCGCATCGGCCGCATGATCCTGGAAGCCCGGCAGCGCGGTGCCTTGTCTGAAGTGCTGGTCATTGCCTCGGCGCTGTCGGGCCAGGACGTGCGAGACCGGCCGCAAGAAGTGGCCCAGGCTGCCGACGAAAAGCACCGCAAGTTCGACGACGAACGTTCTGAATTTGTCGGCGTGCTCAAGCTCTGGCACTGGATCGAAGAAGGCCGCGGCCAGCATGGCCACAAGCCGGTGGGCAGCGTGGCGGTGGACAGCCACAAGCTCACCAACCGCCAGCAGGAACAGCGCCTGCGCGACAGTTTTGTCAGCCCACGGCGGGTGCGCGAGTGGCGCGACATCCACTCGCAGCTGCACACCGTGGTGGCCGAACAAGGCTGGAAGCTCAACTCGCTGCCAGCCAGTTACGAACAGCTGCACCAGTCCATGCTGGCCGGCTTGCTGGGCAACATCGGCTGCAAGAGCGATGACGAAGACTGGTACCTGGGTGCACGCGGCGTGAAGTTCTGGCGCCACCCGGGCGCGCACCTGAGCAAGAAGCCGGGCCGCTGGCTGGTGGCGGCTGAACTGGTGGAGACGACGCGCCTGTTCGGGCGCGGCCTGGCGGCGATCGAACCGACCTGGATACCGCCGCTGGCCGGCCACTTGCTGAAGAAACAGCTGCTGGAACCGCACTGGGAAAAGAAGGCCGGCGACGTGGTGGCACTGGAGCGCGCCACGCTTTACGGCATCGTCATCTACAACAACAGGCGGGTGAACTTCGGCAGCGTCGACCCGGTGGCGGCGCGCACGATCTTCATCCGCGAGGCCCTGGTGGCCGGCGACTGGGAAACGCGCCAGCCCTTCCTGGCGCACAACCTGAAGCTCGTCGAACAGGTGCAAGACCTGGAGCACAAGGCGCGCCGGCAGGACGTGCTGGTGGACGAAGAACTGATCCACGCCTTCTACGACCAGCAGCTGCCGGCCGACGTGTGCAGCGGCAGCTCACTGGAGCGCTGGTACCGCGACGAGGTCAAGCGCCAACCCAGGCTGCTGCACCTGTCGCGCGACGAACTGATGCGCCACGAGGCCGCCGGCATCACCACGTCCGCCTTCCCCAAGACGCTGCGGCTGGGCGGCATCGACTGCAGCGTGAGCTACCTGCACCAGCCCGGCGATACCAAGGACGGCATGACGGTGACGGTGCCCATCTACGCGCTGAACCAGGTCAATGACGAACGCTGCGAATGGCTGGTGCCGGGCATGCTGCAGGCCAAGGTGCTGGCGCTGTGCAAGACGCTTCACCAGCGCCCGCGGTCGCGCCTGGTGCCGCTGCCCGACTACGCTGCCGAATTCTGCGAGCTGGTGCCCTTTGCGCAGGGCAGCCTGATGGATGCCTTGCTCAAGCAAGTGCGCGACCGCACCCAGTTGGCGGTGCAGCGCAACGACTTCAAACTGGAACAGCTGGCGCCGCACTTGTTCATGAACTTCGTCGTGGTCAATGAACATGGCCGTCAGCTCGGCACCGGGCGTGACCTGGCCAGTCTGAAGGCCGAGCTGGGCACACAGGCACGCAGTGCGTTCCAGGCGCTGGCGGTTTTGAAGACGGTGGCGGCCGGCGACGGGCCCGCCGTGCCGGGATCGCTTCCCCCGGAGGAGGGTCGACATGAGGGTCGTGCCGCGCCGAAGAACCTCGCCCCCGCCCTGTCCCGCGAGCAGGAAAGGGAGCCGGAAAAGACCGCCTACACCGCGTGGACCTTCGGCGAACTGCCCGAGCTGATGGAAGTGCGCCGTGGCCCGCAGGTGCTGGTGGGCTTTCCGGCCCTGATCGACCGTGGCGCCCACGTCGAGATCGAGGTCTTCGACGAGCCCGATGCAGCCGCCAACCAGCACCGTGCCGGCCTGCGCCGTCTGGTGGCGCTGCAGCTGCGCGAGCCGCTGAAGTACCTGGAAAAAAACATCCCGGGACTCACCGCCATGGCCGGCGCCTTCCTGCCGCTGGGCACCCTGGAAGAGCTGCGCACGCAGATCATCGACGTCGCCCTGGACCGCGCCTTCCTGGCCGACCCGCTGCCCAGCGACGAAGGCAGCTTCAAGCGGCGCCTGGACGAGGGCCGCGCGCGCCTGAATCTGATCGCCGCCGAAGTGGCGCGACAGGCGGGTGTAGTGCTGACCGACTACGCCGCCGCGATGCGCAAGCTCAAAGACAGCAAACCCCCGCGCGACGTGGCCGACGACATCCAGGCCCAGCTGCAGCGGCTGGTGCCCAAGCGCTTTCTGGCACTGACGCCATGGCCTGCGCTGTTGCACTTGCCGCGCTACCTGAAGGCCGTGGTGATGCGTCTGGACAAGCTGCGCGGCGATCCGGCCCGCGACAGCACACGCCTGGCCGAGCTGCGACCACTGGAAACCCGCTGGGTGCGGCGCGTGTCCGACCTTCGCGGCGCACCGCACGCCCGCATGGACGAGTACCGTTGGCTGCTGGAAGAGCTGCGGGTGAGCCTGTTTGCACAAGAGTTGCGCACGCCGCAGCCCGTGAGCGTGAAACGGCTGGACAAGGCCTGGTCGCAGATGGAGAGCTGACGGCGCGTCTTTCCAGTGTGGCCTTGGGGAAGCGGAGGAAACACAAACCTACTGCGGATGGTGATGCGAATGACAATGATTCCTAATTGCGTTAGACTGTGGCTCCCGCATCGCACAGCCGCCCAGTCGGCACAGAAATCATGTCGCTCCGTACCCTGAGTTCGTTCCTGAAGGCCCGCCCGCTGCAAGCTGCCCTGGCGCTGTGTTTGGTGGCTGCGGCCGCGTCGGCCAGCGCGCAGGACAAGGTGCTCAACCTCTACTCGGCCCGCCACTACCAGACCGACGAAGCGCTGTACGAGAACTTCACCAAGACCACCGGCATCCGCATCCAGCGAGTCGAGGCCGACGACGCCGGCATCCTGGCGCGCCTGAAGGCAGAAGGCACGGCCAGTCCGGCCGACGTGATCCTGCTCGTCGACGCTGCACGTTTGTGGCGCGGTGAACAGGAAGGGCTGTTCCAACCGGTGAAGTCGGCTCTGCTGGAGCAACGTGTGCCCGCGCAGTTCCGGGGCGGCCAAACCGCGCAAGGCGCGCAGTGGTTTGGCATGTCCACCCGTGCCCGCATCGTCATCTACGACAAGAGCCGGCTCAAGGCCAGCGATGTGGACACTTATGAAAAGTTGGCTGCACCCGCGCTGAAGGGCATGCTGTGCGTGCGCAGCGGCTCGCACCCCTACAACCTGAGCCTCTTCGGCTCGATGCTCGAACATCTGGGGCCGCAGCAGACAGAAACCTGGCTCAAGGGCCTGGTGGCCAACATGGCGCGTTCGCCCAAGGGCGGCGATACCGACCAGATCAAGGGCGTGGCCTCGGGCGAGTGTGGCGTGGCTATCGCCAATTCCTACTACTTCGCCCGCATGATGCGGTCCAACAAGACCGAAGACCAGGCGGTGGTGGAAAAGGTGGGTGTCCTGTTCCCCAATCAGGCCAGCTGGGGCACGCACGTCAACATCGCCGGTGCCGCCGTGGCGCGCAACGCCAAGAACCGCGACGCAGCGGTGCAGTTTCTGGAGTATCTGACCAGCGAAAGCGCCCAGCGCTACTTTGCCGACGGCAACAACGAATACCCGGTGGCGGCTGGGGCCAAACCCAATGCGGCTTTGCTCAGCCTGGGCAGCTTCAAGTCTGAAACCGTGCCCATTGCCAAGGTGGGGGCTAACACGGCTGTGGTGCAGCAGATGCTGGACCGGGTGGGCTTCAAGTAAGCCGCTGCTGCCCTCAGAATACGTTGGCCGCTGTCATCGGCCAGGACGGATCAGGAGGGGGGCTTGAACGGAACATTTGGGGGCCGACGCGGCTTGGTCGCCGGCCCGACGGATGGGATGGCCAGGGCGCTTCTGGCCACGGCCCTGAGCTGCCTGACGGCAGGGGCATTCGCCCAGGCCGACGCCACGCCGGCTCAGGCTGCAGCGCCTGCTGCCGCCAGCGACGCCAGCGCCGCGCCGCTTCCGGCGGAGTGGTTCTACCGCCAGCCAGACGTCGAAGATGCCCGCCTGTCGCCATCGGGCCGCTGGCTGGCCTTGGCCACCCAGGTGACGAAGGGTCGCACGGGGCTGGTGGTGGTCGACCTGCAGACAGGCAAGCCCGTGGCCGCGCCGGCCAATTACGCTGACGCCGATGTCGATGATTTCTACTGGGTCAACGACGACCGGCTGGTCTATGACCTCACCGACCGCCAGCGCGGCGGGGGCGATCAGCGCTGGTGGCCGGGGCTCTACGCAGTACAGCGTGATGGCGGCGGCTTGCGCTTGCTGATCAATGGCAGTGGCACATCGGTCAACGACTCCCGCACGCGCGAGAGCTTGCGGCCTTTGGACCACAACCACGAGCTGCTGCATGTGCCCACGGGTGTCGGGCAGGACATCATCGTGGGCAAGCAGGTGCGCAATGGCAGCGGCGAAGTCGATGCCGTGGTTCCCTTGCGCGTGGACACCACCACCGGCCGCGTGCGCAGCATGAACACCGATGCGCCAGGCGGCGTGCGGCGCTGGCTGTTCAGCCCCGAGGGTGAACCGCGGGTGGCGGTGACCGAGCGCGGGGCACGCTCTGGCGTGTACTGGCGTGGGGCGGGCGAAGCCAGCTGGCGCAAGCTCTACGAAGGTGACCGCTACGAGCAGCCTTTTCAACCCCGGTTCGTCGATGCCCGCGGGCAGCTCTACGTCACCGAGGCGCAGGCGTCGGGTGACATCGTGCTCAAGCGCTTCGACTTCCAGCGCGGCGAGCCCGAGGCCGAACCCCTGGTCAGCACGCCCGGCTTCGACTTCCAGGGCACGCTGGTCACTGAATCGCGTGGCGACAGGGCCCTGGGCGTGCGGGTCGAGGTGGACGCCGAAACCACACACTGGTTCGACCCGCGACTGAAGGCTTTGCAGGCCGAAGCCGAGCGCCGACTGCCTGGGCGTGTGGTGCGATTGAACTGCAGGCGCTGCGACGAAGCCGACATGACCGTGCTGGTGCGGGCCTATTCCGACCGCGACCCCGGGCAACTGTGGGTGCACACCGTGGCCGACGGCAAATGGCTCAAGGTGGGCGACGTGCGTCGCGGTGTCGATCTGCGGCGCATGGCCAGCACGGACTTCGAACGTGTGCCCACCCGCGACGGCCAGAAGATGCCGCTGTGGATCACACGGCCGCCCCAGGCAACCGGCCCCTTGCCTGCAGTGGTGCTGGTGCATGGCGGCCCCTGGGTGCGCGGTCGCACCTGGGGCTGGGACGCCAACGCTCAGTTTCTGGCGTCGCGCGGTTACCTGGTGCTGGAACCCGAGTTCCGGGGCAGCCGCGGCTACGGTCACGACTGGTACCGCGCGGGCTGGCGTCAGTGGGGCCGCGCCATGCAGGACGACGTGGCCGATGCCGTGGCCTGGGCAGTCCAACAAGGTCAGGCCGATCCCAAGCGGGTGTGCATCGCGGGTGCCAGTTATGGCGGCTATGCCACCCTGATGGGCCTGGTGCGCCACCCCGAGCTGTACCGCTGCGGCGCGGCCTGGGTGGCAGTGACCGACCCGCGCCTGATGTTCCAGTGGCGCTACGGCACCGACCAGTCCGACAGCGTGCGCGAGGTCGACTACCCCCGGTTGATCGGCGACCCGGTGGCGGACGCCGCGATGATCGACAGCGTGTCTCCCGTTGTGCAGGCTGCGCGCATCCGGGCGCCGGTTTTCCTGGCCTTCGGACCTGAAGACCGCCGCGTGCTGCCGGTGCACGGCCGGCGCATGCGCCAGGCCTTGATCGATGCCGGCCGGCCTCCCGACTGGGTGGAGTACAGCGACGAAGGCCACGGTTGGTACAAGCTGGAGACTCGCCTGGACTTCGCCGCACGCCTGGAAGCTTTTCTGGCCCGCCACTTGAAGCCCTGAGGCGGCCTGGGCCGCAGGCGGTGTGTAAGCAGGTCTGTCAGACCAAGTGGTGCTGAGCCGGAGCGGGGCGTGCAAGCTGCACGTTTGCACGACAAATGAAGCGCGCCGCAGGCCCTGATGCTGTATCGGGCCAGGATCGTGGCCACCGGGCAGATCCGCATCCCTAGAATCGCACCTCGCCTGTTCAGGCCGGGCCATGCATCCATGGCCAAGGCCTGGCAGAAGCCGGCCACAAGCCGCGTCTTGCTTCGGAGGTCTCGAGGTGTTCAAACCTGATGGGTCTGTCGCTGCTGCCAGGGCGGCAGCGTGGGCCTCGGTCTCGATGGTTGCTGCCACATTGGTGGGCACGCCGGCCGGGGCGCAGACCGCAGCGCCAGCACCAATCTCTGCTGCATCGGCCGCCAAGGCCGATTCGGCCGCGGAGTCTGCGGCCGCCATGGAGCGTGCACGACGCCAGGCTGCCGGGCCCATGCGGTTCATCCTCGAAGCCAGCAAGGCCAGGCGCAAAGCCGCTGATGCCGACGCGCCCCTGGCGGCGGAGTCCAGCGTCGTGCGCCCGGTGGTGGCCCGCACGCCGGCAGTCGCGCCGCCTGACGTGCCGCCTGTCGCGCAGCCGTCGGCGGTGAACGCCGAGGCCCGGCCGGTGACGGTTGCTGCTGCGGCAAGTCCCGCCGTTCAGCCGTCACCCATTGCTCCCGCGGCCGCCGGCATCTCGCCGCCGCCGCCCGCGGGCAACGAAGCGCCTGCCGCGGCCGACTCGGGCATCGTCACCCAGATCACGCTCAGTTCGGAGGCTTTGCAGGCCAAGCCGGCAGCTTCCGCCGTGCCCGCACTGGACCTGAAGGCCACTCCGCGACTGACTGGCGCCTCCGTGCCTCACGCACCCGCGCTGGCGCTGCCCGAATTGGCAGCCGCGCCAGCCCGGCCGCGGCTGGTGACCATGGTCGAACCTGAACTGCCCCAACGTGTGCTGGACGAACTGGGCCGCAATGCGACGGTGCTGGTGGACTTGACCATTCGCGCCGATGGCAGCGTGGCCAACGTGGCCATGGTGTCGCAGGGGCCCAGGCAGTTGCTTCGCTTTCTGATGCCATCGCTGTCGCAGTGGAAGTTCAACGCCTTGCCTACTGAACGGGTGCACCGCATCGAACTGGTGTTCAACGGCGAGTCCTGATTCAGTCGCAGGGCTGCGGCTGCTGCCCGGTCAGGCTTGCAAGAGAGTAAGCGCCCGGTCCATGCCACCCTGCGTGATGGACAGCATGGCCTGTTTCAACACCGCCGGTTTGGGGTGGTAGGCGATGGACAGGCCGGCCACGGCCATCATCGGCAGATCGTTGGCGCCGTCGCCCACCGCAATCGTCTGCCCGGGTGCGATGCCCATCAATTCGGCCACCTCCTGCAGCACACGGCGCTTCTCCGCGCCGTCAACGATCTCGCCCCAGGGCCGTGGCACCAGGCGGCCTGACAGGCAGGGGCCAAGCGGACCCGCTTCGATGTCCAGTTGGTTGGCGCGTGCAAAGTCCAGCCCCAGCCTTTGGCGCACACGTTCGCTGAAGAAGGTGAAGCCGCCGCTGACGAGCAAGGTCTTCAGGCCCGCCGCCTGGCAGGCGAGCACAAAGGTTTCGACACCGGGGTTCAGCTGCAGGCGCCGTGTGTACACGTCCTCCAGCGCCGTCACCGGCACGCCGCGCAGCAGCGCCAGGCGCCGGCGCAGGCTGTCCTGGTAGTCGGTGATCTCGCCGCGCATGGCCGCTTCGGTGATGGCCGACACCTCGGCCTTGCGGCCCGCAGCGGCAGCAATCTCGTCCACGCACTCGATGTTGATGAGCGTGCTGTCCATGTCGAAGGCCACCAGCTTGTAGTCGGCCAGTCGCAACGGCGGCGTGAAGGCGCGCACAAAGAGTCCCGGCTCGACTTCGCGCGCGTTCATGTACCGTCCTTCACCGGTTGGCCCAGGGCGCGCAGCAGGTCGCGCAGATAGTGTGCACGGTCGGCCGGCGCGCTGATTTCTCGCTCGATGCGCAGTTTGTCGTTGCCGGCCAGCTTGACGGCGCGGTTCTTCTGCACCAGCTGGATGATGCGCTGGGCATCGATGGGCGCCTTGGCGCGGAAGGTGATGCTCATCAGCTTGGGGCCGGCGTCGATCTTCTGCACGCCGTAAGGCTTGGCCATCACGCGCAGGCGGTGGGTGTCGAAGAGGGTCTGGCCCTGCGTGGGCAGCTTGCCGAAGCGGTCGGTGATTTCTTCCAGCAGCAAGTCGATCTGCTCGATCTTGTCGGCCGTGGCCAGGCGCTTGTACAGGTTCAGGCGCACCTGCACGTCGCCGCAATAATTGTCGGGCAACAGGGCAGGGGCGTGCAGGTTGATTTCGGTGGTGGCGCTCAAGGGCGACAGCAGGTCGGGCTCGCGACCAGCCTTCAGCGAGCGAACGGCTTCGCCCAGCATGTCGTTGTAAAGCTGGAAGCCCACCTCCATCATGTTGCCGCTCTGGTTTTCGCCCAGCACCTCGCCGGCGCCGCGAATCTCCAGGTCGTGCATCGCGAGGTAGAAACCGGACCCCAGTTCTTCCATCTGCTGGATGGCTTCCAGCCGCATGGCCGCCTGCTTGGTCAGGCCTTCGATGTCCGGCACCATCAGGTAGGCATAGGCCTGGTGGTGGCTGCGGCCCACCCGCCCGCGCAGCTGGTGCAGCTGCGCCAGGCCGAACTTGTCGGCGCGGCTGATGACGATGGTGTTGGCGCTGGGCACGTCGATGCCGGTTTCGATGATGGTGCTGCACAGCAAGACGTTGTGCCGCTGGGCCACGAAGTCGCGCATCACGTGTTCCAGCTGGCGCTCGGGCATCTGGCCGTGGGCGATGGCGATGCGCGCTTCGGGCAGCAGTTCCACCAGCTTCTGGCGCCGGTTTTCGATGGTCTCGACCTCGTTGTGCAGGAAGTAGACCTGGCCGCCGCGTTTGAGCTCACGCAGCACGGCCTCGCGGATGACGCTGCTGCCCTCGCTGCGCACAAAGGTCTTGATGGCCAGCCGGCGTTGCGGCGCGGTGGCGATGACGCTCAGGTCGCGCAGTCCCTCCAGCGCCATGCCCAGCGTGCGCGGAATGGGCGTGGCCGTGAGCGTCAGCACGTCCACCTCGGCGCGCAGCGCTTTCATCGCTTCCTTGTGGCGCACGCCGAAGCGGTGTTCTTCGTCGATGACCAGGAGGCCCAGACGCGCGAACTTGACGTCCGACGACAGCAACTTGTGCGTGCCCACGACGATGTCCACGCTGCCGTCGGCAATGCCGTCGATGGCCAGCTTGACTTCCTTGGGGCTGCGAAAGCGCGACAGCTCGGCAATCTTCACCGGCCACTTGCCAAAGCGATCGGTCAGGGTGTTGAAGTGCTGCTCGGCCAACAGCGTGGTGGGCGCCAGGATGGCCACCTGCTTGCCGCCGTGCACGGCCACGAAGGCGGCGCGCAAAGCTACTTCGGTCTTGCCGAAGCCCACGTCACCGCACACCAGCCGGTCCATCGGCCGCGGGCTCACCATGTCCTGGATGACGGCGTGGATGGCGGCGCGCTGGTCGGCAGTCTCTTCGAAGCCGAAGCTGGTGGCGAAGGCTTCGTAGTCGTGCGGGCTGAACCGATGGGCGAAACCTTCCCTGGCGGCGCGGCGCGCGTACAGGTTCAGCAGCTCGGCGGCCGTGTCGCGCACCTGTTCGGCGGCCTTGCGGCGGGCCTTGTCCCACTGCGGACTGCCCAGCTTGTGCAGCGGCGCTTCATCGGCACTGACGCCGGTGTAGCGGCTGATGAGATGCAGCTGCGCCACCGGCACGTACAAGGTGGCCTTGTCGGCGTACTGCAGGTGCAGGAACTCCGACGCGCCTTCGCCCAGGTCGATGTTGATCAAGCCCTGGTAGCGCCCGATGCCGTGGTTCATGTGCACCACCGGGTCGCCCACCTTCAGCTCCGACAGGTCCTTGATCAGCGCGTCGACGCTGCTGACCTGTTCTTGCTTGCGGCGGCGGCGCGCCTGTGGCGTGGTGGCAAAGAGTTCGGTCTCGGTGACGAACTGCACCGAGGTGCCGTGCCCCTTGCCGTCTTCGCCGGCCGCCGGTTCGTGCCAGTGAAAACCTTCGGCCAGCGGCGACGCAGCGATGGCCACCTTCTCGGGCCCGGTCAGAAATTCCTCCAGCGTGTCGACGCTGGGCACGCTGATGTGGTGGTCGCGCAGCAGCTCGATCAGGTTCTCGCGCCGGCCGTCACTTTCGGCCACCAGCAGCACACGGTGCGGCGTGGCTGCCAGGTGCCGTTCCAGCAGGCCCAGCGGGTCGGTGCCGCCGCGGTCCACGCTCAGGTCGGGCAGCGGTCGAGCCCACGAGACCGCGACAGCGGGCTCATGCGAGCCCTTCACGGGGTCGGGCCCGCGCAGCGCCAGCGTGGCGTGTGCTTGCGTGCGCGCGAAGAATTCTTCGGACGGCATGAACAGCGCGGCCGGTGGCAGGATGGGCCGCTCGGGGTCATGCTGCAAAAAGCGGTGGCGCTCGCGTGTGTCGGTCCAGAAGCGGTCCAGCGCTTCGTCCACCTTGCCGTGCAGCACCAGCGCGGCCGGGTTGTCGCCGCCGGTGCCCAGGTAGTCGAAGATCGTGCCCACCTGGTCGAAGAACAGCGGCAGGTAGTACTCGATGCCGCCACTGGCCAGGCCGGTACCGATGTCCTTGTAGACACGGGCGCGGGTGGGGTCGCCGTCGAGCTTTTCGCGCCAGCGCGCGCGAAAGGCGGTGCGCGCGGCGTCGGTCATCGGGAACTCTCGGCCGGGCAGCAGGCGCACTTCAGGCACCGGATACAGACTGCGCTGGCTGTCGGGGTCGAAGGTGCGGATGCTGTCGACCTCGTCGCCAAACAGGTCCACGCGGTAGGGCACCAGGCTGCCCATCGGGAACAGGTCGATCAGGCCGCCGCGCACGGCGTACTCGCCCGGGCTCACCACCTGGCTGACATGCTGGTAGCCGGCCAGCGTGAGCTGCGCCTTCAGCTTGGCTTCGTCGAGCCGGCTCTTCTGTTTGAAGTGGAAGGTGGTGCCGGCCAGGAAGCTGGGCGGCGCCAACCGCGTGAGGGCGGTCGTGGCCGGCAGCAGCACCAGGTCCACATCCCCGCTGTGGATGCGCCATAGCGTGGCCAGGCGTTCGCTGATCAGGTCCTGGTGCGGGCTGAAGGTGTCGTAGGGCAGCGTTTCCCAGTCGGGAAAAACCGCCACCCGCAGCTTCGGGTCGAAAAAGGGCAGTTCGTCGGCCAGGCGCTGCGTGTCGGCAGGTTCGGCGGTAAAAACCGCCAGGATTCGCTGCCCGTCGGCATGGCTGCGAGCCAGCCGCGCCAGCAGCAGTGCATCGGCCGAGCCCGTGGGGCGGGGCAGGGTGAAACGTTTGCCGGGAGCGATCGAGGGCAGTTGCATGAAGGCCAGAAGCGACAAAGCGCCCCGCCGGGCCTGGGGCGCGGCGGGGCGTGGTGAAGACGGATTCTAGAATCCCCCGGATGTCCGACACGCCGCGTTGTTTTGCCTTGGTGCCCTGTGCTGGCGTGGGCCTGCGTGCGGGTGCTGACGGGCCCAAGCAGTACGCGCCGTTGGCTGGCCAGGCCGTGGTGGCGCACACGCTGGACGCACTGGCTGCGGTGCCGGCCCTGGCGGCCACCCTGGTGGTGCTGTCGCCAGAAGACACGCAGTTCGAAACACACGTTCCTCGATTCACCGGGCAGCGGGCCTGGGTGGCACGCTGCGGTGGCAGCACCCGCGCGGCGTCGGTGGCTGCGGGCCTGGTCGCCTTGCGTGAACACGGCGCAGGGGATGCGGACTGGGTGCTGGTGCACGACGCAGCGCGCTGCCTGCTGCGCCCGGCCTGGGTCCAGCGGCTGATCGACGCCTGCCGTGACGACCCCGTGGGCGGCCTGCTGGCCCTGCCGCTGGCCGACACGCTGAAGGCCGCCGACGCCGGCCGGGTGGTGGCCACGCTGCCGCGCGCACAGAAGTGGCTGGCGCAGACGCCGCAGATGTTCCGCCTGGGCCTGCTGCAGCGTGCGCTGCATGAAGCGGGCGACACGGTCACCGACGAGTCCAGCGCCATCGAAGCGATGGGGCTGCAGCCCCGCCTGGTCAACGGTGAGCTGGAAAACATCAAACTCACCTGGCCGGCCGACCTGGCGCTGGCCGCCCGCTTGCTGGAGACTCGATGAACCCCATGTCACTGCGCATCGGTGAAGGTTGGGACACGCACAAGCTGGTGGCGGGCCGGCCGTTGGTTCTGGGCGGCGTGACGATTCCGCACAGCCATGGCCTGCTGGGCCATTCCGACGCCGACGCGCTGCTGCACGCCATCACCGATGCGTTGCTGGGCGCGGCCGGGCTGGGCGACATCGGCAGCCACTTTCCCGACACCGACCCGCAGTTCAAAGGCGCCGATTCTGTGCGCCTGCTTCAGGCTGCGGCGCAGCGTGTGCGTGAGGCGGGCTATGTGCTGGTCAATGTGGACAGCACCATCGTTGCGCAGGCACCCAGGATGGCACCGCACATCGGCGCCATGCGTGAACGCATCGCGGCCACGCTGGGTTTGGCAGCCGATGCGGTGAACGTGAAAGCGAAGACGGCCGAGAGAATGGGCCCCGTGGGTGAAGGTCGTGCCATCGAAGCACGTGCCGTGTGCCTGATCTACAAACCCGATCCGGACCGGGCCTGAGCTGCGCGCGCCAATGGTTCAGTAGCCGGCGCCCGACGCCGGCGGCTCCACCCGCTGCAGCCGCAAATGCGCCACCAGCCCGCCATCCGGTGCATTGGCCAGCTCCAGGCTGCCGCCCATGCGCTGCATGGCCTTTTCGACGATGGCCAGGCCCAGGCCCGCGCCAGTGGCCGCCGTACGCGCCGCGTCGCCGCGAAAGAAGGGCGTCGTCAGCTGCGGCAGCTTTTCTGGTGCCACGCCAGAACCGTGGTCGCGCACGCTCAGGATCACCCACGAGCCGGTCTTCACACTGCTGACAGTGACCTCGGCCACGCCGGTGTAGGTGCCGCGGCCGTAGCGGCGCGCGTTTTCGAAGAGGTTCAGAAACACACGGCCCAACTCGGTTTCGTCGGCCATCACCGACAGGTCGATGGCCACGCGCGAGGTGACCTTGATCTGCGACGGGTCGCGGAACACCGAGGCCTCGCGGTCGATGAGATGCGACACATGCACCGGGTGCAGTTCGGTGTCGCCAGGGCGGGCGTAGTCCATGAACTTGTCGATGATGGCGTCGAGCTGGTCGATGTCCAGCGCCATGTTGCGCTTGGCTTCTTCGTCCTCCACGCTCATCTCGGTTTCCAGCCGCAGGCGGGCCAAGGGCGTGCGCAGGTCGTGGCTGATGCCAGCCAGCATCACCGCACGGTCTTCTTCCACGCGCGCCAGTTCGCGTGCCATTCGGTTGAAGCCGCGGTTGACCTCGCGAATCTCGCTGGTCATCGTGTTTTCGTCCAGGCGCGAATCCAGGTCGCCTTCGCGGATGCGGCTGGCCGCAAACGACAGCTGCTTCAGTGGCCGGTTGATGAGGCTGGCGATGGTCACCGAACCCACCAGCGTGGCCAGCAGCGCAATGCCGATCCAGATGATCCAGGTGCTGTAGTTCAGCGTGTTGCCGCGCGAAGCTTCGGCCTGCAGCCAGTACTGGTCCTTGTCGATGGAAAAGCCCACCCACAGGCCGGGCTGGCCGTTGACGCTGCGCGCCACCATGGCGTCAGGGCCCAGGGCGGCCCGCAGTTCCTGGCTCACGCGGCGCGTGAAGCGGTCCACCTCGAAGGGTTCGGCCTTGTCACCGGGCTCGCGCGGCGTGACGCGGATGGCCTCTTGCGTGCCCAGGCTCTTGACCAATGCCACCCGGTTGATGCCGTCGGCCTGTTTCAGCGCCGCGCGCGACAGGTTCACCAGCCCAGCGGTCTGTTGCGCCGCCTGCACGGCACGGGGCTCGAATTCCAGTGCGCGCAGCGTCTGCACCCAGGCGAACACACCACCGGCCAGCAGGATGGCCAGCAGGAAAAAAGTGCGCCAGAAGAGGCTGAAGCCGACGGTGCCGTTTGCCACGGGCCAGGTTCAGCCTGAAGGCACCGCTTGGTGCGCCCTGTCAGACCGAGTGGCCACCGCAGAGCCGGCTCTGCCGGGCCGCTGGGGGCGCGCCCTTGAAGGGGAGCGCCGCAAGGCGCTCCGGGGGTGGGTCAATTCGCACCGTCCGGCACGAACACGTAGCCCACACCCCAGACCGTCTGGATGTAACGCGGCTGCGCCGGGTCGGGTTCCAGCATCTTGCGCAGGCGCGAAATCTGCACGTCCAGGCTGCGGTCGAAAGGCTCGAACTCTCGA
>Ga0105049_10001977_pt1 | contig 24274 bp, 19 predicted proteins | sample MAT06_FD_78087 | JGI IMG/M metagenome (GOLD analysis project Ga0105049, IMG submission 78087) | Freshwater microbial communities from Lake Fryxell liftoff mats and glacier meltwater in Antarctica - MAT-06 | ecosystem: Environmental > Aquatic > Freshwater > Ice > Liftoff microbial mat | place...
ATAAAACTTAACCATGGAAGAGCCTGTCAGAGGTGCCAGCCGTCTAATTCAGCCCTTTTCCCCGTGATAAACTTACCTCTATTGCGGCAACACCTTGAGCTGCCAGATTGAGTTGCTAGAGGCGCACCATGACAGACCCATAGAGCTGCAGATCCTTCTGCGCCACATTGGGTGAGGTCTGAATAAAAATATCAATACTTTTTGTTGGTAGATAAGGAGCTAATTTCATGCGGGACGCAGTCACAAAGCTGATTGACAACTACGACATCAAAGGCCAGTATCTCGACCGAGATGCAATGGATGTCTTGAAAACCTATTTCACGACGGGAATGGCCAGAGTTCAAGCAGCGTCTGTGATCAACGCTTCTGCTGCAAGCACGGTTCGGCAAGCGGGTTCTAGCTTGTTTGAAGAGGTTCCAGAGTTGATTCGTCCGGGGGGCAATGCCTACACGACCCGCCGTTATGCTGCTTGTCTCCGCGACATGGACTATTATCTGCGCTACGCCACCTATGCCATCATTGCAGGCAGTATGGATGTATTGGATGAGCGGGTGCTGCAAGGGTTGCGCGAAACCTACAACTCGTTGAGTGTGCCCATCGCTCCCACCGTTCGAGGCATCCAAATTATGAAAGATTTGGTGAAAGCCCAACTGGCTGAAGCCGGAATTGAGGCTGCTGGGTTTGTCGATCAGCCGTTCGATTACATGACCCGCGAACTCAGTGAGCAGAGTATCTAGAAGCTGTGATTTGCCATTCTAGAGTTTGGCCGAGGCTAAAGCTGAGAGGCTGTCTGTTATGGCTGTAGCCAGTCTGGTTGAGACATTTTCCAAATGAACGTTCAAAGGTTCAAACGTTTGAACGTTTTAAGGGTTTCTTGATGGCCTAACCAGCGTGACTATGGCTATAATGACTAGAAATTTACGGGTAAGCGCAAAAAAGGACAGTCTAGACTGTCCTTTTTTGCGCTTACGATCATTGATTTATAGATTGGGACGGATATTTACCGAAACGCTGATAGGGGCGGCATTTTCTAGGGTCTTGGGTTGGGATTGGGAGGCATCTGATAGGAAGGGCGATCGCCCTTCCTATCCTTTTGATCTCCATCATCCATTGGCTAGAACGCTTTTAGTCACATCAGCCGCTTACGACATTAATCGGTGGCCAATCTGGCATCTGGTTCTAAAATCCACAAGCTCAGTCCTTCGGCACTTTGAATGATGATGGTTTCATCTCCTCGGTAACTCAGTCGTTTGATCAATTGAGTTGCTTGCTGAATATCTTCGACGGTCTTGAATAGACTATAAAACTTCCCTTCATAGCGCATCGCCGAAAGTTGTTTGTCTAGATCTGGTACTCGAATTTGGCAGGTCTCAATGTCAAGGGTAGAGGTGAGGATCCGATAGGTTGAGTGGGATACTTTTTTTTTCTCGGTCTTTTGAAATCCGGCAGGATGGGCGTCGGGTTCTAAAATCCAGACGGCAAATCCTTTAGGTGTGTGGGTGATGATGGGGGTATGGCCCCGCTCTAGTAATTTGCTGTAGAGAGAGTAGGTGCGAACTTCTTCTTTTTCAGTACGGAAAAAACTATAGTAATTGGAATTGATCGCAATGGCGGGCATCCGCTCCCCTGTTTCGGGGAGAAAAATGTGGCAAGAGCGATAGGTATTGCGAGACTTTAAGATACGGGGGGTATCTTTGGGGTCTAAGAGTGGGTCTTGGGGAAGCGCATCAGGGACATACATGGGTATTGGAATGGTAAGACGGCAGTGCGAAGGGTTAGTCAATAGTGTGCTCAACTATCGACTCCCCTCCATCATGCGCCGGTGCTGGGGTTCTGCCATCCGGTAAAGTACGGGATGCGGCATGGCTCAAACCTCTATGTCTCATAGTTTTGACGGGATTTTAGAACCTACTGCAAGTGACACCCTAGGGCTTGTGTTGTTGTCTTGCTTGACCGCTTAGTTTTCAGGCTGAGTTCCGTACTCAGCCTAACGCCAAGAGCTTCGACAAGCTTTACGATGGCTTCAAAGCAGTAGATTTAAGACAACGGATTCAAAGCAACGGATTCAAAGCAATGGATTCAAAGCAATGGATTCAAAGCAATGGCTTCAAAGCAATGAGTTAGAGCAAGGCTGTTTTAAAGGCGTTGCGCGGCTTCGTTGTACAAGCGCTCATTGGCGTTTGCGGATTGAAATAAATCGACGACAGGCTGCGGGTAATCGACTCCGATCTGTACCTCAAAGCGCTGTTGCTCGACAGGCAGTAGTTTCCAGGGCGCATGGACTTTGGCGGCGGGGATGTGAGCTAATTCGGGTAGCCAATGTTTGACATACTCGCCTGCGGGGTCGTAGTCTTTCGATTGCTTGAGAATATTGAAGAAGCGGAAGCCCCTGGCATCGTTGCCGACTCCGGCGGTGTAGTTCCAATTGCCATAATTGCTGCATACATCGTAGTCAATCAGGCATGACTCAAACCATTCGGCTCCTAAGCGCCAGTCTATGCCTAGGTTTTTGGTAAGAAAACTGGCCACATTTTGTCGTCCGCGATTCGACATAAATCCTGTGGCGGCTAGTTCTCGCATGTTGGCATCAACTAACGGAAACCCGGTCATCCCTGTTTGCCATTGTTCAAACCTTGGCCAGTCTTGCTTCCAGGGGAGTGGGATGCCCTGTAGCCCGGCAGGCTGAAAAATTTTGCTGCCATGCTTCAGGCCAATGAAGCGAAAATAGTCGCGCCACAGTAGCTCGAAGATCAGCCAGTAGGTTGAGTCGTTGGCGATGCGCTCGGTTTCGTAGCGCTGGACTTCGGCATAGACGGTGCGGGGGGAGAGACAGCCAAGGGCTAACCAAGGGGAGAATTTACTAGAGTAATCTGCGCCCATCATGCCGTTGCGGGTTTGTTTGTAGTGTCGCAGCCGATCGCCCTTCCAAAAATAGTCATGCATTCGGGCTAGGCCTGCGGCTTCTCCGCCCCGGAATTCTAAAACGCCTCGCGGATCGCGGGTGACGGTTGGCAACCCCAACTCTGCGAGGGAGGGCAATGCTTCCCGATCGGCGAGGGGATTGGGGGGTAGTTTTGGGGGGGTTGGGAAGGGTGGGTTGATGCGGCACTCTCGTTCAATCTGTTTACGAAATTGGGTGAAAACCTCGGGCAGACGGGCGATCGCCCAAGGTAAATCATCGGGGTGATAGAGAGTGTGCCCCCAAAACCGTTGATAGCGCGTGCCGAGGGGGGCGAGTGCGGCTTCTAAGGCTGTTTCAACTGCTCTTTCTTCGGCGGTGCTTTCGGCATGGGCATATACGGCATCTACCCCAGCGATCGCGGCGATCGCCGGAATTTCTTGCTCAGGCAAGCCGTGGCGGATGACCAAATCGCTCCCGAGGGCTTGGAGCGCTTGGCGCAAAGCTGCGACACTTTCGAGCAAAAACTGACCTCGAAACGCGCCCGTTTTGGGAAACCCAAAGGCGGTTTGGCCAAACTGCCGTGGGTCAATGCAATAGACGGGGATGATCTGCGCTCCGGTGCTGATGGCCTGGTGCAGGGGTTCGTGATCATGTAAGCGGAGGTCGTTGCGAAACCAGAGGAGGAGGGTGGTCACGGGCGATCGCGCATAGGGGTAAACTTGGAAATCAGCGAATGGCTTGAATCCCTGTATCAGGGAAAACAATATCTGGGTTTATGAGGTTTGAAGGTTGGGGTGTCAAAGTGGCTCAATGGCAGACAGACTCTATGATACAGTCCTTTATATTAGGATAAAGGTTGCTCAGCGACTTTGAGCCGGTGTTAAGACTTAGCGAAAAGCTAAAAGATGGATGCTTTAGGTAGGCCTCGCCCAGGGATGATAGATAAGGTGGCGGTGTGGGGATCTGCGAGCATTGGTTTTGGGGTGGGCTGTGGGGGCGATCGCGCGATCCTGCCTAGGGTGATGGAGATGAAGTAGATGCGACCAAGTGGATGCGATGAAGAAATTAATTAAAGGGCTGCGACGCTTCAAATCAGAATATTTTTGTTCACACCAAGACCTATTTGAGTCGCTGTCTCATGGGCAACAGCCTAGGGCGTTGTTTATCACCTGCTCCGACTCACGGGTTAACCCCGAACTGCTGACACAAACCAGCCCTGGTGAGCTGTTTGTCATTCGCAATGCGGGCAACATCGTTCCTCCTTATGGTGCGACCAATGGAGGCGAGGGGGCAACCATTGAATATGCGGTGCAAGCCCTTGGGATTAACCAGATTGTGGTGTGTGGTCATTCCCAATGCGGTGCAATGAAGGGATTGCTCAAGCTGGATAAAATTCGCGAAGAGTTGCCGCTTGTCCATGACTGGCTGAAACATACAGAAGCCACCCGCCGCCTCATTAAAGAGCATTATGGCGATCTGACCGGGGAAGATTTGTTAGATACGGCGATCGCTGAGAATGTCTTGACCCAAATCGAAAACCTGCGGACTTATCCCGTCATCCATGCGCGTCTATTTCAAGGAACGCTGCGCATCTACGCCTGGATTTATGACATCGATACTGGGGAGGTGATGGCCTATGATCCTGAAAATCATGCCTACGTGCAGCCCTATGAGATGTTGCCCCCTGAGGAACAAGACCCAGATGTTATGGATCCACCCCCCGGATGCGCGCTTCCGGCTCAGCCCCCCGCCTCTAAAAATTTAGGCCTTGCAGCAGCAGTCGTCGCGAACCAAACGATGCGAGACAAGGCTACAGCCGCAAAAACTGCAACCCCAGAAACGGTATCCTCAGAAACTGTACCAGCCAACCAGCGATTTCCGTTTGTCTATATGTCGCCAGAGCAGGCCGACCGGATTTATCGAGGCTCCCATGGATAAGACGCACTGGGGCTGGGGCTGGCAGCTCAACCCACCTATAGCGTTGATGGAGGCAGGCTGGAGTTCTGCGTCGAGGACTGGCTACAGTTAGGTCGTCCGATCGTCGAGGTCATTAGGATGGGCGATCGCCCTCTTCCTCCGGCTGTTAACTCCTTTTCGGTGGTGGTGTTGAAGTGCCATCTGTAGAAATAGCAAGAATTTTTCTGGTGAGCAGTAATTTTCTCTAAAGTATCTATATCCCTTGTGGAGCAAAGCTTCTGGAGCGGAGTCCTGCTTTCTGGATAAAGGCTATTAAAAAGATCTATAGCTTCTCAGATCTCCTCCCTGGCTTAAATTTGTTTGTCTTATCAATCCCGCTTCCCTTTGGCCTTATCTATTTCTTCTGATGCCGCGCATTGTTTTAGTCAACCCTCAGATTCCTCCGAACACGGGCAATATCGCTCGAACCTGTGCTGCTGCCAAGACAGAGCTTCATTTGGTAGGGCCTTTAGGCTTTGAGATGAGCGATCGCTACCTCAAACGAGCAGGGCTAGACTACTGGCTCTATGTCAGCTTGCACTATCACGCTACCTTTGCAGATTTCCTCGCCTACACCTCGCTGTTTCAAGGGCGTCTTCTTGGCTTCAGCACTTCTGGAGCATCAAGCTATGTTGATTGCACGTATCAAGCCGATGATTGGCTCTTGTTTGGTGCAGAAACCACGGGGCTTGCGCCCGATGTCCTCAAGGCCTGTGATCAAGTGCTGCAAATTCCAATGGCAGAGCCAGGGGTTCGGAGTCTTAATCTTTCGGTCAGTGTTGCGATTGGTCTATTTGAGGCGAAGCGGCAACTCCGCGATCTTTGAGCAGAGTCGCCTGACTTCGACGGCTAAAATCTGCTATAACCTGCTCTAGCCTAGCCTTTGAGGGAAACTAGGTAACCTGCGTGTTGGGATGTCTACCAATTTATGTTTTGTCTATATATATACAGACAAAACGCGAGACTCAAAAACTAAGCAGCAATGGATAGATACCTAGGAATACAGCCGACAAATGGGGCGGTATCGGTTTTTGGGCATGGCCTTAGGGCGAGAGTTGGGGGCTAGCTCCTGCCTCAGATCACCGCTGCTGGATGGGCGATCGCCCCTAGTTTCATACCTAATGGGTGATACAACCGCAAAACTACGGGCAACTTGCGGTTTGATAAAGCTGCTATGAAGCGCTGTGGCGGGGATAGGGGCGATCGCCCATGCCATTAAATTTGCCCTGAGGCGGGGCTAAACCAGGGTTGTGTAGTGTCTTTAGACCTTAGCCAGGATAACTTGTAAGCAGAAATACCCAAAAACAATTTCAGTAAATTTCAGTAGCTTGGAATACGCTTGCTACAGCCCTCCGATAAGAAATCTCTATAAACTTCCGTTCGTTCCTGAGTTGAGCTGAGTCGGCCAGAGAATGTGGCGAAAAGGCTAAATTTTTCGCAGTATTTTGGCCGTAAATAGTTGCCCGTGCAACTCACTGATGTCCGCTCATCCACTCAAAAAGTAAATCCGAGGGCTGGGCAAAGTCGTCGCTCAGGTGAGATATCAGGAGTCCTAGGGCTGTCCATCAGAAGTTTGAATAGGTAGCTAGACCCTTTGATTTTCAAGGCTTCTAGCCTGAGTATTTTTCAGAATGTATCGTTGAGTGTTGACAAGCACCCTGACGAGGGGTTAAAACTCTAAGCTTACGTTTAGTTAACGCTAAATCATTTTCCTTGACTAAAAGCTTTTTTTCTGGTTCATCTGATTTTAAACCTGTCCCGATACTCGGGATTTCCCTTGAAAAAAGCCACTACGGAGAATCTGTTTTTTTCTCAACCGTTCAGGGCAGGTGTTGATTTTTTTTAAGACTGGTGTAATCTTGTTGAAGTTAACGAATCAGAAAATTTTTACTGAATCGTAGCTAGTTGTCAGTGATCTAAGTCCTAATTCTTGTGTGATTCCTGTCACAAATCATGCGATTCTTTGATTTGAACTCTAAGACAGTTACACGCCGTTCACGGGAGGTTATTCTTTGAGACGCGTAGTTCCGCAAAAAGTTCGGCCCATTACTGACCAGTCGTTGGCAGAGGAATCTCTGACTGACCCCAGTAGATCGGGTATGTCCGGTGGTAAGCGCCGCACTCGTACTTCGGTTGCCATGATCGGATTGGCACTCTCGATGGGAGCATCTGGCCTACTTCTGCCCCGACATGATGATCGAGCCCTTGCTGCAGAGCCACGAGCCGCTGAGGCCGAAGCTGCTCCCACGCCTCCTGTTGATGGCGTGAACATGGCTCCGAGTATTTCACAATCGAGCCAATCTGCTCAAAATTCTCGTCGGCTTTCTAACTCTAATCTTACCGAGTTCAGCTCATCTGAGTCTAGCTCCTACGTGCCAGCTAAGCCGTCTGTCCACACTGCCCCTGAAGCCGTGAGAGGTCAGCAAAATACTTCTGACACTTCTTTAGATCGGATGCGTTATCAGCGCGATCGGTTGCGTCAAAGTTTGTCCCAGGTCAGGTCGTTTCAAGAACCTGACGTTTTTGTTCAAAGTTCTGAAATTCCCAAGGCGATCGCGCCCAACGCCCTGTCAGATTCCGCCGAGTCTAACGTCGTCGGTGGTACCGCTACATACCATGTGCAACCTGGCGACACGATCGGTTCTATTGCCCGTGTTTATGGAATCTCTCAACAGGCGTTAATCCGGCTAAATAATTTGTCTGATCCGCACTTCCTGCGGGTTAATCAGGCATTGATGGTTCCTCGCTTTTCTAGGGCAACGACCCAAGCTTCATCCGGGGCAGAGGTCGTAGCCGAGTCCATCCGTCCGGCGGCTCATGTCGTTGAGGCAGCGGTGACTTCTGACTCCACAGCCGTTGTTAGTGCTGTTCCTACCGTCTCAGCGTCTCCTGTGCCTTCTGAGGTGCTTGTCTATCGCGTAGATGCGGGAGACACGGTTGCGGCGATCGCCCGCACCTATGGAGTCTCCCGCGAGTCTCTAGTGTCGGCCAATCGACTGACTGACCCTAACTTCATCCGAGTGGGTCAAGAATTGCGGATTCCTGCTGGGTCTACCCCAACCTTGGCGGTGGCTGAGGTTCCTCTTAACCAGTCTAAGGACGCTGATCCTGAAGCTATCCGCGCTGAAGCCATCCGCGCTGAAGCTATCCGCGCTGTGGATGTGGCCCTAGCCTCACCTGCTGCACCTGCGCCCCCGATGCTTGCAGAGGCTACCCTGCCTGCGACCGAAGCTGTGGTCGCTACAGCGATGTTCTCTACAGACTTCATTAACACTGTTGTTGCCTTGCCAGAGACATCAGAAGCGGTTGTTGAAGCCAATGCTGATGCCCCTGCGCGCTCAGATGCTACTGACATTGATCAGTTGGTTAAGGAGAACGTCTATGCATCCCGGTTGCTTGAGGAAGTAGCTGAGTTGCAAGGCGGCGAGTTGGGCGATCGCTCAGAGGCTATTGCCATCCCAGATCAGCCTGCGTTGGTTGCAGCGGCTTCTCAATCTAGTGCCTTAGATCGCCTCGTGCCTCGTTATTCTAGACCCGGAGATGTTGATCCTGCGGCTATTGAGGCGGCTGAGCCTATCGGTTTGTCGGCAGCAGAGCTAGAAGCTCGTGCCATGGAGCGTAAGGTTGATACCGTAGCGGATGGCATTATCGAAGCAGAACAACCCCAGTTGATCGCGTCTGCGCCTATTGTTTCAGAGACGGTTTCAGAATCTACTGAAACGGGTAGCCTCGTCGTAGCCGAGCAGCCTCAGTTAGTCGCAGCGGCACCCGTTGGTTCTGAGTCCTATGCTCCATTGCTAGAGCCGGTTGCTGGCCGGATGGTATCGCCTGATTTGCCATCCCTTCCTGCCGCCGACGCATTTCTACCAGCGGGCTCTTCTGTTTTTGATGGCTACATTTGGCCAGCTCGAGGAGTGTTGACCTCTGGCTTTGGCCCTCGCTGGGGTCGGATGCACCGAGGCATCGACATTGCTGCTCCTGTTGGTACCCCCATTTATGCGGCGGCACCCGGGGTCGTAGAGTTTGCAGGATGGAACTCGGGGGGCTACGGATATATGGTAGATATTCGCCATCCCGATGGCAGCATGACTCGCTACGCACACAACAGTCGGTTGTTGGTGAACCGAGGCCAAGAGGTGGATCAGGGCGATCAGATTTCGGAAATGGGGAGCACGGGCTATAGCACTGGCCCTCACCTTCATTTCGAAATTCATGTGCCTAGCCGTGGAGCGGTAAATCCTTCCACGTTGCTAGCAAGCCGTTAGTTAACCATCGGTTAGCCAGCTAATCTATCAGCTAGTTAATCGATTAGGAAACGAGTCATCGAAAAGACATTCGTTTTTTCGAGAATTGTAAAAAGTGGATGGGGTTTATTGCCTCATCCACTTTTTAGTTTGGGTTTAACCGTTGTGTCTCGCGTTGAAAGGATGTGTGTGGCCTTGAATTTAGGCTTGGAGCACAAAATGTTGGGCATTCAAGCGGAACGGAGTGGAGAGGGCCGCAAACTGGCCACCGCTGCCATATCCTGCTTCTGTGCCATTGGCGTTGTAGAAGAGGTTGCCGGTTGCTTGGCTATAGACGATGAGCGCGACACTTTCGGCCACAGCTAGATCATTGGCGACCCGCGCAAATTCGCTCACAAGGTTAAAGCTGCGGCCAATTTGGCTGGCGATCGCACTAAAGGTTCGTTTACTCAGCACGATCAAATCAGAACCTACGCCAAAATCAGTGATTTGATCGACCCCTAAATCTTCCGAAAAGGTACTGGATACCCCAAAGGTAAAGCGGTCGGCTCCTCGTCCGCCCGTCAAGATATCTGTCTGAGATCCCCCATTTAAGGTATCGTTTCCGATGCCGCCCATCAGGGTATCGTTCCCGATGCCCCCAAAGAGAGCATCATTCCCCCGATCGCCCTTGAGAGCATCGATTCCGGCAAACCCAAAAAGGCGATCGTTAAACCGCCCGCCACTCAGGGTATTATTGGCGGCATTGCCTCGAATATGATCTCGACCATCTCCCCCGATGGCGGATTCAATCACGGTGTTGGCGGCGATAGTGAGGGTCTGTCCTGCAATTTGGCTAGTAGCCCCCGACCGTAGATCTAACCATAGATCAGAGGTCACAGCGGCGGCATTCAAGACATCCATGCCACTCGTGTCTGTCAACACCAGCCGCTCGGGTGCATTTGCAACGAGACTAAACGCATTGGTGTAAATGTAGGTATCATCAGCCGAGGCTGCATCCCCAAATGCCTTGAGGTTCCAGTTCACCAGTATCCCTTCATCTAAAGCTGATTGATCGCGTACCGTCAATGTCCAGGTTCCGAGGCTCGATTCACCCCAAAACTGCACACTGGAGAAGGTAAACCGCAGATTGGCTTGCCCTAACCCATAGATGTTGTAGTCGTTCATCCCAGGGCGAGCCATGAGCAGGCTTTCTGTGCCGCTAGGAGAGGTAAGTACTAATTCTAAATCTCCAATCCAGTTGTGGGTCAGGTTAACAAACACCTCAACTTGGTCAACGGCAAGATTGGCGTCGAGGGTAATTGCTCCGATTGTGGCGGCATTGTCTAAGATGGCTGTTCCCGGTGCTTGCTCTCCTGTGGCAACCTGTTCATTGGCTAGGGTATGTTGGCTGTGCCAGGTTTCGGCCAAGCGTACGGCTGCTCGCGCATCGACCAACCCAAAGCCATAGTCGTTGCTGACCTGCAAGCCGCCCCCATTCCAGGTGGTTGCTCCGTTTGTCAGCCAACTGGTATTGCTCCGATCGGTTTGGCGGGCTGAGTAGGCCAAAATTTCTTGCACATCGCGATAGCCTAGATTGGGGTTTGCTTCTAGCATCAATGCTACGACCCCCGCCACCATGGGAGCTGCGGCAGAGGTGCCCCCAAAGTCATCGGTATAATCGCCGCTGTCATAGCCGTCGTAGCCTTGCAGATCCGTTGTCACAATCCAATCGGCTAAGCTGTCGCCACCAAAGGCTGAGACCAGCACATTCGCCCCTGGGCTGCTGTAGGAGGTATGCTTCCCTTCGTGGGTTAGGGCTGCTACCGCAAGGGTGAAGCGGGAGTTTTGGAGATTATGGTAGTTGGCGCTGTCTCCGTTTTGGCGGCTGTTACCTGCCGAAAAGACGACAATGGTGCCCAACCCATCGCGGCCAGTGGCGATCGCCAACTCAAGGGCAGCGGCATACAGAGGGGTTCCTGCCTTTGAGTCAAAGGTGTCAGAAAAAGGGGATGCATAGCTCCAACTATTGTTGACCACATCAAAATTAGCCATCTGCCCCAAGGCATAGGCGGCATTGACCTGGAACGCATCGTCATAGTAATCGACCCGAATACCACTGATGGTAGAGCCGGGTGCGACCCCAAGGCCCCCTTGATTGTTGTTCCCTTCAGCAGAAATTAAGCCTGCGACTGCGGTGCCATGGGGTTCATCCCAATAGGGAGCAGGGTCCCCATCCCGTTCGGCAGCATCAATATCAGCATTGGCATCGTAGTTATTGGCTAGATCTGGGTGGAGATAATCAACACCCTCATCCAGCACAGCAACCCGTACCCCTTGGCCAGTATAGTCTCGCCAGACTGGGAGCACATTTAAGTCCATGCCACGAGTGCCACCGGTTTGCCCGATATTTTGAAGGTGCCACTGGATTCTGTAGAGCGGGTCATTGGGGCGAGTAGTAATAGTCATGGTTTTTCTGGAGATATTTGGATAAAAGAGTTGTGAAACGATTGCTCGCGCCTTGTCACCTAGAGCTTGTTGCATTCTTCTGTTCTTTGATGACAAACCTGCGAGGGCAGGGGTAGCAGCAATGAAGGAGATCGGAGGCAATGAACGAGGTCGGATCTATCAGCAATACTCAGTTGAAAGCGCTGCACAGAAGCACCTATCCAGACGTCAATAAACAGAAAATGAACGAGTATGTCACCCAAATCAAGAATGATAGAGGGCTGAGAAACTAGAAGAGTAAAGGTTATGATCAAACCAAAAGGCTAGTCCCAAGCCCTGTCAGGGTTCCATATTCTCTAGCTGTGTGAATGTTTGACAGGAGTGCTTCTAGCTTTTGGCTGTGCGATTCGTAGGAGCTAGATTCTGCCGAATAGAAGGCCTTGCTGGGAGAATCTGTTGCTAAAAAAACTACAGAGTGACTGCTGATTATTTCGTAGGATTTAAAGTTCCTAGAAATTTGTTTTGTGATGAGAGCTTGTGAGCACTAAAAATTTGGTTGATGAAGTAGTTCCTCAACGTCATGGACTGGTTTTTTAAGGGCGATCGCTCTTACGGTTACCTATTCCTGTTGTAGCAGTAGATCGTTGCTGTGGTGTCGTTGCAGCTGTTGCAGTTGTTACTGCAATGCCAAGTAGCCTAGTGGGTTTAGAAAAACCTCTAGGTTGCTTGGAATATGGCGGAGAATCCATGATTGGTGAGGACGTTGTTGTCGTATAAGTTCCTAATTCCCCAAAATTAACCGTCTAGAAACTAGACAAAAAAGCCTTAACCGAAAAACTCATCGGTTAAGGCTGATTATGATTAATGAGACGATTACAGGTTCAATCAAGTGAGTAGTGCAGCTCTAATCAGCACTACTCACTTGATTGATAGAACGTTTTGAAAAATCTAAGGCATAGCTGGATACTGACAAGACATAGTGACAGTAGAATGGTTTGTCTATTGCTACTTGACTGTATCTCTGGCTATATTTCTAACTTATGCAGCGCTTGTAGACTAAGTCCTTCATCTGAAAAATCTAGCTGCAGCTATTCAAAGTTCAGCCTTTGCATGAAAGGTGGATACTTGGATATGATTCCAGAAATTTTCTAGATTAAATAAGTGATATTTGCCTCTAACGACTCTTCAGAGTGTCACTTTTCAGATTGTGCTAACTTCTCGGGCTGAGCGACTTGGCTAATGAACAAAGAACAAAGTAGTCCGTATCCGGAGAGGAAGAAAACTGTAGCGATCATGATAAAGCTCCTTTCACAGGGCGTTTAAGGCAGGACTTGAAGCGTTTTGAATGTCCTTTTAGCCTCTTAATATATCTCTATAATAGGCGGCTAAGAGGGCGATCGCATCACCCATTCAGGGGGGGGAGGAAAATTATGAGACTATCGGAACAGGTCGCTAACTCTACCTAAGGAAGCGATGCCTAGGGCAGCGATGATGCGCGAGGGTGATCTGGGTATGGATGATATTTGCAGGGCTTCTGTGGAAGTTGAACGATTTACCGCTACCTCTCCTGCTTTAGGGTCTGGGGCATTGAGGGAGTCTGGGGCATTGAGGGATTGTGGGGTATTGAGGGAGATTGTGCAGGTGGCGGTGAGGCCGTATCGGCGCGCTTTTCGGCAACCGTTACAGACCCATCATGGTCTGTGGGTGGAGCGGGAGGGGTGGATCATGCGGGTTGAAACTCAGGATGGGTGCGTTGGGTTTGGTGAAATTGCTCCACTGCCTGGGTTTGGGAGTGAAAGCTTTGCGGCGGCGGGGGCGTTTTTGAGGGAGCTGGTCGTGGATGGGGCGATCGCCCCACCGCCTAATTGCTTGCCAACTTGCCAGTTTGGTTGGGCGATGGCCTTGGCTTCTTGTCAGGGGCTATTTCCCCGCCCCAACGCGGCTCCTCTGGCGGTCTGTGCTCTCTTGCCAACCGGAGTGGCGGCGCTCTCTGCCTGGGAAGCCTTGTGGGCAGAGGGGCGGCGACAGTTTAAGTGGAAGATTGGGGTGACGGCACTGGCAACGGAGCAGACCGTGTTTCGGCAACTGATGGCGGCATTGCCCCCGGAGGGGAGGGTGCGCCTTGATGCCAACGGGGGGCTATCTCTGGCCGGTGCAGAATCTTGGCTTGATCTCTGTGCAGCCTATCCTTCGGTAGAATTTGTAGAGCAACCCCTGCCACCTGCTGCCTTTGAAGCCATGCTGGGGTTGAGCGATCGCTTCCCTACCCCCCTTGCGCTGGATGAATCGGTGGCGACGCTGGCGCAGTTGCAGCGCTGCCATCGGCGAGGTTGGTCTGGGATCTGGGTGGTAAAACCGGGGATCGCCGGTGCTCCGGATGCCTTGGTGGCGTTTTGCCAAGCGCACAGGCTGGATGTCGTGCTGTCGTCGGTGCTCGAAACCGCGATCGCCCGTAGCTATATTCAGCAGGTGTTATTGCCAGCTATGCCCGCGCCCCAACGGGTACCGGGGCTAGAAGTCGAGCACTGGTTTACCGCTGATGGCCTTGATACGATGTCTCCGGAAATCCTATGGAATCGCCTCGCGCTCTAATAGCCCATGGCCTGCCCCCTAGTTGGTTAGTTGGGGGCGATCGCCCCATCTTTGACGCCACCTTGGGCGATCGCCTCACCGCCCTCAACGCGGCTCCGCCAGGGATGGTTTTGCTGGCGGAGGCCGACCCCTCTCGGTTTTTGGCGGGGTTTTTGGCGGCCTGTGCTACGGGCCACTCCGTGGCTTTGGCCAATCCTCGGTGGGGGCTGTCAGAGTGGCAGCAGGCCGTGGCGATCGCCCAACCCCAGGTTGTTTGGGGCGATCGCCCCCCCTCAATTTCCCTGCCCGATCCGGTCTGCTCCTTGGCGCTGTCGCCACCCGTTATCCTCATTGCGACGGGTGGATCTTCGGGTCAACTCCGGTTTGCAACCCATACCTGGGCCACGCTGACGGCTTCCGTCCAAGGCTTCCAATCCTTTTTTTCACAAAAAATCGTCAATTCCTGCTGTGTGTTGCCGCTGTTTCATGTCAGTGGGCTGATGCAGGCAATGCGATCGCTGCTCACGGGCGGCACCCTCGCGGTAGTAGATTTTGCTGCCCTTGAAGCCGGTACCCTGCCAGACCTCGATCCCCATGATTTTTTTCTGTCGTTGGTGCCAACGCAATTGCAGCGGTTATTGCAATCGCCCCAAGCTCATCGCCTCACGCCGTGGCTCCAAAAAATCCATACCCTGCTCCTAGGAGGGGCACCCCCGTGGCCAGACTTGCTTACCCAAGCGCGGCAGGCAAAACTCCACCTTGCCCCCACCTATGGCATGACCGAGACGGCCTCTCAAATCGCCACCCAACTCCCCGCAGATTTCTTGGCGGGGCGCTCTGGCTATCGCTTGCTGCCCCATGCCCAGGTTCAGATTCAGCCAGAGGTCTCTACCCAGTCTTTGGCGGCGACAGCGCCTGGGCTGATCCGCATTCAAGCTTCTTCCTTAGCGCATGGGTATTATCCGCACTCGTTTACGGCTGCGCCTATGGGCGGGTTTGCGGCAGTGGATCCTGCCTGGGCTTGGGCTACCGATGACCTGGGGTATCTCGATGCCACCGGACGTTTACAGGTGGTGGGGCGCGCCAGCGACAAAATTATTACGGGAGGAGAAAATGTCTTTCCGGCGGAGGTGGAAGCGGCGATTTGGGCGACCGGTGGGGTGCAGGATGTGGCGGTGCTAGGGGTGGGCGATCGCCATTGGGGTGAGCGGGTTGTGGCCTTCTATGTCCCTGCCCCCCATCACCCTGCTACGCCGACTCTAGCCGAGGCTGTGGCAGCTCATCTCAGCCGCTTTAAAATTCCCAAGCAATGGGTTCCCCTGGCCACGCTGCCGCGCAGTGCCCAAGGGAAACTCAACCGGGCTGCGTTGCTCCAGTATCTTCTGGCTGCGCCCGCCTCAGAGCCGCTGTAGGCGTTTATTTTCCTTGGTTAGATGGCGATCGCTCGGATTTCTCCCCTATTCCTTCCTGTTGTTTCGGTAAGATTGGCGTTAATCTAGGCAATAGACTTGTAAAAGCTTATTTCGGATCTTGGCCATGTCTTTGATTGCAAATTCCCTTGCATATTTTCTGCAAATTTACCTTGTGCTGATGCTGGTGCGGGTACTCCTGAGTTGGTTTCCCAATATTAATTGGTCTGGCCAACCCTTCAACACCCTGAGCCAATTGGTAGATCCCTACCTCAACCTGTTTCGACGGGTGATCCCCCCCATCGGTGGCATGGATTTTTCGCCCCTACTGGCTTTTTTCCTGCTGCAGTTTGTCAGCCAAAGTGTGACAGCTCTAGCTGCCAGCACAGCTACGGTGCCTTTCTAAGCCTATTTAGCGTGGTTGCCAATGATCGGTTTCGGTGCCTTGGCAACGGCTCAGCATCGGGGATATAGGCTATTTTAATCCCCTGCAACATCCCAGGTTCTAGCCAAGAACCTGAGGGTCTTGCTTGGATATAGGTTTTCCTTGATTTTGAATAATTTTTCGCATGAATTGCCCCTCTAACCTTGTCTTATAAAGAAGAGAGTTAAAGGGGTATTTTTGCTGAAATTCCTACGCTGAGGTCGGTGCCCTTGAAATTTTTCGGTGCCTTCGCTAAGGCTTGGGCTGGCTATCGGCGAACCTTTCCGGCAAACCCTGCGGCCTTAAACTGCTCTAGTTTTAGGGGGGTTGCTTGGTTCTCAGGGACGGTGATCCGCAGTTCGAAATCACTAATGCCTACGGGCACATCATCAATCGCACCCAGCCGCGTCCGATTTTGCATGACGGGGTTGTCGTTAGCATCTAGCACGCGCCCAAAGATATCAGCGTTATATACAGGGCGGGAAGACTTATTTTCAGCTTTCCCAAATACGAGAAAGCAGTTGGCTGTTTGAGAGCCGCCGTTGGAGCTAACGGTTCCTTCGGCCATCTCGGGCGGGCAGTCTTTATAGTCAACATCAAATAGACGAATTTGGGTGAGGGCATAGGCGGGGGGCATGGGCAGCCAGGTGGCTACAGCGATCATGGCGATCGCCCCCCACAGGGCTACTCGTTTCGTCAAGGCCTGATGGTCGAGGCTTTGCTGAATTTGATGAAACCACGATGCAAGTTTCGTCAACATGATAGGCAAGTCAGAATAGGTCGGTCAAAACGGTCGGTCAAGGCTGGGGATCGGCAGATCGGGGGCAGTTATGGCGGCATGGCCTGTAGAGAAGGGCGATCGCGCATCGGCTCTGTTGTACGTAATCCCTAAACTTAAAACTGCCGATGCAGCCCAATGGCCATTGATTGGCAAGGGCACGGATGCTTCAAAATCGTTGTCAATATCATCTCATCTTTGTTCGCGGAATGGGCGTACCCCTGCTGACCGCTAGCCCTCGATCGTGGCAAAAATATATTTTCCTGAAAAGCACTGAGCCTAGCCTCGTTAGCTGCCGCAGCCAGCCGGGCTAAGGTGACCCGGCGGCTGTTCCTGTTCTGGTGTTCCAAAGCCCCCAACTTTGCCTCCGGCTTGATTTGACTCCTTGCTTCAACCCAGATGGTGATGGCTGCGATGATGGCTGCGAAATCATGGGGATCATCCTACGCCAAGGTTCCTACGGTCGCTAAAATACCTTAAATGGTTAGATCGAGGCACGGCTTGATTGAGGCACGGCTTGATTGAGGTACTGCTTGATTGAGGTACTGCTTGATTGAGGTACTGCTTGCGATCGAGGCAGGATCTGACGTAAGCCAGTCTGAAGGAAGCGCTCATGTCTAAGGTTGATGGATCTGGGGTTGATGGATCTGGGGTTGATGGGGATGGAGTGTTGCAGGCGGCGTTTGAGGCTTGTGCTCAACAAGGCTGGGCACTAACCCCACAACAGCAGCAGATTTTGCGGGAGGCGATCGCCCCCTTTTTGCCAGATGATTGGGCAGTAGACTCGCGCAATCCGTTGGCTGACCTAACCGAGGCTCAACGAACGGCTTTCTTGGCGTTTATTGCCGAACAATCGCAGCAAAACCAATCCTGGAAAGCGCAGTTGCTCAATGACTGGCTAGCCGGAAGGGATTCTGGCGCAGTGCAATTTATTCGTGAATCGTTTGGGGTGGGGTGGTTAGAGCGGATTCAACCGATCCATGTGGCGCAGTATCAAGTCTCAGACTTACTCAAAGTTGGCGATCGCATTGAGGTGGCCAATGATCTCTGGGAATGGGTGCAAGACAGCGATCCGACCGCTCGCGAGTGGATTCCTTGCACCGTGGTGCAGGTGTTAGCAGGCGGGGGGCAAGGGGATGGGCGATCGCAGGTTGCCTGCACCGTTCGCTTTGATACTGGGATGGAATATGAGATCCAAGGGGTGTATGACTGGAATCGGTATAACTGGCGCTGGGTGGGGCTTAAAACCTAAAACGCTAGCGTGGTTTTGGCGGGTTCGCAGCTGGGTGGAGACTGTTGGAATGGGCGCTTGGAGTGGGCGGTTGGAATGGGCGGTCGGAGGGCGATCGCCCATTCCAAAACGGCGTATCATAAAAGAATATAAACTTTCATTGAGCAATCCTTGAGGAATCCTGTGACATCTCCTGCGCTTGCGACCTCTGCCCTGTCCCTGCTAGAACCTTTTGATTGGACATGGCGCGGCTACACTATTCGCTACACCGTTCAAGGCCAGGGTGATCCCGTTGTTTTGTTGCATGGTTTTGGGGCTTCCCTCGGTCATTGGCGGCACAATATTCCTGGCTTGGCTGCCGCCGGATATCGAGTCTACGCCCTAGATTTATTAGGGTTCGGTGGGTCTGATAAGCCCGAACTCAGCTACTCCTTAGAATTATGGGAAGAGATGCTGGCGGATTTTTGGCGGGAGCTGATCCAAGCTCCGGCGGTATGGGTGGGTAATTCCATTGGGGCGTTGTTGGCGCTGATGATGTTGGCGCATCACCCCTCCATGGGGCGCGCCGGAGCGCTGCTCAATGTCGCCGGTGGGCTAAATCACCGCCCTGAAGAATTGAATGTTCCATTGCGACTGATCATGGGCACCTTTTCGCGCCTAGTTAGCTCACAGGTGGTGGGGCCATTTTTGTTTGAGCGCGTGCGCCAAAAGCATCGCATTCGTGGCACGCTCAAGCAGGTTTATGCTGATCACACCGCTGTGACCGACGAGCTAGTGGAACTCCTCTACCGTCCATCCTGCGATCCAGGTGCCCAAAAAGTATTCGCCTCCATTCTGGCGGCACCTCCAGGGCCTCGCCCTGGGGATCTCCTGCCCCAGGTTCGCCAGCCGCTCCAGATTCTCTGGGGAGCCGCCGATCCATGGACTCCCATCACAGGGGCGGCGCTCTACCAAGACCTCGCGACTGCCGAGCCAGATCGCGTGCAGTTCACGGCGCTGCCAAATACTGGGCATTGCCCCCATGATGAGCGCCCTGAGCAGGTCAATCAACTGCTGCTTGATTGGCTTGTGACCGTTTAATTTTGCCCTCCAACCGTCTCGTGTGCCGTTGCTATGCCATTACCCACCGTTATTCTGCCGGGATATTTGGCAGGAGCGCCTCCCTATCTCGAAATGGAGCAGGCGCTCGCAACCCAAGGCGTGTTAGCGACGACGGTGCCCTTGCGACGGCGGGATTGGCTCTCCACTATAGGGGGGCGTTCGGTCACGCCGATTCTAGAAAAGCTGGATGCAACGGTGCAACGGGTGCGGGCTGATACTGGGTGCGATCGCATCAATTTAGTCGGGCATTCTGCGGGCGGCTGGGTTGCCCGAATTTACCTGGGTGAAGTGCCTTATCGGATCCATCCCAGCGACCAAGGGAGAAGTGGCCTCTGGAAAGCCCATCCGGCGATCGCCACCCTCGTCACCCTGGGCACTCCCCATGTCAGTCAAGAACGCTGGACGCGCCGCAACCTCGATTTTGTCAAAAAGCATTATCCCAATGCTGTGTATCCGACGGTGAGATATGTTTGCATCGCAGGTAAATCTGTGTTTGGCAACCGTCGAGGAGCTTGGTTCGCCTATAGCAGCTATCAGCAAACCTGTGGGGTGGGCGATCGCTGGGGTGATGGCATTACCCCAGTTGAGGCTGCGTTCCTGGATGGAGCCGACAACCATATCCTCGACGGCGTGGTGCATTCTCCCCGTCCGGGTCAGCGTTGGTATGGCTCGCCTGAGATCGTCCCAATTTGGGCGGCTTATCTGCTCTAAAGGGCTTCTATCCGCCCTAAAACACGGTTCATTGATTTGGTGAGAAACGCGCAGCCTGAAAGCCTGAATCTCTAGACGTATACAAGCCTTGGCTCGCAGTAGTTGTTTATCTGTAGCAGGTTGGATTTAACTGCGCCCTGGGGTTGCCAAGTTGCGGAAGCGTGTAAACTGCCCCTCAAACAGGAGTTTGATCGTACCGACGGGGCCGTTCCGATGTTTGGTGACGATGAGTTCGGCAACCCCTCGATCAGGGGTGTCGGGGTTATAGTATTCATCTCGATAGAGCATCAAGATTAAGTCAGCATCTTGCTCGATCGATCCAGATTCTCGCAGATCTGACATCATGGGGCGCTTGTTAGTGCGCGACTCAACTCCCCGGCTCAACTGCGATAGCGCCATCACAGGCACGTGGAGTTCGCGGGCTAACCCCTTCAAGGCTCGGGTTACCCGAGATAGCTCTTGCACGCGGTTTTCACTGCCACTGCCTTCCATCAGTTGGAGGTAGTCAATCAGCACTAACCCAAGGGCACCCCCTTGTTCGGCCTGAAGCCGACGCACTTTGGATCGCATTTCTGTGACCGAGATATTGGGGGTGTCGTCGATAAAGATAGGCATCTGGGAGAGGGAGCTAATGGCATGGCCGAGGGGTTCCCACTCTCCTTGGCTAATCCGTCCGGCGCGCAGTCGTCCGCTTTCGATCTGGGCTTCGCTAGAGAGCAAGCGGTAGACCAACTGTTCTTTCGACATCTCTAAACTGAACACCGCGACGGGCAGCTTGTGCACCGATGCAATATAGCGGGCAATGTTGAGACAAAGACTGGTTTTTCCCATGGCGGGGCGAGCCGCCGTAATAATCAGGTCAGAGCGCTGAAACCCCTGGGTCATGGCATCGAGGTCATAAAAGCCACAGGAGATTCCGGGCAATACCAATCCGGCGAATCGATCCTCGATATCGGAGAAGGTGGTGGTGAGGATATCTGATGTGGCGACGAGGCTTTGATTGGGTCGAGATTGGGTGATGGCGAAGACTTTTTGTTCGGCCTGATCCAGCACCTGTTCGAGGGGAGTGTCGGCTTCGTAGGCGAGGTAGCTCACCTCGGTGCCCACCTGAATCATTTTGCGGCGGAGGAACTTATCCATGACCAGTTGGGCGTACTGGTCGATGTTGACGGCGCTCACGGTGCGATCGACGAGCTGGGCGATGCGGCTTTGCCCCCCTACCTTCTCTAATAACCCCTTATCTTGGAGGGAGCTAGACACGCTCATGATGTCGGTGGGCTTCCCTTGCGCTTGAAGGGCGAGGGCGGTGCGATAGATTTCTTGATGGGCGCTGATATAGAAAGCGTCGGGTCGCAACAACTCGGCGACTCGGCTAATGGCTTCTGGGTCGAGCAAGATCCCTCCCAAAATAGCCTCTTCTGCATCGATATTTTGTGGTGGGAGGCGATCGCTATAGGCTTGAAAGTTCAGTTCTTGAACCATACCCGAACCCCCGAAGGCAACGTGGGACATAACAGACAAACATGACACCAGTAACCTAACCGCAAACCCGTTCATTCGAGAACCGGATGAGCCCTAGCTCTGAATAACCGATCGGTCACTAACCGACAGATTAATCAAGCTGACCGAGGTGGGCTAGGTTTTGGAGGTTAAATGAGCCGCACTCCAGATTATCATCTCTCTTCTATGTGTAGTAGAGGGATCTGGAGAAAACACAGAAAGGCCTCCATATCTAGGGGACATAAAGGAGTTTTCTGATCTGGGCGTTGGCCGTTGGATCTGAGCGGCCAAGAAACTATGTTGGGAGCTTTTAAGTCAGGGGGCTGACGTTGTAGGGGCTTATTGGAAAAGGGCTTGTTGGAAAAGATCTCGTTAGAAAAAGTCTAGTTAGAACAAGTTGCCAGGAAAAACAGCCACATCTAAGGCGCGATCGCCCATCCTTGTCACTCGGATTCTAGCTGAACCCGGCAGAGGAGGTGAGCGATCGCGCCTTACAGCAGTTTTTAGGCTAGATGGCGGGTCACTCACCGATGCAGGTTCACAGCAAGAAAACGAACGGCTACCTCGCTGCCACTGGCTCAAAATAGTGTCTAAAAATTCTCAAATTTTAGATACCTTTTGATTATGGCATAGTATATCCGTACTAGGTGAGTGACGGGGCTAGATTTTTAGGCTTCAGCTTCGGCTACAACATTGAGCGACACCATCACCGATACATCGGGATGGAGCTTCAGCTCTACCGTATACTCGCCAGTTTTGCGAATGTCTGGAACATCAATGTTGCGACGATCCAGCTCGATGCCTGTTTTTTCTTGGATGATCTCGGTGAGTTCCCGATCGGTGACTGTTCCAAAGATCGAATCACCTTCCCCAACGGCCTTCGCAATGCTAAGCGTACCCATTTTCTGGAGGGCAACCTTTTGGACGTCGGCTTCTTTTTTCAGATCTAGCAAGCGCAACCGTTCTACTTCACGGCGACGCTCTACTTGCTTCAAAACCCCTCGCGTCACATGGACTGCAAGCCCTTGGGGCAAAAGATAGTTGCGAGCATAGCCGGGAGCGACTTCCACCACTTCTCCAGACTTGCCCAATTTGCTCACATCTTGATTGAGCACTAATTGAACCCGTTTAGCCATGAACCTTTCCAAGATAGACCAGTTAACTATAGTACTGAATTATGTCTACCTCTGGCAAGGGGCATTCTCATCCTAGGCACTGATAGGCACTGAATAGCTATTTGAACGAAGGGTTTGGATGAAGGAATCTAAAGAAATCTATCGGTCGGGCTTGGCTATGGGTGTTGGGGCGGGCGATCGCCCATTCAGCTACTTACCACTGGTCTTTTTTACCCCGTAGTCGAGCAAACGTCTGGATGGGATCATGACTCCCCATGGCCTCTTGGAGGGTGTGCTGATCCCAACGTAAAAAAGGGTTGGTGCGTTTTTCAAGACCCAGGGTGGAGGGGACGGTGGCTTCTTGGCGTTGGCGTTGGGTTGTGACCTGCTGCACTCGCTGAGCTAAGTCAATATTTTGAGGGTCAACGGATTGGGCAAACTGCAAGTTGTTGAGCGTGTATTCGTGGGCACACCAAATTTGAGTTGTATCAGGGAGCGATCGCAATTTCTCCAAAGAACTCACCATTTGGGCTGGGGTTCCTTCAAACAAGCGTCCACAGCCTCCGGCAAACAGGGTATCGCCACAAAACAAGTGTCCTCCCTCCTGTGGGGAAAGATCGTGTTGGGACGCTTGGGCTGGGAAGTAATAGGCAATATGGGCACGGGTGTGACCCGGAACGAACAGCACCGTGGCGGGGCGATCGCCCCACTCTATGCGATCGCCCTCCTGTAAAAATACCTGCTGACCAGGAATCCGGCCTCGATCCTCTGCCCCGCCATAGACGACCGCCTCGGGAAACTCCGCTAACAACGCTCGATTGCCGCCCACATGGTCGCCATGGTGATGGGTATTGAAGATCGCTCCAAGAGTAGCGCCTAGCTTTTTCAACTCCTCCAAAACAGGTTGGGCTTCTGCCGGGTCTACCACTGCCGCCGATTGCCGGACTGGGTCATGGAGCAGAAAAATATAGTTATCCGTTAAGACTGGGATGCGATAAATATCCATAGGGTCGAGCGTGAATATAGGGTAAAGCATGAGTATGAAGACCTAAGGCAAAATCACGACTCTGAGATGACTCTGAGATGACTCTGAGATGACTTTGGCGGAGGTGCTAAGGCCGATAGGTCAGCCCTAAATGGCTATTTCTACAAGGTCTGTCTTGATTCTAGCTAGATTGATGAATGGCTTAAAGCGATGAGGTAAAGCAATCGGGTCTAGTTAGATTTCGAGAGCAGGGTCGGAATTTACCAAGTCTTTATGCGCTACTTACGCTGTCTTTGCCTGCGTGCGATCGTGATCGTTAAAGATTAAAGAGTAAGTCTAAAGCGATCAGCATAATCGCGCATACAAATCTTGCTCAACCATCAGGTTAAAGCCTTGTGAGCCGGGGCGAAAGAACGCTCTAACCTGTTTGGGCTTAACGGTTTGGGGTTGAGGGTACGCCTGCTCAGAAGCTACACAGACTTAATCGCCATCTAATTGCCATCTAATTGCCATTTATCGCCATATATAGCCGCATACAGGGTCGCAACGAGGAAACTATTGTTATGTTGTCTCTTGGTTCTACAAAAACTAATTCATCAGCTCAATTGATTGACCACGTATTGCAGTCGGGGCAGATCAGCCGTCAAGATCATTTAAGCCTAATGTCTTTAATGTTGTCTGCTCGCAATCTCAGTGCAACTGAGCGCCAGCAAATCAATCAGATTTTTGATGCGCTAAAGGTGGGTAAACTACACCTCGTAGATTAGAGTCGGTGACGGAGGTTACGGTACCTAATCCTAGGATGCGTCAACAGCGTAGGGTGCGTAACTTCCTAGGGACTCCGCTGGCTGAGCGTAATCGAAGCCAAAACCCAGCCAGCGTTCCCTTCGACTTCGCTCAGGGAACACTGACGCCCTTAC